>SMVB01430738.1_pt1 | contig 14350 bp, 10 predicted proteins | sample 2456461 | NCBI WGS metagenome assembly SMVB01 (sample SAMN11095934, study PRJNA526329) | marine sediment metagenome | biome: Marine sediment; feature: Surficial sediment; material: Deep marine sediment; isolation source: Hadal surficial sediment | place: Pacific Ocean | collected 2014-05 | depth... | reverse complement strand
CAATGATCTTGGCCCCCCGATCATGGCCATCCAGACCGGGCTTGGCCACGAGAACCCGGATCTTCCGTTCCTCGGACGACATTCACGTCTCCTGTAGTACCAGTAACTCACGCTCCTCCACGCCCCGACCCAGGAGAGCGCATACCATGGAGAAACCTACCGACGTCATAGAAGCGGGGGTAGTTGGGCCAAAGGTGGAAATCCATTTCTTCCCTTGCTCACCCCGATCACGGCACGCGATCTTCTGTGGTCGGGTGCCCCATTCTATCGAGGATTCGACTGTCGACTGCTCATGAGGAGAACCGGATGAATTTGTCTCGCCTGCTCGTCTTTTCGTTCGCCGCCGCGCTCGTGTCCTGGCTCAGCACAGACGAACTGAAGGCCCAGGATTTTCCCACCGACGACCCGATCATCCGGGCGATCTGGGCGCAGGGCATGGAAGAGGGCTCGCAAGTCGAGCGGCTCGCACAGGTGTTGATGGACTCAATCGGCCCCCGCCTCTCGGGAAGCCCCGGTCAGCAGAGTTCGATAGAGTGGGCCATGTCTATGTACGAGAACTGGGACGTCCCGGTGCGTGCAGAGCAGTACGGCACGTGGCGGGGCTGGGACCGCGGCTACACCCATATCGATCTCGTGGCCCCACGGAAGCGTACGCTCAACGGGACGATGCTGGCCTGGAGCCCGGGCACCGACGGACCGGTCGAGGGCGAGGTGGTCGCGATGCCATTGTTCGGCAGCGCGGCCGAGCTCGAAGCATGGTTGCCCAACGTTGCTGGGAAGTTCGTCGCGCTCTCGCACGCCGAGCCGACCTGCCGTGCGCCCGAAAGCTGGGCAGCCCTGGCTACGGCGGAATCCCGGAGCCGCATGCAGGCCCTTCAACAACGCGTTTTGGGTGAGTGGAACGCCAGCATCGGGCGTGCCGGAGGCCCCGGGCTGATTATCGGGGGGATCCGGGATGCTGGAGCCGTTGCCAGGAGGATCGAAGACGCTGGAGCCGTTGGAATCATCATGGCCCTTTGGTCGAACGGATGGGGCGCCAACAAGATCTTCGATGCGGGCACGGAACGCATCCCGTCCATCCACTTGAGTTGTGAAGACTACGGGCTGGTGCACCGATTGGCGTCGAACGACCAAGGGCCCGTGCTCCGTCTCGACGCGGAAGCAGAGTTCCTGGGGGAGGTTCCGGTCTTCAACGTGATCGGTGAAATCCGCGGTACCGAGTTGCCCGATGAATACGTTCTTCTAAACGCACACTTCGACTCCTGGGACGGCGCTTCGGGCGCGACCGACAACGCAACGGGTACGATCATGATGATGGAGGCCATGCGCATCCTGAAGGAAGTCTACCCGCGGCCAAAGCGAACGATTCTCGTGGCGCATTGGGGAGGTGAGGAACAAGGAACCTACGGTTCCCTAGCGTTCGCCGAGGATCATCCTGAAGTGATAGCCGGGCTCCAGGCGGGGTTCAATCAGGACAACGGGACCTGGCGAATCGAAGCCATCAAAATGCAGGACTTCCCCGAGGCGGCCGAAAACTGGCGCCGATGGGTGGCTCCAATCCCACGAGAAATAACACAGCATATCGAGCTCGACTTCGAGGTGGTTCCCGAGAGCGGAGACAGCGACGAATCGTCGTTCATTTGCAGGGGCGCCCCTGGATTTCGGCTATTGTCGCCCTATCCGGACTACCGACAGTACATGTGGCACACGGACCTCGACACCTATGACAAAATCGTCTTCGACGATCTGAGGAACAACGCCACCCTGGTCGCGATGCTCGCGTATATGGCCTCGGAAGACCCGATCCGGGTCTCGAACGCTCGGGCAACCCTTTCTGGTGGCCAACAAACCCCTGCCTGTAGGACTCTCCAACGCAGCTCCGGCGGCTGACGGCGAAGGCCAATACCGCTGGACAAACCGGTCCTACGGCCATAACATCGGCGACATTCGGGCCATGAACGGGTGGCCTGAAGTCAGATAACCTCGAAATCTCCAGGCTGGAGGAGCCAATCGATGGCGCGGATTCGTGTCACGCTCAAGTGGATCAAGATTCTCGACACCCTCGAGCCGTTCTTCAAGGAAACGGGAGAATTCCGTTTTCGCTCACGGGTTTCGAGTGAAAGCGGTGAAGGGTTTTCGCATGAGACACGGTTTCCTGAAGAGGGGCACTACTCGCTCTCCGACAAGCCAGGGTACAATTTCGTCACGTTGAACAAGACTCTCTACGAGGGCGACGCGGACGATCATCTCGTCGTCGAGCTGTTTGGCGAAGAGATCGACCTGCTGAGTGCCAACGACGAGCTGGATCACTATAAACGTGAGCACCGGGGTCCCGTCGACGACTGGGCCGGACTCTATGAACCCGCCGACGAGGGTTCGGACGACCCCGAAGCGATGAGCAACTGGCGGATCAGCTACATCATCGAAAAAATCTAGCCCGCCGAGAGCCGAGACCGGGAAGGGCGGTCGGTGATCCGGTTGCGCTTCGCTGAGATTGCGTTTTGCTAAAAGAAGACGGGCTCCTTGTAACTCCCGAAGGTCTTCTCCATGGCGTGTCGGATCTCATAAAGCGTACAGCCGGCCCGGGCACAGTCCAGGATGCCCGGCATTAGGTTGTTTCCCTCCGTGCACGAGCTCTCCAACTCATCTAAAGCCCGAGCAACATCGGCGTCGTTCCGCGCCGCCTTCAGGTCGGCCATACGTTGGCGCTGACGGTCCTCCACCGAAGCGTCGATCTTGAGGGTGTCGATTTCGACGTCTTCCGACCCCTCAGTGAATTCGTTGACCCCGACCACGAGGCGCTGACACGACTCCACTTCGGCCTGCTGCCGTTGTGCCGATTCGGCGATCTCCCTCTGGAAGAACCCCGTCTCGATCCCGGGCACCACGCCACCCAATTCGTCGATTTGGTCGAAGAGCTCCAGGGCCTCGGTCTCGAGCCGGTCGGTGAGCGATTCCAAGTAGTACGATCCCGCCAAGGGATCGATCGTGTTCGGCACGCCAGTCTCGTAGGCTAGTATCTGCTGCGTCCTGAGCGCGATGCGGACGCTCTTCTCGGTCGGCAATGCCAACGTCTCGTCCATGGAGTTGGTGTGGAGGGATTGTGTTCCTCCCAGCACGGCGGCCATGGCCTGGTAGGCTACCCGGACAATGTTGTTCTCGGGTTGTTGGGCCGTGAGGCTCACGCCAGCCGTTTGAGCGTGCGTACGCAGACGCCACGCCTCGGGATTGGTGGCCCCGTACTTTTCGCGCATAAAGCGGGCCCAGATGCGCCGCGCCGCACGGAATTTGGCGATTTCTTCGAAGAAATCGTTGTGCACGTCGAAGAAGAAGGAGAGACGGGGTACGAAGGTATCAACATCCAGCCCACGAGCGATGCCCCTTTCGACATATTCAAACCCATTCCGTAGGGTGAAGGCGAGTTCTTGAACCGCCGTCGCCCCTGCCTCTCGGATATGGTATCCCGAGATCGAGATCGGGTTGTACCTCGGTGCGTGCTCCGTGCACCACTCGAACATGTCGACGATGCACCGCAACGCGGGTTCCGGTGGAAAGACCCAGGCGTGCTGAGCCTGATACTCCTTGAGAATGTCGTTTTGTACGGTACCCCGGAGTTGCTCCGGCCCGACACCCTGTCTCTCGGCCGCAACCACGTAGAAACAGAAGAGAATGATGGCCGGACCGTTGATGGTCATGGAGACCGAAACGTCATCTAGCGGGATCCCCTCGAAGAGTGTCTCCATATCGGCGAGCGACGAAATCGCCACCCCGCACACGCCCACCTCGCCCAGGGAGCGAGGGTTATCGCTGTCGTACCCCATGAGCGTCGGAAAATCGAACGCCACCGAAAGCCCCGTCGTGCCGTGATCGAGCAGGTATTTGTACCTCCGGTTCGTCTCCTCAGCGGTGGCGAACCCTGCGAACTGCCGCATCGTCCAGAGGCGGGTCCGATACATGCTCGCGTATGGACCCCGGGTGAAGGGATACCGTCCGGGAACGCCCAACGCCTCGGTGTACGCCGCCCCGGACATTCGATCAGCCGGCGTATAGAGCGGCTCCACGTCGATTCCCGAGCTCGTGCTGAAAAGGGCTTCCCTGGCCGGGGTCGCGCCGAACTCCTCCTCCCAAAGGCGGAGCTGCTCTCTAAGCAGCTCGAGCTCTGCCTCCTGCTGGCGAACCCGCTCGCGCAACTCGCTTGGGACGGTCACGTCGCGTTCTATTATCGACATGCAGTCTTCCCATATTTGGACTTAGAAGGCTGTTAAACGCTACCCACGATCGACAAGAATGTCCCGTGCCTCAGCAAGCCTTCAAGGTGTAAGCTCATGTCTTACAGCTGGTGTGGGCGTGACCCGCTGTACGGATTCAACAGCCTTCTACTCCTCGGCGATGAGCGCCTTCAGAATCGAAGCGGAGACCGAGTACGGGGTGGCCGTACCCTGCTGAATCTGATCCAGGCCGGCGTCCAGTATTCCCTCGGTCACCTCGCCCCCCCAAAGGATTCCACGGAGCGAACGCTCCGTGACTTCTCTTATGCGCACCGCCGCACGCCCCCGCTGCCGGATCCTCAGCTGACCGGACTCATCGAGATACTCCCGATGCTCGTCCACAGCGTCGAGCAGCTCTGGCACCCCCTCCCCCGTCTGGGCCACCGTCTTGAGCACGGGAATGGTCCAGTGCCCAGGGTCGTCCGGAGCGGGGGGCGGAGCGCCGCCGTCCGCCTTCTTGCTCACCTGCGCCAAATCGACCCCGTGGTGGGCTGGAACATCACCCAGAGTCTTTCCAGCCCGAAGGTGTAGGGCGGCCCGCAGATCGCCGAAAACACGATCCGCACCCGGCCGATCCGCTTTGTTCACGACAAAGATGTCTGCAATCTCCATGAGCCCCGCCTTCATGGCTTGGATTCCGTCCCCCGACTCGGGGACCAGTACGACCACGACGGTGTCCACCGCCCCGATAATTCCCAGCTCGGTCTGCCCCACTCCTACCGTCTCGATGAGGAGCCGCGCGAGCCCAAACGCGTCCATGAGGTCGATGACCTCTTTGGAGGTGGCCGCCAGCCCCCCGAGCGATCCCCGGGTCGCCATGGAGCGAATGAATATGCCGCGATCGGTGGCGAGATCGTTCATGCGGATCCGGTCCCCGAGAAGGGCGCCCCCGGAATAGGGCGACGTGGGGTCCACCGCCACCACACCGACTTCTTCCTTTCGCGCACGGCAAAGGTTGGCCAGCACCGCGATCAGACTCGACTTCCCGCCTCCCGGGGGACCGGTCACCCCGACACGCCTGGCGCGAGGGCCCGCGACGAGCACGCGATGGAGAAATCCCTGGAAGCCGGGTCTCTCATTCTCGATCAAGGAAATTGCATGGGCGAGGGCCGTCTTCTTCCCGGCCTGGAAGCTCTCGAGAAGGGATCCGAGTTCTTCCGGGAACGGGTCAGTCGGGTCCATTCTGGTCATCGGCCACGCTCACCGGGCCGGACCCGACGAGCGTGGCGAAGCGGATTTTCGAGCAGATGGGTGGGGATGAAAAACACCAATACGAACATGAGCAGAGCGATCACAAGACCACCGCCGAGCAGCCAGACGTTCTCAACCGAAATAAAAATAATGGACGAGATGACTGCCGTAGCGGTGGCGAAAATGCTCAGGCTGATGCGCCGGGCCTGTAGGTTGAGAAACCGCTCCTGGCCCTGGATGTCTCGGGGATGCACACGTACCCTCAACTCTTCGCGCTCCGCCCTTCCCAGAAGGTCGACCATGGTCCGAATCGCCGTCTGCGCCTCGACGAGCAGATCCTTCGCCGCGGCCACGGGTTGGCGGACCGCAGTCTTCACGATCTCGCCCTTCAGGTCCCGGACAACACGCTTGAGGAGCCCCACCCCATCGAAATTCTTGTCGTAGCGGAGTCCGATACCCTCCAGAAGAACCGAGGTCCGAAAGAGATACACGAGCTCCTGAGGGAGCATGAGGGGCCATGTATAAAACGTGTCGAAAATTTCACGGACGATTTCCTCGATGCGGTCCTGATTGGAGATTCTCACACGTGCCATGATGGCGAGAATCTCGGTGGCCGCCTCGCGGATCTCACCCCGTGACACTTCGGGGCTGATCATGCCCAATCGGTACATGCCGTTGATCATCCCGTCCAGATCGTCCCGCTCCATCGCCAGCGCGAGGTCCAAGATGTACTCACGGGTCCAGCTGGGAACATCAAGCACCATCCCCCAATCGAGCACCACGATCGTGCCGTCGTCTTGGATCAGGAGGTTACCGGGGTGGGGGTCGGCGTGCAGAAACCCGTCGACCATCATCATGCGAAGGTAGAGCCCCGTCAGGCGCTCCATCACCTCGTTGAACTCGAGGCGGCCCGTCGCGAACTGGTCGTGCAACTGATCGATCTTGGTTCCCGTGCAGCGCTCCATGACCAGGACCCGCCGGCGCGTGTATTCATCCAAGACGTCGGGGGCTCGAACGGTGGGATCGTCCCTGAAATACAGTTGGAACCGCTTGATGTTTTCCGACTCCTTATGGAAATCCATCTCCTCCCTTACGCGGTGGGAGAATTCACGGACGACGTTCGTGAGCGCTTGAACGTGATGGTTCGGGAAGAGCACATTGAGCCAGAACAGAAACGTGAAGCCGATGTCGAGATCGAGCGCCACCACCTCCTCGACACCCGGGCGGAGCACCTTGACCGCGACCTGCCGTCCATCGACGACGGCCCCATGCACCTGGCCGAGACTCGCCGCGGCAACCGGCTCCCGCTCGAACTCGTCGAAGACCTCATCAACCGGCCGACCCAACTCACGTTCGATTACCGCGATGATCTGATCCGTGGGGTCAGGAGGGGCCTGATCCTGAAGCGTACCGATCGCTGTCAGGTAGGGTTCGGGGAAGATGTCCGCCCGCGAGGACATGAGCTGGCCGAGCTTGATGAATGTCGGCCCCAGCTTGGCCATCCGGGTCACCAATTTTTCTGCCCGCCGCCGATGATGCCGCTCGGTACGGCGCGCAGGGCCCCCTAGGATGATCCATCTCCTGCGATCCCTCAGAAATCCCACGACCAGGGGTGTGAGGCTCACGAGAACTCGGATCCCCCTGAGGAAGCTCCTCATGAACTTTCCTTCACAGGATGACCGAGGCCAACCCAAGGAGCAGGAGAAAGCCCGTCAGGTCGGTGAGGGCCGTCAAGAACACGGTGGAGGCGACGGCCGGGTCCTGTCCCATTCGATCGAGGAACGTGGGGATGAACGAGCCGGCGAACCCGGCCATCGCGATGTTCCCCCACATGGCCAGCAGCACGACCACGCCGAGCCGCGCGTCCGCCCCCATGGCCTGCGCAAGTATCGCCGCCGCCCCCGCGACGAGGACTCCAATAGCTCCTCCGTTCAACAACCCCACCAGGATTTCCTTACGTACGACCCGGCCGCGAGCTTCGAGCGGCCCCGCCGACGTGGCGAGACGCCGAACGGTCACGGCGAGCGCCTGCTGGCCGGCATTTCCCCCGAGTCCAGCCACCACGGGCATGACCACGGCCAGAAGCGTCGCTGCGGCGATCTCACTCCGGAACCACCAGACCACGCAGGCGGCGAGGCTCGCCGTCATGGTGTTGAGAAGGAGCCACGGAAGCCGGGTACGGACCGCCTCGAGCGAGCTGCCGCGTAGTTCCTCGGCCTCCGACACACCGGAGAAGAGGAGGAGGTCCTCCGTGCTCTCCGCCTCGATGACGTCGATGACGTCGTCGAACGTGACGCGACCCAGCAGAACCCCGTCGTCCGAAACGACCGGGATGGATGCCAGGTTGTAGCGGGCGATCATGTGGCCAACCAGCTCCTGGTCCGACTCCGGAAATACGGACGCGACCGTGGGCTGGACCAGATCACTGATTCGATGCTCTGTATCCGATAGGATGAGGTCGTCCAGCGGGACGGTGCCGAGCAGTTTGGTGTCCTCGTCGACCACGAACACGGTGTAGAAGTTCTCCACCTCCCTCCCCTTCATACGCACGGCCTCGATCGCCTCACCCGCCGTGATGTGGCCCAGCACCGACACGAGGGCAGTGGTCATGATCCCTCCGGCCGTATGCTCGTCGTACTGGAGAAGGTCGCGGATGTCGCCCGCCTCATCCGTGGGTAACTCCGCGAGAATCCGATCCTGGGCGTCCGGCGCAAGCTCACCAACCAGGTCCGCGGCGTCGTCGTCCGACAGCTCATGCAGGAGTTCCGCGCCCTCGGCGGGAGCCAAAGCCGTCAAAAGCTCGGCCCGGACCTCTCCTTCTTCCATCTCGGCGAGCGTTTCTGAAGCCAGGTCAGCCGGGAGCGCACGAACCAACGCCAAGCGAAGCTCGTCGCTGAGCGATTCCACCACGTCGGCGATATCCGAAGGGTGGAGCTCCTCCAGAACCGCCTCCAGGGTGGGAACGTCGCCTTCGCCGATCAGCGCGGCCATGCGCTCCTGAAGATCCGGGAATTTGTTGGTGTCGCGGGTGGTCATGCCCCGGAGAGTGGCGTCTTCAGATCCCTTCGTCCAGTAGCTTCTGGACCAAGCGCTCCTGGAGAACGAACATCTCGCTGGAGAACCGAGCCTCCGTGTCCGGATGGTCGTACCCCAGCACATGCAGGGTGCCGTGGATCGACAGACGGGCCAACTCCTCTTCGACAGAGATGCCGACCTCCACCGCCTGAATTGCCGCCTGCTCGTACCCCACGTAGACGTCCCCTAACACGGCTTCATCACCCTCATGGAGCGCGAAAGAGATCACGTCGGTGGGGGCGTCCTTGCCCAAGTAGGTACGGTTCAACTCCCGGATGGAGTCATCATCCAAGAGTGTCAGGGAAATCTCTCCCTCGCTGAGCCCCGCGCTCCGGAGAACCAGAAAGACCGCTGACCGCAGCCACTCCTTCGACGCACCGGCAGGGGCCTCCCCAGAGACCTGGATTTCCAACGAACTCAGGACCGGCGTTCGACGTCACCGAGTTCCATCTGTTCGCTGGTCTCAGCCTCCCCGCTGGCTCCGCTGCTGGCTCCGGCTTCCTCGCCTGTCTCGCCCTCCCCGTCGGACGCCGCCGGGCCCACGGACGGGCCCACAGACGGGCCATCCCCCGCGGCGACCCGCTCCCTCTCCGGACCGGATTCTTCCTCCGAGGCTTCCTCCGAGACCTCGTCCGGTGCGTCGGTTAAGTGTTTTGTCGTGGGATAGTCGATGCGGTGGTGATAAATGCCACTCAAAACCTTCACGAAGGTGTCCTTGAGGGCAGTGATCTCGCGCAACGTCAAAGGGGCTTCGTCAAGTTGGCCGTCTTGCCGTTTACTCTCGATGATCCCCTCCACGAGATCACGGACTCGCTCGGGCGTCGGCTCCTGAAGCACCCGTGTAGCCGACTCGATCGAATCCGCCATCATTGCAATGGCGGTCTCCTTCGACTGCGGCTTCGGTCCGGGATACCGGTAATCCGCTTCATCGACATTGTCCTCACCGAGGTCTTCTTGCGCACGGTGATAGAAGTAGGCGATGAGCTGAGTCCCATGATGCTCTGAGATGAACCGCTGAATGGCCTCGGGGAGCTTCGCCTCCTTCCCGAGCTGAAGCCCCTCGACGACATGCTCGATCAGGATGGCCGCCGAAGTATCGGGTTTCAGCTTGTCATGCGGATTTCTGCCTTCATGTTGGTTTTCCACGAAGTAATGGGGCTTGAGCACCTTTCCCACGTCGTGGTAATACAGGCCGACGCGGCAGAGCAGTCCGTGGGCCCCGATCCCGTTGGCGGCCAGCTCCGCAAGGTTGGCCACGTTGATCGTGTGTGCATACGTGCCCGGAGCTTCAAGGGAGAGGCGACGCAGGAGGGGTGCGTTCGGATCCGCCCACTCGAGGAGTGTCTGATCCGTAGTGATCCCCGTGAACCACTCGAACACGGGCACAAGACCCATTGCGAGAATCGCGCTCGCCGCCGCGAATGGGCCGGCCCACGCCATTGACCCGGCGAATTGCATCAGGGACCGCTCTTGCAGCAGGTTGATCGCCAGGAGTGTCACCGCATAGGCTCCCGCGATGATCGCAACAAACACCAGGGTCTGTGCCCTACGACGAACAACCCGGACGCACATGGCGGCCGCAGCGCCCCCGATCATCAGCGGAAACAGAACGTTGGGGTTCGCGAACGGAGGCTGAGCGACCGTGAGGCCAGCCAGGACGAGCCCCATCACCAAAGCGAGTCTTGAATCCCAAAGGACCGAGAACGCCAGAACGACAAACGCCACCGGCAATGCCTCGGGCGGCCATCCGTTGGATGCGATGACCCGAGCCACCACAAAGTAGATAAAGACCAGAGCCGACTGGAGGACCAGCCACCGCAGAGATCCGTATATTATCGGCCGTAAGAAAAAGACGAGCGCCCCGAACACCGACACAAGTGACAAATTCAGGAGGAACGCTCCGAGGAGCAGCCCGAATTGGAGGCCTGGCTCCTCGAGCCGATCTTGGTTGCGCAGCTCCGTCGTGTGTGCCTCCAAGCGCGCCAGATCGGCCTCCGTGATAGGCTCGTTCGCCCGAACGATCGCTTCCTGCTGGACGACGTTCCCTATCGACACGGGAACCGCCTGCCGGGCAGCCTCCTGATCGGCAGCGGTGACGTCGGGATCGAACTCGAGCGAATAGACGGTGTGGCGGATGATGATCCGGCGAAGCACCTCGCTGAGCTCGGGGCTCGCCGTCCCAAGGTCGCTGACGATCCGCGCCTGGAGGTCCCCCCCGGTCAGAACATCTACACTCGGCATCGAGCGACGGTCGTTCGCCTCCGGGTCCTGAATCAGAATGTTCCCTACGGTGAGCTCGGTTTCCCTCGTGGCGTCGACCACACCGATCCCCGCGTATCGCCGCACGCCGGAGATGGAGGTCCTACTCAGGAGCCGGCGGGTTGCCTCGTCCATGAGGAGAACGGCCTGCTGCGGATTGACCGAGACAGACGCCTCGGTCAAATGCGCGCGTAGGATCTCCGGATCGCTCTCCAAAGCGACCGAGTCGAGGTCGGCGAAGAACCTTTCGAGCCGGACAACCATGGTGTCTCCGACCTCGGGTCTGTAGTTGAACGTGCGGGGTACGCCCGCTGCTGCGTCCGCCCTCTCCCGCTGTAGGTCCTCCGTCGGCTTCGGTATGTCAAAATCAACCTCGGCAAGGACTGGCTCGGAAAGGACGTCCCCTACTTCATATTGGCCGAGTGTGGACCCTCCCATCGGCAGGAAGAGAGCGGTGACCGCCCCGGCTAACGCAATCAGGAGCAGCAGTCGTGATCCATGGTATACGACTCCGTCCGGCCAGGGCGGGCGCTTTTGGTCCGGCTGCGCTTCACTGCCAACACCGTATGTGGAGAGGCTGTCCCGGGTCACTCGCCCACCTCCGAGTCCGAACGGGCATACGCCCGAATGATGTCCTTCACAAGACGATGCCGAAGAACGTCCGTGTCGTCCAGATAAATGAATTCAATGCCCTCGACACCTTTTAGGATGGCCTCCACCTGAAGCAAGCCCGAATCCTCCCTGCGCGGGAGGTCGATCTGGGTCTTGTCTCCCGTAATCACCACCCGGGAATTCAACCCGAGTCGTGTAAGAAACATCTTCATCTGGGCCGTCGTGGAGTTCTGGGCCTCATCCAGGATCACGAAGGCATCGGCAAGCGTCCGGCCGCGCATATAGGCAAGCGGCGCGATCTCGATGGTCCGGTCCTCGAGCGCCTTACGGACCCGCTCGGAAGGCATCATGTCCTCCAGAGCATCGTACAGGGGCCTCAGGTAAGGATCGACCTTCTCCTGCATGTCTCCGGGAAGGAACCCGAGACTCTCGCCCGCCTCAACAGCGGGCCGGGCCAGGACAATACGCCGCACCCGCTTCTTGTAGAGGGCGTCCAGAGCGAGGGCGACCGCGAGATACGTTTTTCCGGTCCCGGCTGGCCCGATGCCGATGACCACGTCATTGTCCCTGATCGCCTTGACATATTGGCGCTGTCCCTCCGTCTTGGGGCGGATCACTTTTCTGGACCCTGGAAGAGCGACCTGAAGGTCCGTTTCGGGGGAAACGACGGCGTCCGAACCATGCACGGCCAAACCCTCGGCGAAACGGGCGATGTCGTTTCGGTCGAACGGCGTCCGCAAACGGGACAGCTCGATCAGATGCTGCACCAGTGGAGCGGCCTTCTCCACCGTCGTCAACTCGCCAGAGAGGATAAGATGGTCCCCTCGAAGCACGAGCCGAATGTCATACAGAGCAGCGACTTCTCTCATGTTGGCGTCGTTCGCGCCAGTCAGGAGCAGCGGATCGACCCCTTCGGCGTCCAGGCGGTGTTCAACCGTCGTGCTCTGACCCGGCGTCGTTCCCCCTGAGGTCATGTTTCAGCCTCGTTCACTCGGGCTGCCTCACTGGAACGAGATCCGCCCCTCTCTTCCATGGAGCCGCCCTGGCCCACATCAGGCCTTAGGGACAGGCCCAGCTCGGCAAGATCGTCAGCGTCCAGTGGCGTCGGCGCACCCTCGAAAAGGGCGCGAGCAGCGGTCGTCTTGGGAAACGCGATGACCTCCCTCAGGCTCGCCGCGCCGACAAAGAGCGCGACCAGCCGATCCACACCGAATGCCACGCCCCCGTGGGGCGGCGCACCCGAGGAGAGGGCGCTCAACAGAAACCCGAACTTCCGGTCGATCTCAGCGTCATCCAAGCCGAGCAAGCGAAGGATCCGGCGCTGGAGCTCCGGATCGTGATTACGGATACTGCCCGAGCCGAGTTCGACGCCATTAAACACCAAGTCGTAGGCCAGCCCACGCACACCCAATGGCTCCTTCTCGAGTTGATTCTCGTCTTCCGGATGAGGCATGACGAACGGATGGTGGTTCGCCGTCAACGTGCCATCGGGCCCCTCCTCGAAGATTGGAAAGTCCACGACCCATAACCAAGCGTGTTCACGGTCCTCAGAGATTTCGAGCGCCTCGATCGCGGCCAACCTCGCAGCGGACAGGGCCGGCGAGGTCATTCCGTCGCTCCCGGCGGCAACGAGCACGAGGTCGCCAGGCTTCATTCCCACCTCGCGATACGCCTCCTCGTCCATGAAGCGGGCGAGCGAGCCCGACCCTCCTTCGTCCGTACGCTTCGCCCAGAGCAACCCAGGCGCATCAGTTGCTTTGGCGCGGCCTTCGATCGCCTCGATCTGTTTTCGGGAGAGTGCCGCGCCGCCCTCGAGCAGGAGCCCACGGACACGCCCGCCCTCCGCGACTGCAGCTGCGAACACCGGCGCGTCGAGTCTTGTCAGAGCAGTCGTCCAGTCCTGGATTTCCAGCCCGTAGCGGAGATCGGGCCGGTCGGTCCCATAACGCTCCAGCGCCTCGGCATGGGTCATCCGGATGAAAGGCCCTGGAGCCTCAATTCCGGGTGCCTCCGCCGCGAGAGCGGCCATGAGCCCCTCCATCCACCCGAAGATATCGTCGGGGTCCACGAAGGACGCCTCGACATCGATCTGAGTGAACTCGGGCTGCCGGTCCGCCCTCAAATCCTCATCCCGGAAGCATCGCGCGATCTGAAAATAGCGATCGAAGCCCGCCGCCATACAGAGCTGTTTATAGATCTGCGGACTCTGCGGCAGCGCGTAGAACTCTCCGTGATGCAGGCGGCTAGGCACCAGATAGTCGCGGGCACCCTCGGGCGTGGGCTTGGTCAGAATCGGAGTCTCGACTTCGATGAACCCGAGCCTGTCCAAGTAATTTCGACAGGTGAGAATCAGGCGGTGCCGGAGCTGTAGATTCTCCTGAAGCTCGGGGCGGCGGAGATCCAGCACACGGTGCTTCAGCCGGAGCTCCTCCGACGGTAATTCATCCTCGGGCCCACGGTACACCGGGATGGCCGGCGTGTCGGCATCGGTCAAGCGACGCAGAACCGTCGCGCGGACCTCGATCTCTCCCGTAGGGATCTCCGCATTCCAGTTCTCACGGGGTCGAACCACGACGGATCCAACCACGGCCACAACATCCTCGGCCCCAAGCTGATGGGCGAGGTCGAGTGAGGTCGCATCGGTCCAATCCGGCCCAAGGGAAATCTGGACCAGCCCGCTTCGGTCGCGAAGATCGAGGAAGACCAACCCGCCTAGATCTCTGCGGCGGTGGACCCAGCCGGCCAACTTGACCTCGGCGCCCTCATCATCGGAGCGCATGCCGCCCACCATCCGAGAGCGAAATGCGGTCCGCTCGATATCGATCTGGTTCATGATAGGCCTGAACCCGTTGTCGTAGTGCTTTCGCTCGGCGACTGTCCAAGGCCGCGGGACCGACGGGAAAGGCTCGAGAACAACAACAAGCCGAGCATCACACCTGCGCTGT
>SMVB01384599.1_pt1 | contig 14352 bp, 12 predicted proteins | sample 2456461 | NCBI WGS metagenome assembly SMVB01 (sample SAMN11095934, study PRJNA526329) | marine sediment metagenome | biome: Marine sediment; feature: Surficial sediment; material: Deep marine sediment; isolation source: Hadal surficial sediment | place: Pacific Ocean | collected 2014-05 | depth... | reverse complement strand
GTCGAAAACCGGGAATGGCTTTCATATATAGCGGAGGAAAAGATTTTTATGGGATTTGGAAAGTGCCTTCCAATGATCCGGAAGAATTGTATAACAAATTGAAAGACACTGGTGTTACACACGTGATCATGGCAAATATCCGTACCAATCCTGATGATCCGAATAGTAGGATAATTAATACAGTAAAAAGATACTTGGGAATTGTAAATAAAGCTTATCCGGGAAAATTAAAAATGGTCCACCAAACTGGAGAAAACTGGCCTGCATATCTTTACGAGATACATTAACAGTACTTTGATAAATGATTCTTTAGTGATAAATACAGTAAATAAAATCAAGAATAAGCGACGAGATAGTTTTTTTGATCATTTCGAAAAACTGGCCCCAAAGCTAAAAAGATATAGAAAAAGGTATGCCTATTTTTGGAATGATATCGTCAGATATTGCAACTATTTCATTCATGAAGACGATTCTGTTCTCGAGATTGGATGCGCTACAGGAGATATGCTAGCTAAAATGAAGGGCGCCAAAAAAGCGGGAATAGATTTCTCCCCAAAAATGATTGAATTGGCAAAGGAACAACACCCGAATATTGATTTCTATGTACAGGATGCCGAAAATCTGAGTTTGAATAATACCTATGACACCATAGTTTTGTCGCATGTAACCGGCTACTTTGTAGATGTGCTCAAAGTATTTGAATCGCTAAAAAGTGTTTGTCATCACAGGACACGGATTATTATCAATTATTATAATTTTCTTTGGGAGCCGGCGCTTTTAATCGGAGAGTTATTTAGAATTAAAAGGAAAAGTCCAAAACAAAACTGGCTGACAAAAAAAGACCTTCAAACATTTTTGTATCTGGCAGGATATGAGACCTATCGGTCGTCCCGGCGCGTATTACTTCCGATTAATATTCCAATTATATCATGGCTTTTAAATACCTTTATCGGTCGATTACCATTGATCAATCACCTCTGCATCAATCAATATATATTTGCCCGACCGATATGTAAACTTCCACAAAAGGAATATTCTACATCAATAATAATTCCAGCAAGAAATGAAAGTGGAAATCTTGAAAATGCCATCGAAAGACTACCAAAATTTGGCCCTGCTCAAGAAATAATTTTCATCGAAGGAAACTCCACGGACGATACCTGGGAGCAAATGCAAAAATTACCTGAAAAATATCCACAATGGGATATAAAAATAGGTCAGCAATCCGGCAAAGGAAAAGGAGATGCGGTAAGAAAAGGATTTTCCATGGCTTCGGGTGACATTTTGATGATACTCGATGCAGACCTTACCGTTCCTCCTGAAGATATCCCTTCATTTTATTATGCACTTACCAAGAATAAAGGGGAATTTATCAATGGTTCACGGCTTGTGTATCCGATGGAAAGAAACGCGATGAGATTATTAAATCTTCTTGGAAACAAATTTTTTAGCATTATGTTTTCCTGGTTATTAGAGCAATCCATCAAAGATACGCTTTGCGGCACCAAGGTGATTTTTAAAAGTGATTATGAAAAATTGATTAAAAACCGTTCCTTTTTTGGAGAGTTCGATCCTTTTGGAGATTTTGATTTGCTATTTGGCGCGTACAAATTAAATCTTAAAATTGTCGATTTACCCATAAGATATAGAGAACGCGTGTATGGAGATACAAATATTTCAAGGTTCAGTCATGGATTTTTATTACTGAGAATGGTAGGTTACGCGGCACGAAAGATCAAGTTTTATTAGCAAGGATAATTCAAGCCTGCATAATGCAGGGAATAATTATTGATACATGTAAAGAGTTAGAAATGACGGTACCTGCCTGCCGCAGGCAGGTTGACATGGAAGTTAAATAACACTTCTGAAAATTTATTTTTCTTTCAATTTGTCGATTTGAGCTGATTGTCAATACCTTATCTTCAAAATGGTTATATTTATGAATTATTGAGGCAAGAAGAAACGACACTTTTTAGTTGAATAAAAGAACAATAAATCAATTGAATAATGGAACCATTTAAAAGTAAAGTGAGCGCATCGCGGGCACGTTTGAGACCGTGCTAATTATGGATATTAAAAATGCGTTAGAAACCACATGAACTCAATTATTAACAAACTACCTATCACCAGGTTCAAACTAAGCATCGCCAGGGTTTTATTTCATTTGGTAAAGCCAATTTACGGAGTAAAAAAAAGAATCATAAAAAGAAACGGGCTCAACTTCGAAATTGATATTTCAGAAGGTCTTGACTTGTCCTTATTTCTTTTTGGAAATTTTCAAAAACATGTTACCGAAAATAAGTATTTGGATCTGCCGGAGGATGCTGTAATTTTTGACGTTGGCGCTAATGTTGGAATAATGTCCCTGTATTTTGCAAAAAAAGTTCCAAATGGCAGGGTCTATGCATTTGAGCCTACACATTATGCATTTCAAAAACTCCAAAGAAATCTTGAACTAAATCGCAAAATCGCCAAGGCAATTCATACTGAGCAAACTTTTGTCTCAAGTGAAGATAAGAAAGAACAGGAAATCAAGGCCTTTTCAAGTTGGAAAATTGACAAAGAGGTCGGGTCGGATCAACATCCCATCCATGGCGGAAAAGCTATGTCAACCGAAGGAATACCAACTACTACCATCGATGAATTTATAAAAGAAAAAAATATTACCCGATTGGACTTTATCAAAATAGATACCGATGGTCATGAATTTGACGTGCTTTCCGGAGCCAGGAGAACGATCGAAAAATTTAAACCTCAACTGATTTTTGAACTTGGTCAATACGTAATGAAGGAAAGAGGCATAAAATTCATGGATTATGAACGCTTTTTTGGTGAATTAAATTACAAGCTATCCAATGCGGCCAATAACAAATCCATCTCCAATTCCAACCACCTAAAAATTGTGCCGGAAAAAGGCACCATTGACGTATTGGCATTGCCTTTTTTAAAAATAAAAACTTGAACGCAAAGGAATCTGGAGTTTTTTAATTAGAACTAACTTTTACGCTTTTTTGAATAATACTGTGATTTCAATTATTTTACATTTTTAATTTCGGTCAACCCATAAATGAATTCAACTCCAACCGGCATTCTTAAGAAACATTTTGGCTTCGATACTTTTCGGCCGATGCAGGAGGAGATCATCCAATCGATCTTGAATAATAAGGATTGTCTGGTCATTATGCCCACTGGTGGAGGAAAATCAATGTGTTTCCAGATTCCGGCGATTATTTTGGACGGAACCTTTATTATTATCTCTCCGCTCATTGCACTGATGAAAGACCAGGTGGAATCGCTCCGGGCAAATGGAATTGAAGCGGAATTTATAAACAGTACATTAACATATCATGAAGAAAATGAACAACTGGCCAGGTTAAAAAATGGGCAGATAAAACTACTGTATTTGTCGCCGGAAAAACTTCAAACAAGGGCAATGTATCATCTCCTTAGAGAAATAAAAATTAGTGGATTTGCGATTGATGAAGCGCATTGCATATCTGTGTGGGGCCATGATTTCCGTGAAGAATATAGCAAACTACATTTTCTAAAGGATAAATGGCCAGATGTACCGATCGTGGCATTAACCGCGACAGCAGATAAAATCACCCGGCGCGATATAGTGAAGCACTTGAAATTCGATCCGCCTAAAATTTTTATGAGCTCTTTTGACAGGCCGAATCTGAGTTTGAAAGTTTTACCGGGACAAAAAGTATATGGACAGGTAAAAAATATAGTCGAGCGGCACAAAGAGGAAGCAGGCATCATTTACTGCTTAAGCAGGAAATCTTGTGAGGAAGTTTCTATGAAACTAAATCTTGATGGATTTAAATCCGCATTTTACCATGCCGGAATGGAAGCCAAAAAACGATCACAAGTCCAGGAAGATTTCATCAAAGACAATATACCAATAATCGTAGCCACCATTGCTTTTGGAATGGGTATCGACAAATCTAATATCCGGTTTGTAATTCATTATAACCTGCCAAAAAATATTGAGGGTTATTACCAGGAAATAGGTAGAGGCGGAAGAGATGGATTGTCGTGTGAAACGGTGCTGTTTTACAGCTTTCGTGATGTAATGATGCTCCGGGATTTTGCCGAAAAAAGTACACAGAAAGATATTCAACTAGCCAAATTAAAAAGAATCCAGCAATATGCTGAAGCTGAAGTTTGCCGAAGAAAAATCCTGATGGCTTATTTTGGAGAAGACTTGAAAGATGATTGTGGGAACTGTGACATATGTAAAAACCCGCCGGAGGCAGAAGACGCAACAACCAATATCCAGATGGCTCTTTCCGGGCTAAAAAGGCTAAAAGAAAATGTGGGGATTAGCACACTGATTGATGTATTGCGAGGTTCTCAAAGATCTTATATTTTTCAAAATGAATTCGAGCAGATCAAAACCTTTGGGGTTGGAAAAGAAATCAGTTACACAGATTGGCAACACTACATTCTTCAAATGCTGCATCATGGTTTCATAGAAATTGCATATGACCAAAACCATGTACTTAAGATTACCGATGCTGGAAACGAAGTGCTTTTTCATAACCGAAAAGTAAACCTGATAAAGCCTCATGACAAGGAGGAGGGCTACAGGCCATATGAAAAGCCGGCGCCTCAAAAAACAAAAAAACAGGAATTTGAAGAAGGATTATTTGAGTCGCTGCGTACACTGAGAAAGCAAATTGCCGACTCCAAAGGTGTTCCACCGTATGTTGTTTTTTCGGATGACACGTAAAAAAAAATGACTACTGAACATCCAATTAATCCCCAGGAAATGTCCATGATCTCTGGTGTTGGCGAATTTAAATTGGCTGAATATGGAGATGTTTTTATCACAGAAATTCAGAAATACCTCGCAGACTCTGATATCATAAATTCAAGTATTCGGGGAAAAACCTACCAGCAAACCTTCAGATTAATTCAGGAAGGAAAGTCCATTATAGAAATTGCAAAAGCACGAGAAATTCATGAAAATACAGTATATTCCCATCTTGCCTACCTGGTTGAAAAGAAGCTTATCACAGATATTGCAAGGTATATCACCGATATAGAAATTGGCTTAGTGAAAAATGCTGTGGAAGTCATTGGTTTTGAAAATTCGCTAAAACCATTGTACGATCAGTTGGAAGAAAAGGTGCCTTACGGAAAAATCAGGCTTGTTTTAAGTTATTTGAAGATAGAAGAAAATTAGATGCTGAAGACGCTGTACAGATCTACATAGATTGTTGGGAAACCAAACACCAGAGATATTCCATGTTCTGTCTCTTAAACCATAACATCCCCCATTTAATTCTTATGGCGGCCAATACCCAAATTAGCCACATAATTTAAAAATATACATTTCATTACATTGTTATAACATTTCAACAGATTCATCTTTATTAACCTATAATAATTTAATATTTGCACACTCAATAAAACAAACAAAACCATGAAACAGGCCATGCCTGAGATAATTATTGAGACTGGGAAGAGTATGATTATAATCTTCGAATGGCAATGTTTCTACAAAATTTCAAACAAATGAAAAGAATATTTCTTACAGTTAGCATTTTATTATTAGTAGCCATTTTTTCCTTTGCTCACGCTCAGGGTTTGGGAGTTGGAATTAAAGGCGGCGCCAATTTTTCAAATCAATCCATTACGGATATTAGTACAAGCAGTAAAACAGGTTTTCATGGCGGGGTCTATGCTGTGATTGCATTTTCAGAGAAATGGGCAATACAGCCGGAATTATTGTATTCCGCTCAAGGTTCTGAGTTGCCTGATGAAACTAGTGAATTTAACTATATGTCAATTCCAATTTTACTAAGGTATAAGCCGTTAAGTTTATTGAGTTTTCATGCCGGTCCACAGTTTAGTAAATTACTGGATGCTACAGTGGATGGTGATGATATCAAAGAAGAAATTAAAAATAGCGATTTTGGTCTGGCTGTTGGAGCAACGGTACATTTACCTCTAGGCTTCAATGGAGGTGTTCGATACGTGTGGGGGTTTACAAATGTATCGGAATTTCAGGATGATACTGAAGTGAAAAACACAGTAGTTCAAGTATTTGTAGGATGGACCATTTTGGGAGCGAAATAGCATCCTAAAATCCAGCAATTGAAAGCCCTTTTTCCAACTATTGAGAAAGGGCTTTTTTAGTAAAACTTTACATCATTCACCAAAGAGTCATCAAATTTTTTGTGAATGATCTCCAGTATTTTAGATTTGGCTATGGTCAGTTCATGACGAAGAGGAGCGGAATTTAGTTTTACAAATAGCACTTTTTTATTTAGAAATATCTTCTCAGTTCGGCGAGCAATCGGTTTGCCCATCATGGTTTCCCATGAGTTGATCAATTTAATTTCATCAAACTTGCCTCTTAATTTATACGAATCCAGCATAGCTTCAATGGCCTCTTTGATGGTAGACGTATCCGATGTTCTTTCCGATGTTTTGTTTTTGTATCTCATGGATTTTAATGCTATTCCTGAACGGCTAAGTTACCATTGTCCACCTTAAATACCTTCCATTCTATGCTTAATTTTTCCAGAAAATGATTGGTGCGCTCTGGCCTGGCGTCTGTGATAAATACCTGTCCAAATTCATGATGTTCGATCATTTCTGTGAGCTTTTGAATGCGAAGGTCGTCCAGTTTATCGAAGATGTCATCCATTAAAAGTATCGGTTTAAACTGCTTTTCTTCATGAATAATGTCAAATTGAGCAAGCTTTAGAGCAATTAAAAAAGATTTTTGCTGGCCTTGCGAGCCAAACATTTTAAGTGGGTATCCATCCATTTCAAATAAATAATCATCTTTGTGAATTCCTACGTTTGTTCGCTGAAGGATGATATCTTTTTGCAGTGATTCATGGAATATTTGTACAAAACCTTCCTCATATACTTTGGATTGATATTTGAGATTGATGGATTCTTTTCCTTCCGTTAAAAAAGAATAATGTTTTGATATTTTGGTTAAAAAATCTACACAAAAGGCTGACCGTTTATCGCAAATATATTTTCCCAATGAAATTAAAATTCGATCATATGGCTCCAACAGATCTTGATCTATGCGGCCAGTTTCAGAAAATTGTTTTAGAAGTCTGTTCCTTTGTTTTAGTGCGTGATTGTAGTCAATCAGTTGGATCAAATAAGTTTTATTCAGCTGGGACAGAATGCTGTCAAAAAACTTTCTTCTTGTTTCACCTCCTTCCAAAATCAATACATGATCATTTGGCGCGATGAGTACTGTAGGAAACATACCAATAATATCCGATGGTTTGTCAATCGGATTATTGTCAACCTGAATTTTTTTTCTTTTACCTAGTTTCAAAGAATTATTTACAACAGTGATTTTATCCTTTTGCGAAAACTTCCCGATAATACTATAGTAGGGCTGATCGTGCCGAATACTTTGATTATCGATGGAATTAAAAGCGCTTTTTGTCATGGATAATGAATGGATAGCATCAAGCAAATTAGTTTTCCCACTACCATTATCTCCAACCAGCGCATTTATATACTTCGAAAAATCCACATTGGCATTAGAATAGTTTTTGAAATTTGCCAAATAGAGATTTTCGAGATACATAAATTTCTTTGTTGAATGTTTTTATTTAATTTCGCATCGCTTTTTGAACCCATTAATCGAATATCGGATAGAGTTCATCAAACTTTGCAAAATTAAAATAATTAAGCAATCACATGTCAATAGTAAAAGAAAAGAAAAAACAGACTGCTGCTACAAAGGCTCCTTTTTCTAAAGAAACATACAAATCGTGGTTTGAAAGTATGCTTTTGATGAGGAGGTTTGAAGAGAAAACAGGTCAACTATATGGTCAACAAAAAATCAGAGGATTTTGTCACCTGTATATCGGTCAGGAGGCATGTGTTTCCGGGGCAATAACAGCTTTAAAAAAAGGGGATAGCTATATTACCGCATATCGAGATCACGCTCACCCATTGGCATTAGGCTCTGATCCTAAAGCTATAATGGCTGAGATGTATGGAAAGGAAACCGGTATATCAAAAGGAAAAGGCGGATCAATGCACATGTTTGACAAAGAACGAAATTTCTTTGGAGGTCATGGTATTGTTGGAGCCCAGATTCCTCTTGGAATTGGTATTGCTTTTGCTGAAAAATATAATAAGACTGATAAACTTTGCATCACCTATATGGGTGACGGGGCCGTGAGGCAGGGCGCTTTTCATGAAGCCTTAAACCTGGCAATGCACTATAAAATACCGGTAATTTTTGCCATCGAGAACAATGGCTATGCAATGGGTACTTCCGTTCAGAGGACTTCAAATGTTACAGATTTATCAAAGCTTGGAGATGCCTATGAAATGCCTTCAGAATCTGTGGATGCCATGAAAGTCGAAGACGTTCATAATGCAGTTGCAATAGCTGCGCAAAGAGCAAGAAAAGGTGAAGGGCCAACTCTATTAGAATTCCGAACTTATCGATACAAAGGACACTCGATGTCAGATCCTGCCAAATACAGGACAAAGGAAGAAGTGGCCTCATACAAAAAGCGAGACCCGATCGAACAGGTACGGCTATCGATACTCAAATACAAATTTGCAAATGACGCATATTTTCAGGAAATAGAAGCACGTGTCAAGCAACAAGTTCTGGATGCTGTAAAATTTGCTGAAGAGTCAAAATTTCCGGATCCGGGTGAAATATATAAAGACGTTTACACTCAGGAAGATTATCCTTTTATAAAGGATTAAGCTGCGAAATATTTTTTTAAATTTTTTTATACTATTTTTGCGTCCTGAAAATTTGAATGATGGCGAAATCAAAGAAAAAAGCAAAACTAAGTAAGGGAGAAGAGATACTCGAAAGTTCTGAAGTATTGGCTGAACAGATCAACAAGACAGAGGAATTTATTGAGAAAAACAAAAAGTTGGTCTTTACTTTTGGAGGGGTACTGGCGGCCGTTATTGCCGCTTATTTTTTGTATAATTATTGGGTCACTAACCAAAATCAAACCGCTCAAAATGAAATGTTTCAGGCAGTATATTATTTTGAGGCCGATAGTTTGGATAAAGCGTTAAATGGAGACGGAAACAACTATGGATTTATAGAAATTATTGAAGAATATTCTATGACTGAAGCTGCAAATCTTGCCAAATATTATGCAGGAGTCTGTTTTTTGAAAAAGGGGGAATATATTTCTGCGGTTGATCACTTGGAAAATTTTTCGTCAAGTGATTTATTGATACAGGCAAGGGCCTTTGCTTTAATCGGGGATGCAAATTTCGAAATGGGCAATCATGATGAAGCTGTAAAATATTATAATAAAGCCTCACGTTACAATTCTAATGAATATACCTCACCGGCATATTTGATAAAAGCGGCGCTGGTTTATGAGCTTCTTGAAGATTATGAATCTGCATATAATTGTTATAATACAATAGTAGAAAAATATGTGAATTCAAGTGAGTATCAAACAGCTCGAAAACATAAGGCAAGGCTGGAAGGTAAAATTAAAGCCGGATAACAATCAGGAAAAAAGTTTTTGAAAGGGATAGAGCAAAAGCTTTATCCCTTTTTTAATGAAAGGAAATTTGGATTATGGCATCGACAAGTAAAAATCTTAGTAGCTATAGTGATACAAATATCACAGACATTAGCGATAGAAAATTTGGCATTGTGACCTCGGAATGGAATTCTGAAATAACGGAAGCGCTTTATTCCGGCGCTGTTGAAACTTTATTACAAAATGGCGCTATTAAAGAAAACATCATTCGGAAATCTGTGCCGGGTAGCTATGAGCTTACCCTTGGAGCGCAATGGTTGGCAAAAAAAGAGGAGATTGATGCTGTAATTTGTCTTGGTTGTGTGATTCAGGGTGAAACCCCTCATTTCGATTATATTTGTCAGGCAGTGGCACATGGCATCACTAATGTAGGTTTAAAGTATGATAAACCTGTAATTTTTGGAGTTTTAACCACACTCAATTTGCAGCAGGCATTGGATAGAGCAGGAGGAAAACATGGGAATAAAGGTGAAGAAGCTTCTTATACGGCTATTAAAATGCTCGGCTTTTAAGGTAAGCTAATATTACAAATCTATTTAGTTTAAAATCAACTTAGTTCAATAATGAAAGTTTTGAAATTTGGTGGCACCTCAGTAGGGCAGCCCTCAAGAATGCATCAGGTTGCAAAAATTGTCACTTCACAGCAAGGCCCTAAAGTAGTTATATTGTCCGCCCTATCCGGGACTACAAATTCTCTGGTGAAGATTGGAGAAGACCTGACGGCAGATAACCATGCCGGAGCATCGAAGGAAATAGAAGCTTTGTACGTTCACTATACAAAATTTCAAAACGAACTGGTGCAAAAGGAAAACAGCAGAGCGAAAGCTCAGTATGTAATTAATGATCACTTTTCATTTATCCGGTCGCTACTAAAGGTTGAATTCAACGAAAATTATACCAGGGAATTATTGGCCCAGGGAGAATTGATGTCCACTAAATTGTTTTCGATATACCTGGAGGAAACAGGGCATAAGAATATTTTATTGCCGGCTTTAGATTTTATGGCGATAGATGAAAATGATGAACCGGATATGGAATTTATTCAATCTCATCTCAAAGCGTTGCTTAAACTCCATGAAGGAACCGAGTTGTTCATAACGCAAGGTTATATCTGTTTGAATTCTCAGCAAAGAATTGACAACCTCAAAAGAGGCGGTAGCGATTATACCGCATCATTGGTTGGGGCAGCTATTGAGGCAGAGATAATTGAGATATGGACCGATATCGATGGCATGCACAACAACGATCCTCGCATTGTAGAAAAAACAAAACCTGTGGCCGAATTGTCTTTCGATGAGGCGTCTGAGCTTGCATATTTCGGAGCGAAAATTCTTCACCCTTCTTCTATTTTTCCGGCTAAGCAATTCAATGTGCCAGTCCAATTGAAATGTACGATGGACCCGGAAGCTTATGGAACCATGATAAGTAGTGAAGAAAAGACCAAAGCGATAAAGGCTATTGCAGCTAAGGATGGCATTACAGCAATAAAAATCAAATCAAGCAGAATGTTGTTGGCATATGGGTTTTTGAGCAATATTTTCGAAATATTTGAAAAGTATAAGACCCCGATTGATATGATCACCACCTCTGAAGTCGCCGTTTCCCTGACGATTGATGATGATACAAACCTGGTAAAAATTGTGGACGATCTCAATGCATTTGGGGATGTAACAATCGATAAGGAACAGTCTATAATATGCATGGTAGGCAACGAGGTTGTGGAAGAAAGAGGGATCATTAAGAAAATATTTACTACGCTGGAAGAAATCCCTATTCGAATGATTTCTTACGGTGGCAGCAAATACAATGTCTCAGTACTTATCGAATCAAAATACAAGAAGCAAGCTCTGATTGCTCTTAATCATGGATTATTCAATTTGTAGGTTAGCCACAGACACCTTACTTTTGGCCGCAGTTTTAATCAATAATTAGAGATTGTCTATAAAGTCAGCGTCTGCTTAGAATGTCCGAGGTCAAGGCTTGCACAGTTTCTGAAATACGCCAGCCTGCCGGCGAGGCAGGGAGTTTACGTTTGTAAATGAGTTTTTCAGACACAGGCGTAAAGCAAAGATCGGACAATATGGACAGACGCTAATTAAATATGAAATTGGCTCATCTCAGATCATTATTGAGTCTTTTCTGTAGATAGACATGCCAGGCTCGCCTGACGAGCAGACTCACATGAGCATGATAATAATTTAATAATGGCAAAGTTTTAGCAAATATTAAACACATGAAAAAGGTATTAGGAATGGGCAATGCCCTGGTAGATATATTAGTAAAAATTAATGACGATCAGATGTTGGAGAAATTTGATCTTCCAAAGGGCAGTATGCAATTGGTCGATAAAGAAAAATCGCAACAGTTGATCAATGCTTTATCACATTTAAAATGCGAAATTGCTTCAGGGGGCTCTGCTGCTAATACAATAAATGGTTTGGCAAATCTCGATAACCCATGTGGATATATTGGTAAAATCCATGAAGATAAATTTGGAGAGATATTTTCAAATGATATGACTAAAAAAGGGATTGAAGCCATTTTATTTAATGGTGCCCAGGATACCGGAATAGCGACTACCTTGATAAGTGAAGATTCGCAGAGAACATTTGCCACCTTTCTTGGCGCTGCGGTAGAATTGACACCGGAAGATTTAAAAGAGGAATATTTTGAAGGATATGAACTATTCCACATTGAAGGATATTTGGTTCAAAATCATGAATTGATTGAAGCAGCTGTAAAACTTGCGAAAAAAAGTGGTTTGAAAGTGTCCATTGATATGGCAAGCTACAATGTCGTGGAAGATAATCTTCAATTCCTGAGAAATCTGGTTGAGGATTATGTAGATATTGTATTTGCAAATGAAGAAGAATCAAAATCATTTACAGGAAAGGCCCCGGAAGCCGCCTTAAACGAAATAGCTGAAATGTGTGAAATATCCATTGTGAAAATAGGAGCTGAAGGATCTTTGATTAAAACAAAAAATGAAAAAGTGTCTGTCAATGCCATTTCAGCTAACCCTGTAGATACAACAGGCGCTGGTGATTTGTACGCCTCCGGTTTTTTATATGGGCTGGCAAATGAACTTTCCATTGAGAAATGTGCCAAACTTGGCAGTTTGCTTGGAGGCAATGTGATTGAAGTAATTGGACCAAAAATGGATGAAGATCGATGGACCAAAATAAAATCCGGCGTAGCGGATATTATGGACGAATAACTTTAAACGAAAGCAAAAAATATCAACCACACTGCAAAAAACAAAGGAATTAGGATTGGTAAGGAATATTGAATTATATAACCAAAAAATGATGGCATTTTAATTCCTGATTGTTCTGCAATTGATTTTACCATAAAATTAGGGCCATTTCCAATATATGTAAATGCACCAAAGAAAACTGCCGCAACGGATATGGATTTCAACATTAAAGCTGAATTTTCAAATGCGTCATTGGCAAATTTTATTACATCAGGTATGGAATTGATGCTTGCCCCCTGAGAAGCCATGCCTGCCGCGAGAAAATTGAGGTATGTTGGTGCATTATCCAGAAATCCGGAAAGCAAACCAGTTCCCCAATACAGTGTGTTGTGACTAATAAGCTGGGCTCCAGCCGGTGATTGAGCAAAATTGCCAACCAGTTCCAGCGCCGGCATCATGGTTCCAAAAATACCCACGAAGATAAAGGCAACTTCTTTTATGGGTTCGAAATTAAATTCATTTGATTTTAACAATTTCTGATCGGCTAAACGATAAGATAGAAATGCTACTGTCAACATGATTACTTCACGTAAAAAGGAGAATTTTTGACCATCATAATGAATTGCAGGAACCCAGTCAAAAACATTTGGATCAAGGAATACCGCTAAGACAATGATCAAAAGCCAAACAAAATTCTTAGCGCCAATTATGCTAATTTTATCCGATATGATTTCATCCTTTTTACTCACTGCATTATTTTTCTTATCCACGAAATAGAATATTGCTACAAGGATCAGAACAGCAAAAACCCATGGAAAGAAATTGTGGGTTAATGTCCAGAAAAAGGGAACGCCTTTTAAAAATCCCAGGAATAATGGAGGATCCCCTATGGGCGTCAGTGATCCGCCAACATTGCTGACGACAAAGATGAAAAATATAATGTGGTATGGCTTTATTCTGCCTTGATTCACACGCATGAAAGGACGAATAAGTAACATGGATGCTCCGGTGGTTCCAATGACATTTGCAATAACGGCTCCGATGAGTAGAATGACGGAATTAACTCCTGGTGTACCCTTTTTATCCACCTTGATCATGACTGCCCCGGAAGCAACAAATAGACCGGTCAACAACGCAATAAATTGAATGTACTCAAATGCTGCATGTATTGGTGCATGAGTATTATGCAATACAAATAAATAATATAGCACCACCATAACTGCCAATGCAGTGGTAATTTTTGGATAATTATGGTGCCAAAAATGCTCATAAAATAAAGGCCCTGTAGCAATCATCAACAAAAGCAAAACAAATGGGATTACCGACCAAGCCGGAGGTGCATTATGCGCAGTATGTTCCTCGTCTGCTGATATATCAGAAACATTACCGGATGTCTCTTCAGCGCTGACGATAATCGAGGTTTCCGTTTTAGTTTCTATTGATTTATCAAAAGACTTTGCAGGAAACGCTAATAGGCTAAAAAATAAAAAAGTTAGAATTACCTGCTTCATGATTATTTTATGAATATTGATTAGAATAAATGAATAGATATAAAAATCTATGACAAACAAAAAAAGTTAAAATTTGCTCTAATTACAAAATTAATTCAAAACTATTATG
>SMVB01424339.1_pt1 | contig 14354 bp, 13 predicted proteins | sample 2456461 | NCBI WGS metagenome assembly SMVB01 (sample SAMN11095934, study PRJNA526329) | marine sediment metagenome | biome: Marine sediment; feature: Surficial sediment; material: Deep marine sediment; isolation source: Hadal surficial sediment | place: Pacific Ocean | collected 2014-05 | depth... | reverse complement strand
TCGTTCTTCACGTCGATGTCCTCGACCACCGCCTCGATCGCCAGGTCCGGCGGTTCCGGGGACGGTTCCGACACCGCGCTCACGCCCCGCGGCAAGTCGGTCAGGCGCGACGGATCGCGGCTCAGGATGGTGGTCGTGAAACCGGCCTTGGCGAAGGACAACGCGATGCCACTTCCCATCGATCCGCCTCCGACCACCACGACGCTTTCAATCGGTTTGTTCATCTTTTTCCACCTCATTGGCGCGCCGGCCTTCGCTATCATCGGGGCCGGCGGCGATTGCGCGAGGGAGCATAACGATGCGGGCCGTTGAATACGATGCCCCGCCCGCTTGACTTTGCCGGCGTCCGCGCGATGCTCGGAGCCGAAAATCCAAGAAGTCACGGAGAATCTCATGACCGACCAGCCCCTTAGCGAGGCCGACCTAACGGCGTTGCGCGCTTACGACACGCCCACCATCTGCAACGCCATCGAGCTGGTCGTTCCGGAGCGCCGCTCCTACGGCTTCACCACGCGCAGCCTCCATTGCATCCGCCCCGAATTGCCGCCGATGGTGGGCTACGCCCGCACCGTGGCGGTCCGCGCGTTTCGCCCTTCCCCTGAATCCGCCGAGGCGCAGCGCGATCTTCGCTTCGGCTATCTCGACTATGTCGCCGACGCGCCGGGACCCACCATCAGCATCGTGCAGGACCTCGACGACGCGCAGGTCGGCTTCGGCGCGTTCTGGGGCGAGGTCAACAGCAACATGCATTGGGCGCTGGGCTGCATCGGCACCGTGACCAACGGCAGCGTGCGCGACCTTGACATGATCGCCGACGGTTTTCAGGCGCTGGCCGGCGTGATCGCGCCGAGCCACGGTTTCATTCACCCCGTCGCGTTCGCCGGCGAGGTCAATATCGCCGGCATGGTGGTGCGTTCCGGGGACCTCATTCACGCCGACCGTCACGGCGCCGTCGTGATCCCCCATGACGCCGCGCGCGAAATCCCGGCCGCGGCCGAACTGATGGCGCGCCGCGAAGCGGTGATCCTGGACGCCGCCAAGGCCCCCGGCGCCACGGTCGACACCATCAAGCAGGCAATGTTGGATTCCGCGAAAGTGACGTAGTCGCGCCCACCGAACCCCGTCCGTCCCGTCGTCACCGGGCTCGACCCGGTGCCCCATGCACCCGGACCGCGCGGAAGGGGCGCGGGGCGCGGTATCGGCGCCCACAAACCCCGGTTCGTGTTCATGGGTTCGCGGGTCGAGCCCGCGAACGACGGTAGGAGGCGTGCGCGGCGGTGCTCAGCCCATCAGCATGGCGCGGCCGTTGTCGAGCACGACCACGTCGCGCTCGAGCGCCCGCGTGCGATATGACACGTCCTCGTCGCCGCGCCAGATTTCGGTGCGCAGGGTCTCGCCGGGTATCACCGGCGCGGTGAACCGGGCGTCGAATTCGATCATCATGTTGGGGTCCAGACCGCCGCACGCGCGCAACACCGCCACCGATGCAATCCCATAGGTGCACAGTCCGTGCAGGATGGGCCTCTCGAAGCCGCCCCGTTTGGCGAAATCCGGGTCGCTGTGCAACGGATTGAAATCGCCGTTGAGCCGGTACAACAGCGCCTGTTGCGGCAGGGTCGGGGTATCGACGGTTTCGTCGGGCGCGCGGTCCGGCACCACGTGGGGTTTGCGCGCTTCGCCCTCGGACGATCCACAGCCGCCGCCGGAGCGATCGAAGATCGTCGCCGTGGTGGTGGCGATCAGAGAGTCGTCCTGGCGGTCGTGCACGGTCTGTTGCGTCACCACCAGCGCGCCCTTGTCGCCCTTGTCGAACACGCCGATGACGCGGTCGCGCACCCGCACCTTGCCTCGCGTGGGCAGCGGGCGAAGCAGGCTAATGCGCTGTTCGCCGTGTAGCGTGCGCTCGCGGTTGAGGCCGAGCTTGATGGAACGCTCGATGTCGAAGGTGAGTATGGTGGCGAAACTGGGCAAGACGTGAAGATCGGATTCCGTGACCAAGCGGAGTTCTTGGGCGTCGGTGGGCGCCGCGCCGAGGCCGAGGCTCAGCGCGTACAACATCACGTCCTTCTCACTGTAGTCCACGTCCCGCGTGGGCAGGCTGGTGCTCATCAAGGTGTCGCGGTCGATTGTCATGGCGTCAGCTCCGCAAGGCCTTGTCCTTCGCGTTCGCGCTTTTGATCGTGTCGCGGATATTGGTCCAGTCCTGGTCGCTCAGTTCGCGCAACCGGGCGAAGGTGCCGGCGCCGTTGAGCCATTGCGCGCCGTCGATCGGGATTATGGCGCCGTTGATGTAACGGCATTGATCGGCCATCAGGAAGCTGGCCAGATTGGCGAGCTCGCCGTGTTCGCCGGGGCGGCCCATGGGAACGCTTTCGGTGTAGTCGTTGGACAGTTTGTCGGTCGGCATCAGCCGGTCCCAGGCGCCCTTGGTGGGGAAGGGGCCCGGCGCTATGGCGTTGACCCGAATACCGCGCCCGCCCCATTCCACGGCGAGGCTTTGGGTCATCGCCGCGACGCCGGCCTTGGACATCGCCGAGGGCACCGTATAAGCGGAGCCGGTCCATACCCAGGTCACCACGATGCTGATCACGCTGCCCGGAAGTCCCTCGGCCAGCCAGCGGCGCCCGCAGGCGTGAGTCACATAAAAAGTCCCATGCAGCACGATGTTGGCGATGGCGTCGAAGCCGCGCGGGCTCAGGTCCTCGGTGCGCGAGATGAAGTTGCCGGCGGCATTGTTGACCAGGCCGTCCAACGGCCCGCCTTGCCAGATTTCCCCGACCATCTCGTCCACCGCCTCGGCGACACGAATATCCACCGGCCACGTCGAGACCGCGCCGCCGCGCGCCGACATCAACTCGTCGGCGGTCTGCTCAAGCACGCTTTTGCGGCGGCCGCATATGAACAACTCCGCGCCCAGTTCCAGGAAACGGTCCGCCATGGCGCGGCCCAGACCGGTGCCGCCGCCGGTCACTAGAATCCGCTTGCCCTTCAAAAGATCAGACTGAAACATCCCGTCCCCCCGATGCCCAACGACACCGGTCCAACCTAGCCCAATCGCCCGGGTCAGGACAGAGGCGCCGCGGGCGACCGCTACGCACGTGGACGGCCGGTTGGCTTTCCGAGCCCGCGAATGCTTTGGAATTCGGGTGCCTTAGACGGTCTAAACGACCTGGATTAGTCCCGTTCCCAGGCCTGTTAACCAGTTCCGGATCATAAAAAAGCTTCACATTTCCTGTGTTTTGTCAGATAGTTAGACAGCTTGGTGGAAACTGTCCAAGAGGCGTTAAGTTGTCCACGTAATTCTGGGACAAGAGATGCCAAACGGCGCGGGAACTTAGCTGTCCAAATGAGATTGACCTAAAGCGCGGAAGTTTCTAAACTGTTTATTAACACTGTGCAGAACGCGCGGTGTCCGGACCGGGAAGGTGGCGCATGTTAAGCAGCAAACAATTGCTGGAACGGATGGGCATTTCCAGGGCCACCCTGAACAATTATATCTCCCTCGGAATCCTGCCCCGACCCGATGTCAAGCGCACCGAGCCCGAGGATGGACGCGCCCCCCGCGTCGGCTATTTCCCAGAATCCACGCTCGACGTCATCGAGCGCGTGAACCGTCTGAAACGCGAAGGCCATTCGATCGCGGACATTGCGCAAGTGCTGTCCGCCGAGCGCGGCGCGCCGGCGCCGAAACGCGAACCCGTTGCAACGGCGAAGGCCGCGCCGGCGCCCGGCGTGAGCGTGGCGCCCCTGATGCTGACCATCGACGAGTTCAAGCATCCCGCCTATCTGGTCAACAACAAGTTCGAGGTCGAATGGGCCAACGACGAGGCGGCGCGAGACCTCCTTGGGCTGCGCGGCGCGCTTCCGGCCGATATAACCGAGCGCAACATTTTCCGTCTGTTTCTCGAAGGCGCCGTGACCCGCGAGTCGGAGACTTGGGACGCGGTGCTGGACTTCCATCTGGCGATCGCCAAGAAGCGGTTGTCCAAATCGGCGCTCTTTGCCCTGGACCTTGGCGTGGACAATGAACGGACCGGAATTCTCGGCGATCTCTATGACAAGGCGGAGGCGGTGGAGCCGAGTTCGGTCCTGCACCGGCAGGTCGATCTGGGACGCGCCGGCGAAACCGCGCGCTGGCACAATGTGTACGCCACGTTCTTCCGCGAGGGTGTGTTCTTTGCCTACGTGCCGGTGGTCGACGAGTCCGACGCGCTGTTGAACCTGTTGTCGCGCCGCGACGTGGTGATCCGCGATCTGCTACAGCACCGCCGGCCGTATCTCACGCCGCTTGCCGTGCTCGTCTCCGACATCCAGGATTCGGTGAAAATCTGCGCCGAGCTGCCGCCCGAGGAATATTTCGAACTGATCAACCACGTTTGGGCGGCGATGGCCGACAAGCTGCGCAAATACTACGCCACCTACGGCAAGCATGTCGGCGACGGCATGGTCTACTATTTCTTCCCGCAGCCGGACTGCAACTACATCCTCAACGCCATGCGCTGCGCGCACGAGCTCAAGGAGACCATGCGCTCGGTCAGCCGCGAGTGGCAGAACCGCAAGAACTGGACCAACGAGCTCAAACTCAATATCGGCCTCGACGAGGGCGAGGAATGGTTCGGCAGCTATCGCACGCCCGTGCATCTGGAATTCACGGCGCTTGGCGACACCATCAACCGGGCAAGCCGGTTGAGCGACTTCGCCCGCGACGGCTCGGTGTGGGCGACCAAGAACATGCTGGGTAAATTAACCGCCACCGAGCGCTCTCAGGTACGTTTCGGCATCCGCCGCCGCGCCGAGGACGGCGAACGCCTGGTGATCCCGTCAAGCTATTCGCGCATATCCAATCTGGTCGAGCTTGACGAAGTCCAGAACATCAAGTTCAAGGATATCGCGGTTCTTCCGGTCACCGAGATCCTCGACGTCGCCACCGAGGACGCGCCGGTGACGGCCTCCTACTAATTTTCTTTAACGTAATTTTCGCGCGCGGGCGGTGGCGTTGTCGTCGACCGCGCCGTCTTCGGTCAACACCACGCCATAATCGCGTTCGGCCGTTTCGCGGCTGATCATCTCGTCACGAACGTCGAGCGCCACTTGGGCCGCGTCGCGCAACCGGGGATCGCCGTAGCCCCCGCCGCCGGGCATTTCCAGGATCAGCGCGTCGCCGGCCGGGATGGTCTGGCGGCCCTTGGCCTTGAGCTCGGCGCCGGACGCCAGGCGGACGCGCCCGGATGCGCCGTCGCCGCCGCCGTTGCGCCCGCGCGGCGGGTAACGGACCCGGTCGAACATGGACGACAAGGCGAACGGCGCGCCTTCCGTGCTGACGATTTCCATGACCTGCCCGGCGCCGCCCCGGTAACGCCCGGCGCCGCCGGAATCGCGGCGGTATTCCTTGCGCCGCACCAGGATCGGCGCGATCGCCTCGTTGATCTCGACCGGGGTGTTGCGCACGCCCGATGGAAACGCCGTCGCCGACAGGCCGTCCTTGGTCGGCCGCGCGCCGGTGCCGCCGCTATGGAACAGGGTCACGGTGAAGGGCGTGGCGTTGGCGTGGCTTCGCGCGCCGCCGGCGATGCCGTCGCCGCCATAGAGAACGAAATTCCACAGGCACGAGGTGCCTTCCGCCGGGCCGATCCCGTCTACCGCTTGATGCAGGCACCCCAGCACCACGTCGGGCAGCATCTGGCCGATGGCGTGGCGCGCCGCCACGGCGCGCGGGTGGGCCGCGTTGAGAATCGAGCCTTGCGGCGCGCTGACCCGCACCGGCGCCAAGGACCCGGCGTTGTTGGGCACGTTCGAGCCGATCACGCAGCGCACGCCGAACGAGGCATAGGCCTCCGTATAGGCGATCGGCACGTTGATGCCGTAATCGGACACCACCGAGGTGCCGGTGAAGTCGATGTCGATGCCATCCTCGCCGATGGTCAGCGCCGCGAGCAGGTCGACCGGGTGTTCGTAGCCGTCGACGCGCATTTCGTAGCGGTAAGTACCAAAGGGAAGGGCGCGGATTTCGTCCAGCATCGCGCCGCGCGACCGCTCGATGATCTCGGCGCCCAGATCGTCGATCGAGTCCAGGTCGAATTCGTCCATCATGTCGCGCAGGCGCTCGCAACCGGTGTCGTTGCACGCGGCCAGAGAATAGAAATCGCCTTCCAGCAGGTCGGGCTCGCGCACATTGGCGCGCGCGATGTCGAGCAGCGACTGGTTGATCCGGCCGTCCTCGATCAGCTTCATGATGGGGATGTAGATGCCTTCCTCGAACACCTGGCGGGCGTCGGGTCCGAACCCGATGCCGCCGACATCGACCACGTGCGCGGTCGAGGCGAACAGCGCCACCAGCCGGTCCGCGCGGAAGCACGGCGTGACCACGGTGAAATCATGAAGGTGCCCGGTGGCGAGCCACGGGTCGTTGGTGATGTAGACATCGCCCGGCTTCATTTCGGGCGCCGGATATTTGTTCAGGAAATGGCCCACCGACTTGGCCATGGCGTTGACGTGGCCCGGCGTGCCGGTCACGGCTTGCGCCAGCATGCGCCCGTCGAGGTCGAACACGCCGGCCGACAGGTCGCCGGCCTCGCGCACGGTGTTGGAGAACGCGGTGCGGATCAGGGTCTGGGCCTGCTCCTCGACCACGGCGATCAGCCGGTCCCACATGATCTGCGATCGAATCCGCGACAGCGCCGTTTCGGTCATGAGGCCTCCCGTTCCGTCTCGCGACGGTCCATGACGATATATCCGAGCCCGTTGACATGGGCGTCGAAGCCGCTGGCCACGACCGTGGTGGTCTGGTCTTCGACAATCAAGGCGGGACCGTGAATGCGCGCGCCCGGCGCCAGATCGGCGCGTCCGTAAACCGGCATATCGACGAAATCGCCCGCCTCGGGATCGAACACCGCGCGCCGGCCGCGCGGCGCCGGTGGCTCCGCCAACGCGGGTTCATTCGCGCGCGCGGGTGGGGCGGGGGACGTGCTCACGGTCAACATCCAGTTCAACACTTCCACGTCCACGTCCGGAATGGTGCGGCCGTAATGGGCTCGGTAGGTGTCGTCGAAGGCCTGCTTCAAGACGGGCGCGTCGGCCTCGGCGAGCCGTTCGGGAATCGCGACGTCGATTTCGTGACCCTGGCCAACGTAACGCATCGAGGCGGCGCGGGTCTCGACCAGTTCGGCGTCGGGCGCGCCCAGCCGCACCACGCTCTCGGCTTCCGCCCGCATTTCCGCCAGCAACCGGTTGGCGGCGCCGATGTCGGGCGCGCTGAGGCGCATGTAGCGGCTGCGCACCACTTCGTAAGCCACCGGCGCGCGCAGGAACCCGATCGCCGAGCCGACGCCGGCGCCGGTCGGCACCACGATGCGCGCGATGCCGAGTTTGCGCGCCAGCCGCGCGGCGTGAAGCGGCGCCGCTCCGCCGAACGCGATCAAGGCGCGGCCCGCCAGTTCCATGCCGCGCTCGACGGCGTGCACCCGCGCCGCGTTGGCCATGTTCTCATCCACCACTTCGCTGACCGCGAAGGCGCTGGTCGTCGGGTCCATGGCCAAGGGTTCGCCGACGGCGTCGGAGAGCGCCGCCCGCGCCTTGTCGGAATCGAGCGGGATCGCGCCGCCGGCGAAGCGCGCCGGATCGATGCGTCCCAACACCACATTGGCGTCCGTGACCGTGGCCGCAGCGCCGCCCCGGCCGTAGCAGGCCGGTCCCGGTTCGGCGCCGGCGCTTTGCGGCCCGACATTGATCCGCCCCAACGCATCGACCCTGGCGATGGAACCGCCGCCGGCGCCGATCTCGACCATCTCGATCACCGGAATGCGCAGGGGCAGGCCACTGCCCTTGGTGAACCGATAGGACCGCGCGACCTCGAAGCCGCGCGAGGTCTGGGGCCGCCCATCGTCGATCAGGCAGATCTTGGCGGTGGTGCCGCCCATGTCGAACGACAACACCCGCGCCAAGTCGCATTCCCGGGCGATATGGCTGGCCAGGATGGCGCCGCCGGCGGGGCCCGAATCGACCAGTCGGATGGGAAAGCGAATGGCGGTCTCCAAGGTGGTCAGGCCGCCGCTCGACATCAGCATCAACAGCGGGCAGCCGACGCCGCGCGCGCGCAATCGTTCGTCAAGCCGCGTCAGGTACCTCGCCATGAGCGGCTGCACATAGGCGTTGGCGCAGGCCGTGGACAGGCGTTCGTATTCGCGGATTTCGGGGCACACCTCGGACGACAGGGTGACGGGTAGATCCGGCCGCGCCGCGCGCAGGATTTCGCCGACGCGCTTCTCGTGCGCCGGGTTGGCGTAGGAATGAAGCAGGCCCACCGCGATGCTTTCGATGCCATGGCGGTCGAGTTCGGGCGCCAAGGCCTCGACGGTGGCGTCGTCCAGCGCGGTGTCGGCCACGCCACGCGCGGTCATCCGTTCGCGCACCGGCCAGCGCAGGTAGCGCGGCACCAGGGGCGCGGGCCGTTCAACATTGATGTCGTATTGTTCGAAGCGGTTCTCGTAGGCCATTTCCACCGAATCGCGGAAGCCCTCGGTGACGATCAGCGCGGTCCGCGCGCCCTTGCGTTCGATGATGGCGTTGGTGGCCAAGGTCGTGCCGTGCAGCACCAGCGAGAGCGCGTCCGGCGCCACATCGGAATCATCCAGCACCGCCGCGATCGCTTCCATCACTCCGTCTTCCGGCGCGTGCGTGGTCAGCACCTTGTGGGTGAACCGGCGGGCGCCGGCCTCCAACACCACGTCGGTGAACGTGCCGCCGATATCGACCGCCAGTCGTGGATTTTCGGGGTTTTCGGGATTTTCGGGGTTTTCAGTCATGGAGCCTCCCTCGCGGCGGCGGAGTGTATCAGAATCGCTTGCCCATCAAGGCCGATTTGACGCACCTTGGCGCAAAGGAGGACGGTCATGAAAATTGCGGTGGTGGGTGTCGGCGCCATGGGCTCGGTCTATGCCGGGCTGCTCGGCGACGCCGGCAACGAGGTCTGGGCGGTCGATCGCTGGGCGGAGCATATCGAGGCGATACGCGAAAACGGTCTGCGGGTCGAGGGGGCGAGCGGCGAGCGCACGGTTCGCATGTCCGCCACCACCGATGCCGGCGAGGTCGGCGTCTGCGACCTGGTGATCATCGCCACCAAGGCCATGCACGTGGAAGACGCGGCGCGCGCCGTCCGTCCCATGATCGGCAACGACACCACCGTGTTGACCATCCAGAACGGACTCGGCAGCCCGCAAAAGGTCGCCGCCATCCTGGGCGACGACGTGGTCGCGGTCGGCGTGGTCGGCGGCTTCGGCGCGTCCATCGTCGCGCCCGGCCATGCCCACCACAACGGTTGGCAGTTGGTGCGCCTGGGTGAGATGAACGGTCCCGTCACGCCGCGTCTGGAGCGGATCGAGAAGGTCTGGCGCGACGCCGGTTTTACCGTCCGCGCCTTCGACGACATCCACCAGATGATCTGGGAGAAGCTGATCTGCAACGTCGCGTTTTCGGGCACTTGCGCGCTGACCGAATGGACCGTCGGCGAGGTTCTGGCCAGCGAGGACGCCTGGGCGGTGGCGTCGAATTGCGGCCGCGAGGCCTATGAGACCGCGCGCGCCAAGGGCATCGCCCTGGATTTCGACGAACCGGTCGCCTATGTGCGCGATTTCGGCGCGCGCATGCCAGATGCGCGCCCGTCCATGTTGCTCGACCACATCGAAGGCCGGGCCTCGGAGATCGACGCCATCAACGGCGCGATTCCGCCGGCGGCCAAGGAGGTGGACATTAAGACGCCCTTCAACGAGACCGTCAGCGCGCTGGTCAGGGCGAAGGAGACGCGGCTGGGGCTGCGGCCGTGACGGTCACGCGGGATCGCGCGCCAGCGACACGCCGATCATCGAGTCGCGGGTGACCAGGTCGGCCAGTTTGTCTTCCGCCCAACCTTCCGTGCCTTCGGGCCGCAGCGGCAACACCAGATAACGCATGTCGGCGGTCGAGTCGTGCACCCGCACGGCGGTCGAATCGGCGATCGTGGTGCCGAACTCGGCGAGCACCGCGCGTGGTTCGTTGATCGCGCGCTTGCGGTAATTGACGCTTTTGTACCAGTCCGGCGGCAGGCCCAGGATGGCGCGCGGATAACACGAACACAGCGTGCAGACGATGAGATTGTGTTGCTCCGGCGTGTTCTCGACCACCACCAGCTTGGTGCCGTCCACCGGCAGGCCCAGCTCGTCGGCCGCCGCGCCGCCGTCGGCCAGCAGGCGCGACTTGTAGTCGGGGTCGGTCCACGCGCGCGCGACCAGGCGCGCGCCCCCGGCGGGGCTCCGCGAATCCATGTCCTCCATCTGGCGGCGCATTTCGTCCGCCGTGATGATGCCTTTTTCGGTAAGTAGTTCGCGAACCGCCTCCGCCAGCAACTGATAAGGGCCGAGCCCGTCGTCGCCGGTGATCGGCGGGTGGTCATGCGGTTGTTCGCTCATCTCAAGAGGCCTCCGATGCCCCGTCCAGCCAGTGCTCGTAGATTTCGACATCCACCGTGTCGGCGGCCGCGCCGTCGTAGCTCGGCCACACGTCGGTTTGCGTGAAACGCACACGGTAAAGCGGCTGCTTGGGTAGGCCGTCGCCGCCATAGGCCAGCGTTTCCGGGTTGCGGAAACTGCCGCAGACGCGCTCGACCACGCCCGTGTGGCCACGGATATAGATGGGCGCGCGCATATGACCCGGCGGGTCCAGCCGGCGCACGGTCACACGATCGCCAGTCGCGAAGCGGCCGCTCATTCGGCCGCCTCCGCCCGCGCCTTGATGACAGCGACCCGCGCGTCGATCTCGTCCTGGGACAGGATGCCTTTTTCGGTAAGGATCAGCGCGATCGAGGCGGTCCAGCGTTCGTAGTAGGACAGCGATTCATAGGCATTGCCATCGAGCGATTCGATGCCCCGGCGCAACTCGTCGACCGTCATCAATTTCTTCTGGGCGATCAGAAGGCGCAAGATCGCGTCGATGCGCTTTTCCCAAAACGCATGGTCGTGTGCCGACATGTCCACCGGACCGCCGGGCAAGCCGCCAATATCATGCGCGCCACGTTTCATCGCGCGGCCATTATGGGGCGCGGTCCCGGCCGCCGCAAACAATCGGTTGCCGTCAATCCAGACCCGTGACGAAATTCGCCACCGCCGCGCCGATCTGATCCGGCGAATCCTCTTGCACGAAGTGCAGACCGCGCACGGTGACCTCGGTCTGATTCGGCCAGGTGCGGCAGAAATCGCGTTGCGGGCCGACCAGGATAACGCCGGGCACCGCGTTGACGAACAGTTTGGGCACCTCGCTTTCGCACAACCACTCGCCGTAGGCGTTGACGATCTCGACCACGTCGGAGGGTTCCCCGTTCAAGGGAATTTGCCGCGGCCAGGTCAGCGTCGGCCGCCGCGACTCGCCCGCCTCCAAATAGGGTTTGCGGTAGACCGCCATTTCTTCGTCGGAGAGGCCGCGCAGGACAGAGGAGGGCAAAATGCGTTCGACGAATATATTCTTCTGGAGCACCATTTCCTCGCCCGCCGGCGAGCGCATCGCCTCGAAGATGCCGCGGGCGGACTCGGGCCATTCGTCCCAGGTGACCGGACGGACCACCGCTTCCATATAGGCGATGCCCGCGACCCTGTCGGGATTGCGCCGCGCCCAGTGGAATCCCAGGGCCGAGCCCCAGTCATGCGCCACCAGCACCACGCCGTTGAGATCCAAGGCCTCGAACCAGGCATCCAGCACCTTGGCGTGATCGACGAAGCGATAGGTTCGGCTGGGCGACGGTCCCGACTCGCCCATGCCGATCAGGTCGGGCGCCAGACAACGACCCAGCGCCGTGACGTGAGGTATCACGTTGCGCCACAAATAGGACGAGGTCGGATTGCCATGTAGGAACACGATGGGCCGCCCGTCGGCGATGCCCGTATCCACGTATGAGATTTCCGTCCCCGCCACCGTGACTCTTTTGCGTGGATGCGGGTCCGCCGCCGATGGTATTCCGTTGTCTGTTGATTCCGTCACGTCAGCTCCCCATTGTCGACGGCGCTCAAGCCGCGCCGTTGTTTGCCTACCCCGTACCAGCTATTGTCGCCAATCGGAGGGGTGCTCGGCAAGCTAATTCCGCAAATTGTGTAGGGCCATTAGAAATGCAACGACAGATTGCATGTAGCTGCCGGCGCGGCAGGCCCGATTTCGACCTAACGGACAGGGAAAACAATGGACTTCGAATATTCGCCCAAAGTGAAGGAGCTTCAGGCGCGCGTCACCGCGTTCATGGAGGAACACATCTATCGCAGCGAGCCGGTGTTTAAGGAGCAGCTCGATTCGGCGGATACCCGTTGGCAAATTCCGCCGGTCATGGAGGAACTGAAGAAGAAGGCGCGGGCCGAAGGTCTGTGGAACCTGTTCCTGCCGGATAGCGACCTGGGCTATGGTCTGAGCAACCTGGAATACGCACCGTTGGCCGAAATCATGGGCCGCTCGCCGATCGCCTCGGAAGCGTTCAATTGCTCGGCGCCCGACACCGGCAACATGGAAGTCCTGGTCCGTTACGGCACCGAGGAACAGAAAAAGCAGTGGCTCGAGCCGCTGCTGAATGGCGAAATCCGCTCGGCCTTCGCCATGACCGAGCCACGCGTCGCGTCCTCCGACGCCACCAATATCGAATCCGCGATCGTACGCGACGGCGACGAATATGTGATCAACGGCCTCAAGTGGTTTACCTCGGGTATCGGCGACCCGCGTTGCAAGATCATGATCTTCATGGGCAAGACCGACCCCAACGCCGATCGCCACAGCCAACAGTCCATGATCCTGGTGCCCTCTGATACGCCCGGCGTGACGGTTGAGCGCATGTTGCCGGTTTTCGGCTATGACGACGCGCCGCACGGCCATGGGGAAGTCGACTTCAAGGACGTGCGCGTGCCGGCCTCCAACATGCTGCTGGGCGAGGGCCGCGGTTTCGAGATCGCGCAAGGGCGCCTCGGGCCGGGACGCATCCATCACTGCATGCGTCTCATCGGCATGGCCGAGCGCGCTTTGGAGCGGATGATCCACCGGGTCAAGAACCGTACCGCCTTCGGCAAGCCGCTGGCCGAGCAAGGCGTGATCATGGAGCATATCTCCGAATCGCGTTGCGAGATCGAACAGGCGCGCCTGCTCACCCTGAAGACCGCCTACCTGATGGACACCGTGGGCAACAAGGAAGCGCGGGCCGAGATCGCCATGATCAAGGTGATCGCCCCCAACATGGCGCTGCGCGTGATCGACCGCGCGATACAGGCCCATGGCGGCGGCGGCGTGACCAACGATTTCGGCCTCGCCTCGAACTGGGCCCACGCGCGCACGTTGCGTCTGGCGGACGGTCCCGACGAGGTGCACCGGGTGGCCGTGGCCAAGCTGGAACTCCGCAAACAGACCCGCCCCGAAATCATCCCCAACTGAGCGCCATGGACCGGGTCAAGGGCAAGGTGGCGCTGGTCACCGGTGGCGCCTCGGGACTGGGGCGGCAGTCGGCGCTGAGATTGACCGAGGAAGGCGCCCGGGTCGCGATCACCGACATCAACGCCGATGCCGGCGCGGCGGCGGCGGCCGAGATCGGCGGCGAGACGATGTTCCTTGAGCACGACGTGACCAGCGAAGCGCGCTGGCGGGAGGTCGTCGCCGAAGTGCTCGACCGCTTCGGGCGGCTCGACATATTGCTCAATTCCGCCGGCATCGGCACCATGGGCTCGGTCGAGGACTGCTCCCTGGACGATTGGAAACGTGTCATGGCGGTCAATGCCGACGGCACGTTCCTGGGCTGTAAGCACGCCATCGGGGCGATGAAGCGCACCTCGACGGAGCCCGGGAGCGGCGGCTCGATCGTCAATATATCGTCCGTTTCGGGCCTGATCGGCGGTCATAACCTGGCCGCCTACAACGCCAGCAAGGGCGCGGTGCGGTTGCTGACCAAGTCGGTGGCGTTGCATTGCGCGCGCCAGGGCTACAACATCCGCTGCAATTCGGTGCATCCCACCTTCATCGCCACGCCCATGGTCCAGGCGATGATCGACAACACGCCCGACCCCGAACGCACCAGCCGGAAACTGGCCCGCCAGGTGCCCCTGGGCCACATCGGCGAGCCCGACGACATCGCCTGGGGCGTGGTCTATCTGGCGTCGGACGAATCCAAATTCATGACCGGCGCCGAATTCGTCGTCGACGGTGGCATCACCGCCATGTAAGGGCGTCGCGCGCGCCTATTTCTTGGTGAAGTGCCAGACGCCGTCCCAGTCCGGGGCGGGCGGCGCGGCGCGCAGTTCCCCGACGCGCTCGGCGAACAGACGGGCCGGCCCATCTTCGCCGTCGAGATCGAGAACGGAGCCGAAGGCGGC
>SMVB01436688.1_pt1 | contig 14356 bp, 29 predicted proteins | sample 2456461 | NCBI WGS metagenome assembly SMVB01 (sample SAMN11095934, study PRJNA526329) | marine sediment metagenome | biome: Marine sediment; feature: Surficial sediment; material: Deep marine sediment; isolation source: Hadal surficial sediment | place: Pacific Ocean | collected 2014-05 | depth... | reverse complement strand
TATATAACAGACAGTACCTTCTTGGCACGACTTACAAAATAGATTAGTTATCATAAGGCAATCCCATCATCTTTATAATCTCCCTCTTAAATATCTTTCGCATATACTCCAAGTCCCCACGCTCAATCCAGTTAAAGGATCTTTCTTTCATACCTAGTCAGCATCCTTCGTCATGCCCGAATAATCAATTTCCCATGAGTTAGGTATGCTACAATGAAATACACATGGATCAATGTATGAAGTCTCACAGACTTTACAATATATGGCTGGTCTAGGCGTACCAGTTATATGTTTGTTGCACACAGTACAAAAGTTATCTTCCCGCAGTTCCTTACCACAATGTTTAATCATCAGTAAATTCCTCATAACTGCATACACTACATTTTGATACTGGTATGCCATGTTCTATTCTTAATTTATTAAGAGTATCTATTTTACATATTGGACAATACATGAGTCTAATATTTCTCCTTAGCCTTATCAAGAGTCATTATCTCAGGCTTAAATTCATAAAAGTACCACAGGAACGAAAGACCTATTCCCTTTAGATCAGCTGGATTTTTGTAGTCACAAAACTCATCAGCCTCATATTCAGTATTAAAAAACACTTGATATGCTATACCGTCTGGTGCATATTCAGCAACCCACATTATACTACTTCCACCCTAGTTACATGAAATCCAAGAATTTTAAATCGTTGGCTTACTGAATTAGGTGTATCATTATTCATTCCTACATATAGGAATGAATGATGTTCTCCCAAAGAATCAGTACAGGTATTATTACTACCTACCCGACAAGCACTCGTTAATTTGTTTTGAGGATTATGTTCTTTTAAATGTTCAAGTTTAACAGTTACTATGTATGTTGTCATTATGATGATAACCCCTTGTCTATTAGCATTTGCATAACCCTTTTAACTTCTTCCATAGTTCCTTTTACATGAACATCATACTCCATGTCATGTCCTTTGGTTTTGGATTTAACTACAAGTTTCATTTATACTCCCCTTTAATCCCTTCTCTAATTTACTCACTCTCGACTCAACTTTTATAAGTACATTAAGTATCCTCTCTGTTATATTAAGCATTTCTAAATTCCATTTGGATTGATCTAAATTCATGTTACCATCCCTCAAATCCCTCAGGCATTTTATCAAACGTACATGGTGCTTTCCAGTTCCAACAATCAACTTTTTTCATTACAAGGTCTTTAATAGCAACTTTATAGACTACATTTTCAAATTTATCTAATACCACAAGTTTCATTACTAAAGTACAGGGATGGTTTAATATAAACGTTTCCTAAAAGGTGAAAAACAGTATTCGTTTAAATATAACCCAATCGTCTAAAGTAACAACTCCCCAGCTAAGCATTTTAATTCCTCGTTGGTCTTGGTATATCAGGCTCAGTAGCAGTTCCCGCTTTTAGAGCATCTTGAAAGTCTGAGACTCTATTCCTAAGTTCATCAATAGTAATACCATATTTAGTTAAAGATTCACCATTATTGAGCCTATTAGCATCCCTTATGTATTCCTTGTACTTCTCCCCTAATGTTAATTGTTCGGGTTTTGTGACACCCCTCAGAACTTGATCTTCTTGGTGCAACTCTGTATATAGTTTTTCAGCCTTGGTCTTATCCCCCAAAGTAATCTTAGTATCTAAAATATAGTGTAAGTACATTTCTTTAAATACATTGAAATTTTTATGATTTAACATTATTAACCTCTTTACTTACTTCCTTATAAGGATTCACAATCTGAACAAAGTATATCCTTGATAGTAACACCTATACCTGAAATTGTTATATTCAATTCCTTCTTACACCTACTACAATGTTCCATTTCTTCTCTTCCTTAACATTTTACATGCGGGGCATTGACATTGTCTATCCATAAAATGATTTAAAATCCTCAATATATTAATCATTATGTAATACCCTTCTTTATAAGATTATCATGTATGAAGTTCTTAACAAAATCAAATAGTAAAAATCTTTTATGATAAGACATTTTATAAAATTTTACTTCCATCTTATCAGAAAAATTTAAAGTCAGTTCTTTATCCTCACAATACTTTTGTAGGTATGGCTCAATGAGTCTTAGTTGTGATATTAGATAATTTACCTGACGATCTGAAAAAGGTATCCCTTTATTTACAAAATCTGTTTCTTGTCGTTCTATCCAATCCCAAACTTCTTGGACTACACCCATACATATATTTATCTACCTACAATATAAATGTTACCCGCTTGGGCAGGCACTCCAAGAACATTCCATACAAGTATGACAACCACCAGAATTTACAACCATTCCACCATCTTCACAATTTGGACAATCCATAAGAATTAATCTTTGAGTTAGCCTCATATAAAGATTTGTATGTGGACTTAGATAAAAATAAAGTTGGGGTGAAATCACTCCCCCAACTTATCATGTGAGAACGTTGTGGTTGTACTTCGGATAAACATTTCATTCTGGGAATAGTACACTTATCCAACAGGTAGATACACCATCTATAATATAAACGTTTTGAGTAGGGGTATATACCCTACTAATGATCCTGCCTGCTTTGGCAAATGGCGTTGCACACACCATGTCTGTTCATTTTTGAACAAAGAATTTAAGTATTACTTATAAATATCGGAACACTTATATATTATGTTGTATATATATAATCATGTCCCAAGTGACAGAAATGTGTCCAATATGTGATACTATTATGACGGATTTATCTAGTTGTCATTTACAATGTAGAAATTGTGGAGCTCAATTAGATTGTTCTGATAAAGGTTCGTACTGGTAGTATTATTCTTTTTTTTCCTTAGAAGTTGTATCTACTGTACCAGTTAAATTAAAATTCCATTCATAATTATTTGATCCATCAAATGTTGTAGGTGGATTAGTTTGACCTATTATTAAATCATTAGGGGGAATAAAAAGGTTATCATCGGGATGATTAGGAATGGGATAGTGATAATTGGGAAACATTGGGAACATTTGAGAATCATTATAATAATGATAATGAACAGATTGTCCCTCTGTTTGTTTATTTAAAATTGCTATTGACAGTTCTAATTTCTTTTCTGTAGATAATTCTTTATCACAAAAAATACTTAACATTATTTCTGCTATTTGTTTATTTAACATTTTTTCTCTTCTTAAACTCTTGAATGACTAGCCTATTTATAGTTTGCTCACTTGTTGCCTCTGTAACCGTTTTTATACAGTAGGCTAGAATTTTTTGGGATTCATCTTTTTTCTGTTTAGAAACATTTGGCTGTGAATTTAAAACAATAACTTTACCAAGTATTCTTTCTAAAGTTTGTTGAATTTCGTTAAAGGTCAAAATTGACGTTCTACCCACCTATTAATAGTTCTAATACTTGCAGATCGTTTAGGTACTTTAAATCCTTCTATACCTTCTTCGAAACTGATTCTTTTACTCATTTCTCATCCTTAAAAGTTCAATGATTGTATCTAACTTTGATATAAGAACATCATACCTTGCCCTTGCTACTTCTTTGTTTGCATCTGCTTTTGAATTTGCAGCTTCTATTTGGACTTTCATTTCATTCCCAAGTTTGTCACCAAAAATATGACCAATCATTTTCTTATCTTCTTCGGATAATTCTTCTACATTACTCATATAAGATAGAGATAACAAACATTATATAAATGTTCCCCTAAGCAAAGTGCCTAGGGGGAAGAACTGTTAAAGAATGTTTAATTCTCCAACGCACAGAACAATTCTCTGACTCACCATTTATACTATGTACTTATATTTAAAATAACTTAAGGATCTTTACTCCATTCAATTTCTGCTTCGTGCATTACTTCTATCTTGTTTCTTAATTTTATATCATCCTCAGTCATTGGTTTGTTACCAAAATGTTCTGACAATATAGATAGTAATCGCTTTAGGTCTGCTGTACTAAACTCCACATACGACATACATCTAATTTAGTCTTGAAGTATTTAAAGTAAATCACTCTGTCTTACATGCACAAGAATCATCTTCACACTCTGCTCTATGTTCTGCAAGTTCTTCATCGTTGTCAATTTCACGGTTATCTTCTTGATAATTTTCAGTTACTACAACTATTTCCTCTTTAACTTGATTTCTTGGGTTTTTCTTTGTATATTTTGCAATACAGTTATTATAACTTTCAGATTCAATGATTTCTTTAATATCCTTATTTGATAAATTAATCTTTGGACATAATCGTATCAGTCTTTTAAGGTCTTTTATATCAAGTGACATATCATTACAATTATTTACTGTTATTTAAGGATTTTGCCCCAACTATGTTGAACATGTATTTACATTCTTCACAAAAACAACGAATATCAATAAAACTTACCTCTGGTAAGGAATCATCTTTTGATCTTTCTTCTCTAGAATGAATATGTATAGTAGAACTATCACACCAAGGACAATTCATCTTAATTTCTCTCCATGAATGGTACATTTTCTGTTAATCTTTAAGCCTGTGCAACAGCAAAGCTCTTTTTTATCATAAAAATCGGGATTATATTGTAAATTATCATTTTTATAATTATCTGTCATAAAGACTTATATGTGGGTGGATAATATAAACCTTATGGTAGAGAAAAAAGATCCTCATGAAGCACAATGGAAAAAAGAGAGTAAATTAAACCTAGATTTGTTTAACAAAACAGGGGAGTCAGTTTATAAGACTAGACATGAGGCTTGTGAGAGATTACTTGTTAAATTTAAATAGTCTGGTATCTAGTATTCTATATGATCTCAGAACAAGAATTTGTAAAAAGAACTTTAGACTCATTCGATGATATTAGGAACGAAATTGCACTACTTAATCAAAAATACGCTTCTTTGCACGAAAAAATCGGGACTCACTTGAAAGTTGAGGAAGAATTAGAAGAATATAAGGAAAAAATAGATAAAAAGAAAAATAAAACGTTTTATATCATTATGGCAATCTTTGGTATTGCTTTTACTGGCTATGAAATTATAGAAAAATTTATTCTTTAACCCCAATCTAATATTGTAGCTATTTTATCAAAATATACCCATTGTGAACAAACTCTCATAATCCTTTCATCCTGTTCATTGAATGTTTCTGTGAAATCTTCACTTAAACCCCAAACAAACCATTTGTGATATATTTCATGTCCTATAACATCAATTAATCTCTCTCGTAAAACACCTTCTGGATTAGCATATTCATTATCACTAACTTCATCCCAAAGATTGTCTAAATATATTTCTATAGTGCCATCCCAAGTATTATAATCTGCTAGTCCAGTTCCCTTTGTACTAGCACATGAGAACCGTACATAATCTACTCCATCATCTGACATACTATACAATAACTGTCCCCCCATTTAAATTTTGGTACTAGGACTATACATATATGTACATACGCATATATGATCATATATGATCATGTATATATATGTATAGGCATAGTCAGTATTTCGATCAACACTTATTAACTAGATTCATTATATAGGCTTATGGTTATTATTAATCCAAACATAAAAGAGCAATTAAGAATTTTAAGAGAAATAAAATATGGTTATGCTAAAAAACAACCAGCAGGGGTAATTGATTTAGCTATTGGAATGTTGAATCCACATGATATTGTAAGGGCTTTATGTGTTGTTACACATTCTTTTAAGCAACTGTCACAGAAACAAAAATTAATTATGGAACTATTAAGAAAGACAACTGTGGATATAAGACAATTAGTTAAAGATTCACCCAATATGACCAAGGAAGAAATTACTAATAAGATAAAAGAGATTATTCTTGAACCTGTGTCTGAGTAGGTTTAACATTTTTTAATAGTTTCTTTTTAAATTTATAAGGTATTGGTATTCCTTTTTTTGCACAATAATAATTTCCCTTTTGATTTTTTTTTCCCCAATATGTAGCGATACCTTCATTATAATCCATATCAAATTGATCAATGACTTCATTGTTTTCTATGGTATAAATTGTGACTGTTGCCATAAGTTAATATAGAAGTCATACTATTAAAGAATTATGGAAACAATAGAGATAATTGACGTAAAAACGAGTAAAATCAGAAAAGCATTTAACATACCTAAAGACACATACATAAGATTAGTGAATGATGGATAATGGAAATAACAAAATTAAAGGGGATAGGAGAGGCTACCGCTAAGAAATTAGCGAAGGGTGGCATAACTACAGTAGAACAATTATTTGTAATACCGCCCCCAAAAGTTGCCGAAATGCTTGGAGTTGATAATGATACTGCTATTGGTTTGTTTAAAAAGGCTAGAGAAGCATTTAATGATGCACCTACTTTTATAAATGGAATAGAAGCAGATAAGGAAGATGATGATATTGAACAAATTTCTACTGGTACAAGGGCTTTAGATAAACTATTTACAGGGGGATTAGAGTGCGGTGCAACGACTGAAATATATGGTGAGTTCGGCTGTGGTAAAACACAATTCTGTCATACTATGTGTGTGAGAGTTCAATTACCAAAAGACAAAGGGGGGTTAGATGGTAAGGCTATATGGGTTGATACCGAAGGAACATTTGAACCAAAACGTATAAGAGAAATAGCAAAACACACTTTATTAGATGAAGTTGAAGTTTTAAAGAATATCACAGTTGCTAAAGCTTATAACTCAGCTGAACAATATATTGTTTTACAAGAGGTTGAACATTTACTTGAAGATGATAAGAGTATTAAACTAATAGTAATAGATTCTGCTATTGGACTGTTTAGGCAAGATTATAGTGGTCGAGCCATGTTAAGTGAAAGACAAAAGTATTTAGATGAATTTCTTACTTTAGCCTCAAATATAGCTAATTTCCATAAAGTAGCAATTATCTGGACAAATCAAGTTATGATAAATCCGGGAATATTTTACGGAGATCCAGTTACAGCAGTAGGTGGTACTGTTTTAGCCCATAAATCAACATATCGTGTTTATTTCAAAAAGTCTGGAATTTTCAGAATTGCTAAAATGATTGATTCTCCCAAACACGCACAAACTGAGGTCAATTTCGGTTTATCTATTGCGGGAGTGGTAGATAAGGAAATAGCAGAGAAACTACACAAAGAACAATTAAAGGCTAAAGCTGCTGAAAAGAAAAAATCAAGAGAAGAACTGCCTAGTACAAGTGGGGAAATATGACTAGCTGCCCGTGTAGATGTAGATGGTGCATTATGTTAATGGGTGGTATAATAGCAGATGTTACTATACAAACGATTGAGGAAGCAAGAAAGGATAGATGTATTCCAGAATGTAATCATAAAAACTGTGCTAATTGTCAAATCGGTTCATTTATATAGGGTGTATTTAACTGTAGCTGTATGAAAGTATGTATAGACTGTGATGTAGAGTTAAGTGTAACTCCGTACAAATTTGAGGGAAAGCCACTATATGTTTGTCCTAAATGCGATGATGAGTTTGTTTAAAAACTTATATAACATGTCGATTTAGGTAAAGAATGGGACTTTTTGACAGGATTAAGGGTAATATTGATCCTAGAAACTTCAAATTGGTTGAAAAAAACGAATATGAGCGAGTTACACAAGATCATTATGAAATGATGAAAGAAGTTAATCAATCTTTTCTTCACACTAACTCTAGGGCTAGTGTACCATATCCATATTTAGACACGCCTGATGGCTCTAAAGTACCATTGTGGCGACTATCACCTAATAGAATGTATGAGCTTGCAGATTATGTAGGTGATTTGAGGGCAGTTCTTGAAACAATACAAAGGGAAATGTTTAGAAATGGTATTGAAGTTGTACCAAGTTATGAGCATAAATGTCTAGTGTGCCTACGAGAATATGAAAATAAACCATTAAAAGAGTATGTTCCATTGACTGAAATTGGTAAAAGTGGTAAGGATAAATTGAAATGTACCTCATGTGGTAATGAAAATCCTAGAAAATGGTCAAGACCTGATCCCCAAAATAGACAGATATTACAAACTCTTATTGATAAACGTGTTAATAACAACCAGCAATCTCTTAAGATAGTTGCGAGAACAGCAGAAAGAGACTTGGATATTATAGATGGCTGTTACATTGTAGTGTCTAGGGAGTGGAAAATAGTTAAATTAAAAGAGCCTGATCCCGTAACTGGTGCAACAAGTAGGGCTTTGACAGGCATAAAAGATTCAATTATAGATGAAATTATAAGGGTACATCCTATTCAATGTACGATTATCGCAAGTGATGAGGCAGTTTTGGGAGTTGCAGCTGATGGAAAACCAAAATATATATGTCCACGATATGAGCATAGAGATCAAACTTTTAATAAACCTGTATGTCCTCGATGTGGCTGTGAAGCATTTAATGGCTTTATGGAAACAAATTCAGTACCATTTGCAGTTCCATTAGCCTCACCTAAAAAGATGTTCTTTTCACAAATAGAGGTAGTATGGATTGCTGGTAAATTTTATCCAGATGTACTTTATGGTAATTCCCCAATACAATCAGTATGGAAGAAAGTAATGTCACTCATGTTCCAAGACGAATATATGTGGAAATACTTTGATAAAGAAAGACCACCTAAATCATTACTTGTTATTGGATCAAGAAATCCAGAGTCCGTACAGTCATTTATGGAGAAGCAACGTCAAGGTGCAAGACAAGATCCTTACATGCCAAGACCAATTCTTATAAATACAGAGGATGCAAACAAAGGTATCAAGTATATAGACCTTACTCCAAACTTTAAAGAGTTAGAATTAACAGACCTTAGAAAAGAACTAAGACAGATTATAAGTACAGTTTATGGTGTTCAGCCTCTATTCTACGGTGAACAGGCAAAAGCGGGACTAGGAAATGAGGCACTTCAAGTAACATTAACCAATAGAACAATTAAATGGTTTCAACGATTCCTAAATGAAAACTTCTTTAATGAGATTACACAAGAAATAATGGGTATTTTTGATTGGAAGATAGAACTTGTAACTTCTGAGGAAATAGACGAACTTAGAGATGAACAGGTAAGAGGTCAGAAGATTGATAACGCTGTTAAACTATACAGTATGGGCTTTGATGTTGCTATGGATGGACAGAATGAATTAGTCATATCACAATACCCAAACCCTGAGAAACAGGCTATGATGATGGGTGGTGGTGTTGGTCAAGGTGCTAATAGTGGAGATCCTAATAAGAGTAAACAGGCTAAACCAAGTGGTGAGAAAAAATCTAACTTTGATGGAGAACCACAAATGAACAGACCTAGTGATGTAGGTGGTGCTGGTGGTGGATCACCTGAAAGTGGAACAGGTACTACTTTAAGTCGTAAAGCTATTATAGAAAAAGATGAACAATATACGCAAGGTAATTATAAAGTACCTGAACACGAAAAACCACAAAATCTCGATAAAAAACCAGCAGGGGTGAGTACATCAGGGATAAAAAAGACTAAGAAAAAGTATAAGATTACTAAGAATGATGACGGAAGCACAGATGTAGAGGTACAATGATGAAAGTTCCATTAACTGTTCAATTAGTTTCAACAAATTTAGAATGTTATGAAGATACCTCAAAAACTATAAAATATAAGGTTATAAATACAAATAGGTTTGTAGTAACAGATATACAGGTGAAGGCAAAGACAATAAAGGAAAATGGGGAAAATACAAGTAAAAATTACTGTAAGGAAGTCTCAGGCGTAAAAGATCGGTTAATGCCAAAGGCTGATTTTACCATAACTTGCACCATAAAGATGCCTAAAGACTATAATGAGACTATTAAACTTGGTGGTGAGACTGTTTTATCTGTATGTGATTTGGATATTAGTGTAGTAGGTAAATTAGTCATAGCAAAGTCATAATATTTAAATACTAAAACATAATTAGACTCAATATGAACATAAAATGTTATACTGTTATATCTGGAAAAGAGGTATTTGTATTAAATCGTGATGAGAATAAACACTCAGCACAAAATAAGAATAAAATTGATATTGTAGGCAAACATTCTAAACATTATATTTATAAGACTTTCGATGAAAAAGCTGGGAAAGCAATAATTGAAGAGGTAAAAGAATAATGCCCGCTACAGTTATTATCGAAAGGCTAACAGGTGCAGGTCCGGCTAGAACAGATTTAGCTGGTGGAAATACTAGAGCAAACGCAGCTGATGCTCATACTACAGGCGATACCGCTTCTCCTATAGAAATTCCCGGTGGTGGCTCAAACTACTCATATTGGGTAAGTACACAATTAAACGCTACCGTAGCACCAGATAACTTACTTGATAATATTGAATGGTTTACAGATTCATCTAATTCTTATGGAACTGGAATTACTTGCTTAGTGGGAGTAGCAGCTGCTTATACACAAGCTACAGGTACACCAGCAGTTACAGGAACAGAACTATTAGTTGGTGTTTATTCTGGATTATCACCATCACCACCAGAAGATGCTTTTGCAGAAACTACAGGAGCTCCTTTAACAGTTTCAGGGAATACAACTGGTACAGGTGCATTTGGAGATATTGTTGTTTATCAAGTCGTTGTAGCCACAAGTGCCTCAGCTGGTACTAAACCAGCAACGCCTGAGACTTTCTCATGGCGTTTCGATGAGACTTAAATACAAGTAGGTCGGAAGTAATACAATGCTTTCTTGGTTTGTAAACTACAAAGATGGAACACAACACATCTATGATTCCAAAGATTTTAACATCGCTAATATAGATGCTAAACTTCTTGACACAATAGTTTTACAACATCCAGAAGCCCAAGCACCATCTCTTGTCATACATTTTGATGATGAGAGAAAAAAACCAATATACGTAGTTAGGAATGAACTAGCTGGTATTCATCCATTCAATACAAGATGCCACATGATCGGATGGCACATGAATGTAGGGGGGGAGAATATTCAGTCAATATCATACGTATTTGAAACGATTGGTAGACAAACAGAAGTAAAACAAAATGGAAAGAAAGTATTAATATCTGATGACCTATTATGGGTTGAAAATGCAGGCAAATTTGATCGAGAAAGAAATTCTTGGTTTAAAGCACCTAGCGATGCTCAACTACAAATGATAGGATCTAAGGTAAATGGTGCTAAATAATTCAGAATATAACGAAAATTATTTTAACGGTAGAAATACTGGCGTTAAACTTTCTTGGGGTTATGCAGATATTAGAGAAAGTGGTCAGTTAAATAGATTTGATAAAGGAGATGAACCAAACCCATATAATGCACGGATAAAATCACAACTAAAATTACTGACAGAATTGGATTTAACAAATATGGATGTATTAGATGTTGGTGGGTGCATAGGTAATTATTCACATTTGGGGAAAAAACTTGGAGTAGGAACATGGACAGTATTAGATTTAAATATAGATGGATGGTGTGAAGCAAATAAACTCCCAACTGTTGATACCTTTATCACAGGAGATGCCAAAGTATTACTTGCAGATAAGCAACAATTTAAAAAGAATAGTTATGATATACTTTTTACATCTCAATTCTTGGAATGTATTGATGATGTTGATTTACCTGATCTTATAACTGAAATGAACAGTATTACTAAAACTGTTCAAATACATCTTATTTCTACTATATCACATATAACAGATGAACCAAGTAAATCAAAATACAATTTGAAAACTTTACAAGAGTGGTCAGCATTGGGTTTTGAAACTGGAACGAGACTCATTGACTTTCATACTTTAGAAGTTTTGGTGGTTTGATTGGCAAATCTAACTGTTGAGACAGCAATTATACACGCTGGAAATCGTGTTTCTGTCAGAACTTCTGGAAATAAAGTCTACATATTTGTAACCAGTGAAACTGATTTACCTAGAATGAAAATAGCCACTTCAAGTGGTGAACCTATAGGATTTACTACTGAGAACTTGGGAACGACAACAGGACTTTTAGAGATTGGTGGTGCTTGTGCCATTGATAGTAATGACATTATCCACTGTATCTATTATGTAGTTGATGCAGGTCACGGTGGACTTAAAGCAATAAGATATGTCGATTTTGACACAGGTACAGACACCTTTGGAACTCCTGAAAGTGTTGCGGTTTTGGATAATGATGGTATTGGTGGTACACACGCTCAACTCGGAATTACCATAGATGCAAATGACAAGCCTCATGTAATTTGGAGGGATGCTCTTACAGACATGGGAACTACAACTTACACAACTTGGTATTCAAATAAAACAAGTGGAAGCTGGAGGAATAGAGTTTTAGTAGTAAGCAGTACAGGCAGTACAGCTCACAGACCTCTTGATATAATCATAGGTGAGCCAACAAGTGCAATAGGTGCTGATAGACCACTTATAATTACATCTGGTGCTAGCGGAACAGTAATGAACGCCTATCATGGAACAGCGTTGGATGCTTCTGCATTTACAGAAGAAACAGACATAACAGGTGCTATCGATCCAGCTATAGCTACTGTTGGAATCTCTCAATCAATGGCAATAGATTCTAATGGAAAAATAAGTATTGCATTTATTGAAGTTACCTCCCTTGATTTAATGATAGTAGAACATCTTGCATCCTCAGCTTGGTCTAGTTGGGAAACTCCTTCCGACATTGACCCGAGTACGACTTACTTAAACCCTAGTATAGCAATTATAGGAACAGACAGATATGTCTTTGTCGAGGATTCTGGTAGTTCAGACCTTAATCTATGGATTAGTTTAGGTGGGGGTTCATGGACAGAAGAAACAGCAGATGCAGATTTACCTAACGTTGGAACGTTTAGTCATGTAAAGGCAAAGTGGGCAAAGTACGGAACAGTAACGAAAGTAGCATCTTATTATGTTGATGGACATACACAGATTATAGATAACAATGATGCATGGTTTTCTGAGGCTTTAGCATTTACTGATGGTGATACAGGTGCAAGTAGTCCGACAGGATCAGGACAAACAAATTCAATAGAAGGACATGGTACTACTGCACCAAGTTCAGGGACAACTTTTGACAGGGTTAGAATGAGAGTAAGATACCAATCCTCTGTTGACGTATTAGAGGTTAGAGTTTATAATGATGGTCAAGGTGAAACATTACTTTCTAAAGCATTACCAGCTCATCTTTCTAGTCTCTTTTCAGAATGGTTCACAATAACACCTCCGTCAGGTGGATGGACTTATGCAAAGTTACAAGAAATAGAAATTGAATTTTGGGTTTTTGATCATACTGGAAATGAAGTAGTTTCAAGGTTTCAGATTGAAACTTTAGATACAACAATAAATCCATCAGAAACAAACCTTGATTATGTCTTTGAAGATGGTGGTAATATAGAATATAATACGATTGAAAAAAGTTCTGGTGCAACAGTTGTTACAAAAACTCATGATACTGACTCTGTTCTTAAGAAGTTAGACAATGTAAAGACTCACGATACAGACTCCGTACTCAAAGCCCTTGGAGCTAACGGTGTTTGTGGCGAAATTGTAACTTATTATTTTGATGGACATAATACGATAATAGATAACGACTCATGGACTAATGACTCTCAGGCGTTTGACGGTTCAATTTCTACTAACGCAAGAGATCCAACTGCACTAGATCAGGCTAATTCATTAGAGGGACATGGTACTACTGCACCAGCTACCGATCCGTCAGGTCAAGACAGAGTAATCTCACAGGTAAGAGGCAGAATAAATAGTGAGCTCGGTACGTCAACTTTGCGTTGGCGAATTTATGTAGATGGTGGAGGCGAAATATTACTTGATCAATCCTTAACAACCCACACAATACAACAATGGAATCCCTATGTTGTTCTAACCCCTCCAAGTGGAGGTTGGACTTTTGCAGCACTTAGAGAGTTAGATTGTGAGGTTTGGGAGGAAGATAACCTTACTGCACAAACCGAAGTTTATAGAATGGAGTTTGAGGTTACATTACTTGGTAATCAACAGGTTTGTCACGATACTGATTCTTACCTATTAAAGAAAGGACTAGAAACCCATGATACTGACTCTGTTCTTAAAAAATTAGATAATGTAAAGACTCACGATACCGACTCTGTTCTTAAGAAGTTAGATAATGTAATAGATCATGATACTGACTCTGTTCTTAAGAAGTTAGACAATGTAATTGACCATGATACTGACTCTTACCTCTTAAAGAAAGGATTAGAGACTCATGATACTGACTCTGTTCTTAAGAAGTTAGACAATGTAATCACACATGATACTGACTCTGTGTTAGTTAAGGTACAGGTAATCACTCATGATACCGATTCAGTTCTTAAGAAGTTAGATAATGTAATAGACCATGATACTGACTCTGTTCTTAAGAAGTTAGACAATGTAAAGACTCACGATACCGACTCTTACCTCTTAAAGAAAGGATTAGAGACTCACGATAC
>SMVB01380796.1_pt1 | contig 14356 bp, 13 predicted proteins | sample 2456461 | NCBI WGS metagenome assembly SMVB01 (sample SAMN11095934, study PRJNA526329) | marine sediment metagenome | biome: Marine sediment; feature: Surficial sediment; material: Deep marine sediment; isolation source: Hadal surficial sediment | place: Pacific Ocean | collected 2014-05 | depth... | reverse complement strand
CTGAGCGGAGAGGTTACTCTGGTTCTCGGGGAAGAAAGCCACTCACTCTCGACCGGAAGTTACATCGTGATTCCTGCCAGGATGAATCACTCCTGGGACGTTCCTGCCGGAGATGACTCCGTGATATTGGTGCGGCGGCGCGGGCCAGCCGACTTCAATTTTGTCGAGCGGTAACACTTGTCGGCCGTGGAGTCGCATGACCGTGGTCTTGGGGACCGCATGACCGCCGCCTGGTTGATCGTATGACCGAGGGCTCCCTCTGGGGGGCCTTCATAGGGCTCATGGTGGTCTTTATGCTCGCCCACTTCTTCTACATGTGGCTCGTGAACCCCGAGGTCCTGAAACATCGGATGGTTCTCGGAAAGGGGACCGAGACCTGGGACTGGGTGTGGCAAGGGGTGTTTTCCCCGGTGCTCGTTTCGATCTTGGTGGTCGCGGGCCTCGACATCCGCTCCGGGTGGGCGCCCCTGCCTCTATGGGTGTGGCCCATCGGCCTCGTCTTGCTCGTCCTCGGTGGCGGGCTCTTCCTAAGGGCCATGGCGGAAAATCCCTTCTTCGAGAAGACCGTCCGCATCCAGAGCGAGCGGGGCCACCACGTGATCGACACCGGCCCATACCGAACCGTGCGCCACCCCGGCTACGTCGGTGCGTTCGCCTGGATCCTCTCCTTCCCACTCCTACTGACCTCGGCCTGGGCGCTCCTTCCCACGGCGCTCACGATGATCGGCCTGGTGATTCGCACGGCCCTCGAAGACCGCACGTTACAGAAGAAGCTCCCGGGCTACGCGGACTACGCGGCACGTGTTCGCTGGCGGCTCATTCCGGGAGTGTGGTAAAGCTGCTCGCCTCTATTCGCGCAGGTTTTGCGCGGACTGGCTTTCTACGTAACGTGCGCCGCTCAGCATGGCGGCCATAGAGTAGTTGCCCTCATGACATGCAAACTCGTAGAGGAAGTCGTGGAACTTCTTGAACGGAAGCTCGCCACCCCACGGCTGGGTGTACGACGTCGGATCGTCGATCGTGAACTCGTATAGGATCGTCTCCTCGTCGATCCGGGTGAACCGCTCGATCACCTTCAGCTCCGCCGTGACCACGCTCTCTATGGCTCTTGGCACACGGTTTCGCTTCTGTAGCTGCTCACCGCCGTTCGGGCCTTCAATCAAGGGCTACTGCAGAGGGTGGAAGAGGGGCTCACGGTCCCGCTCCGGACATGACTTCCTTGGCGGTCGGGTACGGGGGCCCTCTTCTAGCTCGTGGGTGGAAGAGGGATTCACGGTCCCGCTCCGGCCAGCGCTTCGCTCCACGGCTTCGCCGCAGACTGTCCTGCGCGAGACCGTGAACCCCTCTTCACGTCAGCATGTCTGGGGCGGGCTCCAACGGACCGCTGCAAGGTGCGTTGAGGGCTTTGGCGGAAAGGTCATTCCCACACCCCGCCAAAGCCTCTCCAAGCCCGGGCGGGCGGTGTTCGGCTCCAGAGAACACGCTTGAGGGAGAGGGATCGATGGTCCTCCGTAGGACAGTCCGCCGCCGAAGGCGGTGGAGCGAAGCGCTGGCCGGAGGAGGGCCGTCGATTCCTCTCCCTTCCACACACAAGAGAAGGAGTCGCTACCCCCGCACAGGGGCCGGGATGTTGACCGCTTTGGTCCTGCCTCTCACGTTATCCCCCGCCGTCAGGGACTCTTGGTATGACTACCCTTTACCGTGCGGATCTCGACGGACACATTGAGCGCCAGTACCATCCGGGCAACTGATACCGAGAGGAAGACCATGCTGAACTCCACCGTCGAGCGTCTGCTCACGGCTCTCATCGTACTGCTCCCCGCCCTCTTGCTCGGTGTGGACATGGAAAACGCAGAGGCACAGAACCGAGAAACAGAGAACGTCGAAGGATTCCCATACGAGACACTGCGTTCCCCGGCCATGGGTCTCCGCGGGGTCGTGGCCACGAGCCAACCGCTCGCCGCGAACGCCGGACTCGACATCCTGAAGAAGGGCGGCAACGCGATCGACGCCGCCGTCGCTGCCGCAGCCGTGCTGACCCTCGTCGAGCCCAACAGCACGAGCCTCGGCGGCGACGCGTTTATCATGATCTACATCGCCGCGGAGAAGAAGCTGATCGGCATCAACGCGAGTGGGCGGGCTCCGTACTCGATGACACTCGACGCGCTCAACGTGAAGCTGGACGCGCACGGAATGGATCGCATCCGAGGTATCTACTCCGTCTCGGTGCCCGGGGCGGTCGACGGATGGTTCGAGGTGCTTGAGGAGTACGGGACGATGACCATGGCCGAGGTCCTCGAGCCCGCGATCTACTATGCAGAGAATGGCTTCGCGGTCTCGCCGATCATCGCCCGTGCCTGGAGTGGGCTCGAGCGGAGTCAGGAGCCGTCGACGAGGGCTGCCCTGCTCCTCGACGGCAAGCGTGCGCCCAGGGCGGGCGAGGTGTTCCGCAACCCGGATCTGGCTCACTCGTTCAGGTTGCTCGCCGAACACGGAAGGGACGCCTTCTACAAGGGTCCCATCGCCGAAGCGATCGTGGCGTACTCCGACCAGCACGACGGCTTCCTCACGATGAAGGACTTCGCGGATCACACGTCGACGTGGGTAGAGCCGATCTTCGCCGACTACGGGGACTACCGGCTCTACGAGCTCCCACCCAACGGCCAGGGTATCGCCGCGCTCGAGATGATCAAGATCCTCGGCAACGTCGACCTCGGTGCGATGGGCCACAACTCCGCGGAGTACCTCCATCACATCATCGAGGCGAAGAAGCTCGCCTACGCAGACATCCAGAAGTGGAACGGGGACCCGGAGTTCAACGATCTCCCGACTCAGGAGATCATCTCTACCGAGTACGGTCGGCGGCAGTTCGAGCGCATCGACCCGAAAAGGGCCATGGAACGTCCCGAATCGGGCATCTCCGGCAACGGAGACACCATCCTCCTGGAGGTCATGGACAAGGACCACAACGCTGTCTCATTCATCTACAGCATCTACGGGGCCTTCGGCTCCGGCCTCGTCGCCCCTGGAACCGGCTTCCCGCTGCAGAACCGGGCCTCACTCTTCTCACGCGAGCCCGGCCACATCAACGTCGTCGAGCCGCACAAGCGCCCCTTCCACACGATCATCCCGGCGATGGCGTTCAAGGACGGAGAGTTCTTCATGACGTTCGGAGCCATGGGCGGCTCCGTTCAGCCCCAGCAGCACGTGCAGATCTTCCTGAACGTCGTCGAATTCGGAATGAACGCGCAGCAAGCCGTCGAGATCCCTCGGATCAATCACGGCGGCGGGCTGAGCGTGACCGTCGAACCCGGCATCGACGAGGCAACATTGGTCCAACTCGAGGCGATGGGTCACGAGATCCGACGGAGAAGGACCCGCGGGGGTGTGGGAGGCGCTCAGATCATCATATTCGACCGGGAGACCGGTGCGATGATCGGCGGGTCGACACCGCACAAGGACGGGATGGCGGTGGCGTACTAGGGGGGCGTCACGCCCCGAGCTTGCGCCTACCGGCCCGCTCTCGGATGTTGACGAATGATCACCGCCATGAACCGGATCTATGTGGTGCCGGAGTACGTCGAGCAGTTCGAGCAGCGTTTCCAGACACGGGCGCGGCTGGTGGACGGGATGCCCGGGTTTATCTGGAACAAGGTGCTGCGCCCTGTTAATCCGGGAGACCCATACATTGTCTTGACCCTGTGGGAATCCCGGGCCGCGTTCGATGCGTGGGTACAGTCGGACGAGTTTGTGAAAGGCCATGCACGCTCCGGCACGCTTCCGCAGGAAGCCTTCATTCAGCCGAGCCAGCTCGAGTTGCACGAGGTCTTCACGGATTCGAGCCAACCGGATCTGGAGCCGGAGCCACGCGGCAAGCCCGTTGCCTTTCACGGCACCTGAGGCGCCGGCCGCTTCAGGCAGGCATGTACAGAGCGGTCGCCAAGGGGGTGTGGCGTGACTCACCCCGATCGTCGAGTATTGGTGGATGAGCACCCCACACGTCCAATCCGAAACCCAAGACTTGCTGCAGCCCTCCGAGCTGGCGGAGCAAGGGCGCCTACCTTTATTCGAGGATTGGTCGCCTCAGATGGGCACCGCCGAGTGCACCGGAAGCAGCTGGTCTCCCCCTTGTCGCGTCGCATCAGGCACGCTGCCCGTTCACCCAGGCGCCATGGGGATCCAGTTCGGGCAGAGCGTGTTCGAAGGTTGCAAAGCGTTCTGGAACGGAAAAGATCCTGCGCTGCTCTTCCGTATCGACGAGCACTACAGACGCCTGGTCGCCTCGTGCGACCGGCTACGCATGCCGGCCCCTCCGGAAGAGATCTTCCTCGAGGCCGTGTTGGGTCAGGTGAAGGACTCGGCCAGCTGGTCGTCTCCGTTCTCGAGCGAGACACTCTACATCCGTCCGCTCGTCTTCGGCGAGGACGACCACCTGATGCCGGTTCCATCGATCCGTAGCACGTTCGTGGTTCTCACCGCCCCGCTGCGCCTGTCTCCGGACAAACCGCTGGTGCTGTTCGCCGAGCGCGAGTTCAGCCGAGCCGCCAGAGGGGGGCTGGGCCACGCCAAGACGTCCGCAAACTACGCCCACCAGTACTATCCAACGTGGCGGGCCAAGGAGGCCGGCTGCGACGCAGTTCTGTGGCTCGATGCCGAGAACCACACCCGGATCGAGGAGGCCAGCACCATGAACATCTTCATGGTCATCGGTGAAGAGCTCGTCACACCCTCGCTGCAGGACACGATTCTCGCCGGGATCACGCGTCGCTCGGTTATCACCCTCGCCCGCGAGCGCCACGGACTGAAAGTCGTCGAGCGCCCCATCACCTTGAACGAGGTCGCCAAGGCAGTGGAGGTCGGCACTCTGAAGGAGATGTTCGTCACATCGACGGCTCTGCAGATTCGCCCGGTTTCACGCGTCGTCGACGGGAACCAGAAGATCGACTTTCCCGACGACACACCGTGGGCGAATCGGCTGCACCAGGACCTCATCGCGATTCAACGCGGTGAGGCGGACGACGTGTGGGGATGGACCCGCAAGGTGCCGGTGACGGCAAGTCCCTGAATCAGGCCGACGTTGTCTCGGCCGTGTCGGGCTCAGGCGCGAAACGCTACCCCGATAGTCAAGAGATGGGAGCAGGCTATCGGTCGAGCGGCCGGTAGTGGATAGGAGGAAGCTATCGATCGAGCGGCCGGTAGTTGACCCCGAGCGCCTCGAGCCGGTCGAAGTGCCAATCGAGGCGCTCGACGAAGCCGCGGTAGTCTCGGATTTCACTGGGCGACCAGACGACCTCAGAGAGCGCCAACATGCGGGGGAAGACCATGTACTCCACATGGTCCTCGGTTGTCATGTATTCCGTCCAGACGTTCGCCTGGGCCCCCAGGATGTGCCTCGCCTCGGTTGATGTGAGCTCCGCTGGGACGGGCTCGTAGGAGTAGACGGTATCGAGCGGTAGGAAGCCGCCTATGGCGAGCGGCTCACCCTCCTGGTCCGCCGTTTGGTAAAAGTCCAGGTAGAGGTGGCTGTAGGGAGTCATGACGACGTCGTGTCCCTGCCTGGCCGCCTCGATTCCGCCCTCGGTTCCCCGCCACGACATGACCGTGGCGTTAGGCGCCAAGCCCCCTTCGAGGATCTCGTCCCAGCCGATGAGTCGGCGTCCGTTCGCATTCAGGAAGCGCTCGATACGCTGGATGAACCAGCTCTGCACCTCGTGCTCGTCTGCGAGGCCCTCGCGCTCCTTCAGCTGTTGGACCAGCTCGCTCTCCTCCCAGCGGTCCTTCGGTGCCTCGTCCCCACCCACGTGGATCAGCTCGCCCGGGAAGAGCTCGATGACCTCGGTGAGCACGTTCTGAAGGAACGTGAACGTCTCTTCCGAGGGGCAGTAGATGTCCTCGAAGACGCCCCACGTCATCCCGACCTCGAAAGGGCCTGGAGTGCAGGCCAGCTCAGGGTAGGCGGCTAATGCGGCCAAGGAGTGCCCGGGCATCTCGATCTCCGGGACGATCGTCACGTAACGCGCTTCGGCGTAGGCCACGATGTCGCGGATCTCGTCTTTTGTGTAGAAGCCGCCGTACCGCTGGCCGTCGCCATTGAAGTCGTCCCGGCTGTGCCCGACGTGTGTCTGCGCTCGGTACGCGCCCACCTCAGTGAGCAGCGGATAACGGTCGATCTGGATGCGCCAGCCCTGGTCTTCGGTCAGGTGCCAGTGGAAGCGATTGATCTTGTAGCGCGCGAGCATATCGATGTAGCGCTTCACGAAGTCCGGGCCAAAGAAGTGCCGAGCGACGTCCAGGTGCATACCGCGGTACGAGAAGCGGGGGGCGTCGTCGATCCGTACGGACCGAATCTCGAGCGGCGCCGCGGCCACCCCGGCACCGCGCCCCCGCCCGGCACCGTCCCCCAGCCCTGGGGGCAGGAGCTGCGACAGCGTCTGCAGGCCGTAGAAAAGGCCCGCATGATCACCCGCGGCGATCGAGATGCCCGACTCGGACACAGTGAGTCGGTAGCTCTCCGGACCTCCGTTTCCGTCGACACCGACGCGGAGCGCACCGTCAGCGGAGAAGGGTAAGGCGAGCCCCGTGCCGACCCGGGCCAGACCGGCCCAGAGCTCCACGACCTCCCGAGCTTCGGTATCACTCGGGTCGGTCAGCGTTATGGCGCTCGACGCGTCGAGGACGAAGGTACCTTCCCCTGCCTCGAAGCTCCGCGGTATCGGCACGATACTGTGGGGCGGCTCCCGGCCGCACGCAGACATGGTGAGCGCGCTCATCAACAATAGGCCCAGAACGTCCCCGTGCCTCACAGTGGCCCTGTAGGCATTCGACACCTCCTTAAAGGAGGGGGTTTCACCGACTTACTCCGTATATGTGAGTATGTGAGGCCTTCCCTGTCGAGCATACCCTTGGTCGTCCTCGGACGAGGATCTCCAACGTCCCCTCGGGAGGACAACGACCCTGGGCCTCACCGCCAGGGAACCGCCTAAGTCGCCGCCAGGTCTCGCAGAGACGACTGGCACGGCCTTTGCTTAATGACCATGTGACCGTGGGTCGCCCGGCTGGTTGTTTCGTATGGTTTAAGGAGGATCCGACATGAACACGATGGCTATTCCCGCCAAGGCGGAAGCCACTAACATAGAGACGGCGAACGACCGATTTAAGAGGTCTTTCGGATCGTGGCTTTGGGGCTCGATGATTACGGCGACGGTCTTTCATTTCATGCTCTTTCAGTTCTGGCCGACGCAGACGGCGGGGGACGTGTCTTTCACGACCGCTGAGTTGGAGTTGATCGAGGTTCTCCCCGAAATTGAGATTCCGCCGCCACCCGAGGCGATTTCCCGGCCCGCGACGCCGGTGGAGGCTACGGATGTCGATGTCGATATCACGGTCGCCCTGACCACGTTCGAGGAAAATCCGGTCGAGGTCTTGCCTCCGCCGCCCATTGACGACGGGGGGGTTGATCTTTTAGCCAATCCGGTGTTCACGCCGATGACCGTACATCCGGAGATCAGAAACAGGCGTGAGGTCCAGGCAGCCTTGATGAGGGAGTATCCTCCTATTCTTCGGAACGCCGGAATCGGGGGGACGGTGGTCGTTTGGTTCTTCATTTCGGAAGAGGGCCAGGTGCTGGACAGGAGAGTCGCTCAGAGCTCCGGTCACCTGCCGTTGGACGAGGCGGCCCTCAAAGTCGCAGACATCTTCAGATTTTCGCCAGCTCTGAACCGGGAAAATGTCGTCCAGGTTTGGATTCAGCTTCCGATTGTTTTCGAGGTCCGGTAGCCGCTTCCGCAACGTCCATGATCGTCGCCGCAGTGACACTCGACTACCCCGAATAACTAATCCGGTAAATCACGCCAGCTCCGTCGTCGGTTAGCAGCAGCGCGCCGTCTGGCATCACGAGCAGGTCCACAGGCCGTCCCCACGCGGTGTTGTCGTCCTGGAGCCACCCTTCTGCAAACACTTCGTATTCGACGGGGCGATCGCCGTCCAAGTGCACGACCGTCAGCCGATAACCCGTGTGGCCTGCTGCTGGGCTTCGATTCCACGATCCGTGCTCGGCAATGAAGATCTGGTTCCGATACCGCTCAGGAAACATGTCACCCGTATAGAAACGCATGCCCAAAGCGGCTACGTGGGGCCCAAGACCGAGGGCAGGGGGCGCGAAGTCGCCGCAGGGTCTCGCCTCACCGAACTGGGGATCCGGAACGTCGCCGCCATGACAATACGGGAAGCCGAAGTGGAGGCCTTGCCGATTCGCATGGTTCAGGACATCGGGTGGTGTCTCGTCGCCCAACCCGTCCCGCCCGTTGCTGGTCAGCCACAGCTCGTTCGTCGCCGGATGCCAGTCGAACCCGACGGAGTTGCGTATCCCGCTCGCGAACACCTCCAGATCGCTGCCGTCCGGATTCATCCGAGTGATCGAAGCGTACCGCGGCTCCTCGTCGGCCCGATCACACACGTTACAAGGGGCGCCGACGGGCACGTAGAGTTTACCGTCGGGACCGAACGCGATGAACTTCCAACCATGCATCCAGTCCGTTGGAAACGTGCCGTTGACCACGACGGGCTCGGGCGGGTCGTCGAGACGCGATTCGATCCCGTCGTAGCGCAGAATACGGCTGATCTCGGCGACGTACAGCGAGCCGTCTCGGAACGCTACGCCATTCGGCGCATTCAAACCCGAGTCAATCGTGATGATCTCGTCCGCCTTCTGGTCGTTGTCGCGGTCCAGAATGGCGTACACCTGGCCCGCGTCTGGCGACGCACCCCCCACGAGGCTTGGTGGGGCGCCGCGGGTACCCACGAACAGCGTGCCGTTCGGCGCGAGGACCATGGATCGAGGGTTGGATAGGCCTTCCGCGTAGATGTCGATGCTGAAGCCCGGCGGCAAAGTGATCTCATCGAGCGAGACCGCCTGCTGTCCACCCGCCGCAGTCGCATACAACACCATCGCCGCCGCGAGCGGCGCACTCAAAGTCGCACATCTAGTCATGACTTATCCTCGCACTTCAGGTTTTCATTTATTCGACCGTCGTGCCATCAGTTTGCCCAGATCCAATCAAATTTGCCGAGATCCAATCAAACATGATGGCAGGAGTCTCCCCGAGTCGGCAAATCGCAGGTTGGCGGAGCCTGATATGGCCCCTCTGAGTGCGGCCGGGTTTCTCAAGCCACTGACGTCAGCCGACTCCAGCCGAGACCGCGCTTTGTGTATATTCCCGGCTTCGCTGTCCGGCTTCCCACCCCCGGGGGACCCCGTTGAACGAGCACTCAGACGCCACTCTCGAGACCGCTCCGGAGACCGCTCCCGGGATGGCTCCCGAGTCGGCCGAGAAGCACGCCGACGTCCCGGGCTTCTGGTCTGCGGTGGGGATGGCGATCAAGGGCACCAGCGTGGACTACACGGAAGCCCCCATGCGGCACGCGATCATATTGCTCGCCGTGCCCATGGTGCTGGAGATGGTGATGGAGTCGGTGTTCGCGGTGGTGGACATCTTCTTCGTGTCCAGGCTGGGACCGGAGCATGTCGCGGTCGTCGGGCTCACCGAGTCCATGATGACGCTGGTCTATACGGTGGCGATGGGCCTGTCGATCGGCGTCACCGCCATGATCGCGCGCCGAGCGGGGGAGAAGGACCAAGACGCGGCCGGCCACACCGCCGCCCAGGCCGTGCTGTTGGGCGCAGGAATCGCGATCGTCCTCGGTGTCGTGGGCTCGCTCTCGGCACCGTGGCTGCTGTCTGTGATGGGAGCTGGACCCGATATGGTGGAGATCGGGTCGGGGTACACGCGCGTCATGCTTGCGGGCAACATCACCGTACTCCTTCTCTTCATGAACAATGCGGCCTTCCGCGGTGTCGGGGACGCGGTGATCGCCATGCGGATGCTTTGGCTCGCCAACGGGATCAACATCGTGCTCGACCCAACGCTGATCTTCGGTTGGGGTCCCTTCCCGGAGATGGGCATTCAGGGTGCGGCGACCGCCACGGTGATCGGCCGTGGGACGGCTGTGATACTGCAGATGATCATTCTGATCCGCGGTGCGGGACGCCTCAACGTCCAGGGCAGACACTGGCGCTTGGACCTGCCGCTCATATGGAGGCTGGTACGGCTCTCCGGGGCGGCGACCTTCCAGACCTTTATCGGGATGGCGTCGTGGATCGGGCTGGTGCGCATCATCGCGATCTTCGGGAGCTCGGCGCTCGCCGGGTACACGATCGCCATCCGGATCGTGCTCTTCGCGCTTCTGCCCGCATGGGGGATGAGCAACGCCGCTAATACCATGGTCGGCCAGGCGTTGGGCGCCGGAAAACCGGACCGAGCGGAAAAATCGGTCTGGCTCGCCGCGCGCCTGAACCTCTACTTCCTGGGCGGCGTGGGCATTCTCTTCATCGTGTTCGCGGGGCCGATTGTGCGCGCGTTCTCGTCGGATCCGGAGACGGTCTCGAATGGAATCCTCGCGCTGAGAACGGTCAGCGCCGGGTTCTTCTTCTACGCGTATGGGATGGTCCTGATCAACTCGTTCAACGGGGCCGGCGATACCTGGACGCCCACCTGGGTGAACCTACTTTGTTTCTGGCTCTTCCAGATTCCGCTCGCGTGGGTGTTGGCCCAAACGCTGGGGATGGGTCCGTGGGGTGTACATATCGCGGTGATGCTCGGCTTCTCGTCCGAGGCGATTGTGGCGGGCCTGTTGTTCAGGCGCGGCAAGTGGAAAGACCAGAAGGTCTAGAGGGTGTTCGAGTTGCAACCTAGAGGTCAACTTTTGTAACGAACCTCGCCAGCCGCGAACTTCGCCAGCGGCGAATTTCACCAACAACTAATTTTACCCGAGAGCCTATCGAGTCATGATCGACGTGAACGGGCTGGTCTTCACCTACCCAGGTGCGGATGAGCCAGCCGTGAACGATCTCGAGTTCTCGGTTGCGGACGGCGAGATCTTCGGATTCCTGGGGCCGAACGGTGCGGGAAAGAGCACGACCCAGAAGGTGCTCATCGGCTTGTTGCGAAAATACCAAGGCAAGGTAAACGTCCTCGGGCGCGACTCGCGCGACTGGGGCTCTGATCTGTACGAGCAGGTGGGGGTTGGCTTCGAGCTCCCCGTTCATTTCGGCCGCCTCACCGCGCGCGAGAATCTGAGCTACTTCGCCTCCCTGTATCGGGGCGAGACCGAGGATCTGGACCACCTGCTCGAGCAGGTCGATCTGCTCAAACAAGCCGACGTGCGCGTCGAGCGCTTCTCGAAGGGTATGCGCGTGCGCTTGAGCTTTGCCCGCGCGATCCTGTGCCGCCCGCGCCTGCTCTTCCTCGACGAGCCCACCACGGGGCTCGATCCGCTCAGCGCGCGGCGCATCAAGGACCTGATTCTCGAGCACCGCGAGCGCGGCGCAACGGTTTTCCTCACTACCCACGACATGGCAACGGCCGACGAGATCTGCGATCGCGTGGCGTTCCTGATCGACGGGCGCATTGCTCTGATCGACGCCCCGCGCGAGCTGAAAGTCCGTTACGGAGAGCGGCGTGTACGCGTGGAATACCGCCTCAACGGAACACTCGAGGAGCGCGACTTCCCGCTGGAAGGCCTGGCCGAGAATGCGGAGTTTCTGACGGCGTTACGCGAGCCGTACCTGGAGACGGTCCACACCCAGGAGACTTCGCTCGAGAACATCTTCATTCGGGTGACCGGTCGGGAACTCGCGTGAGCAGGCTGTCCAGCACGCTGCGACTCGATTCGCAGCTCCAGGCGCGCAACAAGGTGTATCTGGTCGTCGTGGGTACCGCCTTCGGATTGGGCCTCGCGATCCGGGCACTGTTCTCGCCTGAGCAGCTACAGTTCTTCATGCCGGTGCTGGTCATGTATGGCGTGAGCCTGACAACCGTCTTTCTGGTTGGCGTGCTGCTCCTGATCGAGCGGGGCGAGGGCACGCTCAGCGTCGTGATGGTCTCGCCGCTGCGACCGAACGAGTACCTGGCTTCCAAGCTGATAACGCTGGCCGCATTAGCGCTGGTGGAGAGCGCGGTCATGGCGGGCGTTGCCTATGGCCTGGGCTTCTTGTTCGGCTGGCTCGTGCTGGCGGTGGTGATGCGCGCCAGTATGGGCGTCGCCGTCGGGGTGGTCGTGGGCGTGCGTTACAGCTCGGTAACGCGCTTCTTGCTGCCGGCGATACTCGCCTCCCTCGCGTTCGATGTCCCGATCATCTGGTACTTCGAGCTCTGGCCGAGTCCGCTGTTCTACCTGTGGCCCTCGATGCCGCCGCTGCTTCTCGCCAAGGCCGCCTTCCTGCCGGTCGACCCGCTCCAGATCGTCTACGCCTTCGTTTACGGCACGCTCGTTATCGGTGCCGCCTTGTTCTGGGCGTCGCGCTCCATCGATCGCTTCGTCGTGCGAGGCGAGCTCGCCTCGTGAACACACACGTGATCAGGGCGATGCGAGTGCTCGCACCCAACGATGTGCGTCTGATCTGGCGCGATGGCTTTTTTCTGAGTTTCATAATAGTTGTTCTGCCGCTCGCCTGTCTGGGCCTGCATTGGTTGGTCCCTTTCGTGGGGGATCTCGTGGCCGAGTGGGTCGAGCTCGAGCCTTACTACGGCCTCATACTGGCCAACATACTGGTCGCCGGGGAGCCGGTACTGATTGGCTTCGTCATCGGTGTTCTCTTCATCGAAGAACGCGACGAAGGCACGCTGCTGGCGCTGCAGGCCAGCCCGCTCTCGTTGCGAAGCTTCATGGGCTACCGGCTGGTGGCGGGCATGGTGCTCAGCGTTCTGTTTACGGCAATTGGTGTCCAGCTCGCGGATTTGGTCTCAATCTCCTGGCTCGAGCTGCTGGCGTCGGCTGCCCTCGCCTCGCTCGCCGTCCCCCTGGTCGCTCTAGTCTACGCGGTTTATATCAAAAACAAGGTGCAGGCGCTGATGATGTTGAAGCCGGTGCAGATGTGGGGCGGGGTGCCCATCCTGCTCTTCTTCGTGCCTACGCCCTGGCAGTGGATCGGAAGTGTACCCGGGTCCCTCTACTACCCCATGCGTCTGTTCTGGAGCGCCAGCGACGGTCAAAATGAGTGGTGGCTGTTGGTGCCGGGTTTTATCATTCCAGGAGTGGCGCTGCTGTGGCTGTTGCGCCGCTTCGAGCGCACGGTTTATGCCTGAGATGAGCACGGGCGTTCAGAGGCAGACCCTACCTCACCCTCTGCGCGATCCACACCCTGTTGTTCGCGGTCATGTTCTGCATCCCGAGGCGAAAACTGCGGACCTCCAAGTCGGCGGTAGTCCGATGCAGTTCCAGCTGGATTCGGGTTGACGGCAGAGCATCGACCATTTCGATGGTGAACTCGATGGACTCGTCCGGGCGCACATTGCCGGTAAACGGTCGGAACTCGCCGGGGCCAACCCCCGTGTTCCCGGACATGAACCGCATCACGTGTCCGTTGAGCGTCGTGGCCGTGGCAGAGTCAATCGAGATCGTGAGCTGGGGACCGGACCCGTTCTCGGCGGTGATCTGCCACTGCCCGACGATCCACTGGGCGAGCGGCACCGGGTCACCGGCAGTGTCGCTTCCCTCTGACGACTGGTTGCGCCCGGTACAGCTGACGAACGCGACCATCGTCAGGACAACCCACAGCTGCGCCACGGCACTCCGATGAACGGCAGGTGTGCACCATACCCTCCTGGCATCCACTCGCGTATGCAAACCCGAGCTCATCGGTTGCGATTGATAAGGGCCGGTGCCCCAGTCACCGGTGCCGGTGGCCCTGACACGATAGGAGGTAGTCCGACTCCGATCTCTCCAACCTGAAAACCGGGCGTCGCGATACCGTCGATGAAGCTGTGAACCGCGAACCCATCCATCACGTCCACATCCCCGTCCCCGTCCACGTCGCCCCTGCCCATCAAGGCGAGGTTTCCACCAGTCCACCCGAGTGAGAACCAGTAGATCTCGTTCAAGTCGTCTCCGTTCACAATATCGTCGTCCGTCACATCCCCCCACACGAACGGCTCAAACGCGTCGATGAAGATATCGAACGTCACCAGTCCACCAGAGTGCGTGATGTTCTCCAACGCCAGCCCGGACGACACGCCTGTATAGTCGCGGCTGTCAGGGTTGGACGCGAGGTTGAACACCGTGTTCCCGGTAGATCCTGGGAACGGATCCCCTGGGTCTCCACGGTTGACGCTGGTGTCCAGGTCGGCCAGTCCGTCAGCCTCCTCGACGTCGACGCCCTTGTGGTTGGCGTCCGCATTGACGCGGTTCAAGGACCGCCCAGCATCGACGACGTCCTGATCGATGTGCCATACCACGAGCCCTGGCTCGTGCAGAAAGGAATCGGAACCGATCTGTTGCCTGTTCGAAAGCAGGAAATACT
>SMVB01191219.1_pt1 | contig 14357 bp, 35 predicted proteins | sample 2456461 | NCBI WGS metagenome assembly SMVB01 (sample SAMN11095934, study PRJNA526329) | marine sediment metagenome | biome: Marine sediment; feature: Surficial sediment; material: Deep marine sediment; isolation source: Hadal surficial sediment | place: Pacific Ocean | collected 2014-05 | depth... | reverse complement strand
CAATTTGACGGGTGATGATGCAGATTACAAGGATATAATTATATCAAATAACATCATCAAGATGAATGACACCGACAGGGTACTCATAAACTGTCAGAACTCATTTTCTGAGTCTGGAGCCATATACAAGGATATAATCATAACAGGGAACGAACTTAAATATGAAAATAATACCGGAGTGTCTTCCGATCCTGCTATAAAAATGCAAGGGCTGACAGGTGCATTGGTAGAAAATAACAAAATAATAAACTCAAGAACTGGAATCGGAGTCAGAGACACAGGGGCATTCTCCAGGATCATAGGGAACGACATAACATCATCAGAAAATGGAATACAAATACAGACGGCTGGTGTTACTGATCTTGAAATATCCGGCGGTAATATAATCAAGGCTGAAAAGAGATGCATAGACTCGAACGAGGGGGATAGAATCACGGTCAGAGGGAATACGCTAATAGCAAATAATTCAGACCCTTCAGCAGATTCCACTTATGGTATATTCCTGGGCGTAGGTGATAATTGGGATATCCAAGGCAATAGAATAGTTTCCCAAGTATTTGGGATACGCAGTGATGACACTTTTTCAGGCAATACGCTGATCCAGAATAACAACATACAAGTAACAAACACGGCGGCTGTGACTACATTTGGTATATTCCTTGATAGTGGGGAAAATTACAATATATTGAAAAATGTTATTGCATCAGATACCTGGGGAATCCGGTTTGATGATGCCGGTTCCTTGGGTAATGAAATTAGAATCACAAGCAACCAGTTTGTTATTGATACACAGAGCGCTGTATTGCTAGACGTTGGCGTCAATATAACAGGCGTCAGAATATACAATAATGACGCCGTTATGAACGATACTCAGCCGTTTATCGACAATACTTCACCGACTGCAATCAGGGCCTACGACAACAGAAGAGGAGACACAATATCTCCCCCTCCAACGTCTACTGCAAGTGTTGGCGATATTATTTTCAATGCCAACGCTGAGGCGGGGGAGTTTGAATCTTACATATTCACCTCAACAGGGTGGAAAGGGCAGTCTCTGATAGAATCGTAAATTATCAGCCATCAGCAGGACTGGAGAGCACCCTAGGCGGTCTCGATTGACCGCCTCACCTTTCTACCATCCACCAGGGTGGTCGGCGCTGCATCCTCCTGACTCTTCATGCTCCTTGATAAACTTTGGTTTAGCAAGAAGCTCCTCTCGCACAATGTTGTACTCTATTGGCGCGTTTATTCCTATCCTTGCCTGATTTCCACGAAAAGATAACAAAGTGACTGATATTTGGTCCCCATTAGGCGTATTGATGAAGAATGTTTCGTTGGGCTTTCTCGTGAGTATCAGCATTAGTATGCTGGCCTCCTTATTTTAACTCGCCCGGCGAAATTAAGGGAACCATCAAGAGACTCTCTAGACTCTTTCTCCGACTGTCCGATGTATCCGTACACGTCGAAATCGTTGTCATGAGTACGGTCCTGGAGATAAAGGTTAACCCAGACCATGTCATCACCATCTGACTCTGGCATAACCTCCCTGAACTCTCCAATCCTCCAATCAGGATCGTCAGAATTTGGGTGCCCATTTGCGGCATGACACTCGTCATGGCTTTCATATTTAGAATAATTAACTACATTCTGGTCTTTTTTGATTGCTGAGAAAAATCGAATAGGCTCTCTTGTGCTGCCCTCTGAATCATTGGAAGCCGCATCAATGCAATCATCAATATCCTTTCCTGGCACAACCTCGTCCTCTTCCGGAGCCTCTTCCGGAGCCTCTTCCGGAGCCTCTTCCGGAGCCTCTTCCGGAGCCTCTTCCGGAGCCTCTTCCGGAGCCTCTACCAGCTTTACAGTTTGGATAGCGCTAAATCCAGAAGCTTTTTTTGCACCTTGAGCAGTAGCGTAATAGTTACCAGCTCTTATCGCGTCGAAAGGGTTGTCAGCTCCAGGGATGAGATTAACATAAACCTCGCGAGGGAAATCACTATCTGTCGATGCTGGCTGCCCGCATTCAAACTCAGTAGTGCCATATACAAGTCTAGGGTAAAGTTCGCCGAGCCTTTTTATTTCTCGTAGATCAATTACTTCCATCTCAAAGGCCTGAATTACTTCCTCGTCTTTTCTTCTTTGCTGGTGTAGATCGTCGACTTTATTTTCAGCTTCCAGTATTTTTTGGTCTATCATTATGTATTTCTCCTTTTAATGTCGTGATGTGTTTTTACTGGCCCACCCTTTAATGATTGCTCGCTCTGCAAATCCTTAAGTCTCTCAAGGTGTGCGTGTATAGTGGTTGTCATATCAACAACTGGCATATTTTCAATTCTTTCTATTTCTTGTGTTAATGATATTGTCATTCCTTGCTCCTTTATAACATTAAATAAATAAGACCATTCGATACAACGATGGCCGTCACTCCAGCGGCAGATATTGCCGATACTAATAATAGATCATGAAACATATTTTGCAACCTCTAAATGTAATCAATTAAGCATATACCTATAAGATACACTATGATTGCAAATAAAAACTTGACGTGGTTCACGTTATTCTAAATAATCCACAATAGCCCGCCACTGCTCTCTATTCCAAGGGCCGCCGCCATTCTGAATAAGGTAGATTTTGAGTAATTTCAAAGTCAGGGTATTAATGCAGCCATATGTTGATTCGAAGCTACTGTGAGTATAATCATGTACCGAGTTCTCTCCTTGCTGGTGAAGGTTCTTTTTACCTCCTGGCTGATACAGAGGGATGATTAAGAAAGGCCCTATAAGCTGCTTATTATCTTTAAAGGATCGGCCTTCCAAATGGTGAATATTTAGGTCGTTGGTGGCTCCAGTGATAGGGCAACCCATAGCCCTAATCTCTTCCTCAAATACTCTGTACTTGTTATTGCTAGTTCTCACTCTCTTTCTCCTCGAATCCGCTACAGGCATAGGTATCAACGCGAATTTCGCTACCTTCGTTTTGCCCTTCACATTCTTCGCCGTTAAAGAATCGGCAATCTCCGCAGACTTCACCATCATGCGGTTGGCATATGTAGTTATCCATAAGCCGCCAACCCCTTTTCAAGCTCAGATTTTTGATCAGGGAATTGTCTGATATTGGCCTTAATATCCTTTTTACTCATCCACAACAATTCCTCTCCTTCCCCGTCGTCTTCATCGACCATGAATCTAGCGGCGTCAGCTCCACGCATCTTACGTCTATCGTTGAAATTATTAAACGTTATTTTAATCATAAATCACCTCAATGTTGCGCTTGCCAATAATCGGTATACTCGTTAGCCGGAGGGTGGGGAAGTGGTATGCCGTGATTAATAGCCCACACTTCGACTTTAGTCATGTATTCACAAAACGGAGTCGACTCCATTCCCTTTGTGCTTTTTAATTGATTCTTAATCACCATTTTGCCTACAACTATATCTTCAGTCCCAAGGAATTCAGCCCTCATCACGTAATGCATATCATCCTGACTAAAATCCTTCTTCAGCCTCTTGCTGAATGATTCTGCGATCACATTTAGCCACATCCAGTATAAGCTATTAGCCGATAGTGAACGCTTATCACCAATTATTGCCCACTTTACGCTAATAGCTTTCCCTTGCCACATGTTTGACAATAGAACAGCAAGGTCTTTTTCGCTGTAAACTACAGCCTCTTGACTAGACACCTTTATTTAAACCTTTTAATTTATTTTTGAATAATGTTTCTTGTTCCTTCGATCGCCAAGGGTTTTTCTTTATCAATTGTATTTCCTCTGGCCTGTGTATATCTGTTGTTTTGTGATCAATTTCGCTTTCCCACCCTCTCTCATTTATCCAGTTGAAAAAAGTGGGCATGCCTTCTATAAACTCATCTTTCTTTTTGGCCGCGATATGTAATTGAACTTGATTCTTAAGTGATAGACATATCATTCTTAAATCATCGCTTGATAATTTAAGCATAGCTATAGTTCTGTAGCATGCTAGTTTTTTATTGCACTGCCGTCCAATCATCCCGTATTGTTTTACGGAAAAATCCCAGAGCTTTACAAAGTCATCATCATATTTTGGTTCTAGCATTTAAAACTCCATATGAATTAATTTGTATAATTCTTTTCCTAAGCCAGGTGTTAGCCCTGGTCCGCGCGTCCTGCTCTGTATTATGATCAGAGCTGCCGTCTATCATCTTATCGTACCCATCGCTATATTGCGCGCAGATCTTAGCGTGATGATTCTTGTTGACCTTGCCCAGCTCTTTGCTAATCCAAGACCTGTCTGCTTTATTGCATTTTTGCGGGTACATTAAAATATCCGGTTATTTGTCTTCCGATGCGTTATCACCGATTAAAATATCTCTTCCTTTCTCGCTGGTATCATCGCTAGCTTTAACGTTAACCTCCTTTATCTTATCAGCAAAGCTATTGTGAAGCATCTTTCTTTCGTCCGTTGTCCAGATTCCTCCGTTCTTTGGTGCTACAGAATAAATTGTTATTTGAAGCGCGTGAGGCTCGATCAGGCTTCTATCTATCAAGTCCTCCCACGCCCCCCGCGCCAGCTCCCAGTCTTCGTTGGCAATAGCCGTTTTTATTGTGACGATTGTATCGAAATTATCACGCATGGCTATCATGTGATTCTTTAGCTTCAGGCCGCCAGCAACGGCCATATCATATTCCGCCCTTGAGATCAGCTCATTAGATGCCGCCGAATTACCATCATCATCCTCACCGGCCGAGGCGATATTAAGAAGCGCGCTCAAGGCGTACCGTTTAGCGTAGCTGATTGAGCTTGCTATAGCCTGCACGGCGTTCTTAGAGCCAGAGGTATCATTAGGAAATGTCATTGTGGTGTTTTCGCTATGCCCCTCTCTATGACTTATGATGCCTTTGACTCTGACAAACCCATCGGACATATCAACTTTAAACCCAACGCTGAAACCATGATCAGCTAGATAAGGTTTGATGGTTGCCACAATATCTTCAAACTTGGCATACTTTGATCGAACGACGTCACCGACCTTTATCTCACCGTTTTTCGGAATGATCGGCATAACGCTCTGAAGTGACGACATATCACGGTTATATGATATCAGTGCCGCTCTATTTAGCACCCGCTCCTGCGCATCAAGTATCTGCTCAAGCTTGCTGACATCAAACTCAGGATTGCATGCAACTTTCTCAAGCAGTGTAAGCATACCCGCGCTCTGATCGGCTACCGTAGCAACTTCGAGTTTCTCTACCTTTACTATATCATTCATAATATTACCCTCTCAGTGTAAGCCAGTCCTGAACCTCTGGCGTTCTCTCGGCGTCTTCGTGGCTGTTATCCATTGCCTTCTCTTCTCGCTCAAGGTTTATTTCATGGATTACCGACATGACATTATCTTTCAGCCAGTCCTCAAAGTCAGATTCTAATGCGCTCCCAAGCCTGGATATAGAAACATCTTCTCGGTACGGTGTAAACCCTTGCGCCACTCTGAAAAGGCTTGCTCCGTACGTCATTATATCAATTAATAATTCAGCAAATTCATTGGGCCTCTCATCTTTGAGAATCTCCCAGCACTTAGCTCTGTATTCATCCGGCATGTCAGTCCATTCAGTGACGTCATAATTGTCAAGCAGGTCGATCAGATAGGGTTTTAGTTTAATGTACATAATACATGCCTCTCGTAAAACGCCATCATTCTCAGCATGCTGACATTATGAAGGGCATCTTCACCGCACAAGTCAGACTCGTTAATTGAAAATTCCAGATTGTCCGCTACGAAACCGTAGCACACTGCATGTAGTATATTGATGTTAATTTCCATGATGTTATTGCTCCGTATACGTTGCGTAATACCCGTCAAGCCCTAAGTAGCAAAATGCTTCATCTTCACATTCCTCGTTTGAGTCACCAGTAAATGAGGCAACTAAATCATCGTTGTCCGTGTAAATATATAAAGTCATTTTATTTAACCCCAATTAAAATCGTATTTGCTAGCGCGCTCAATGTTAAAAGCCTCGTTTATATCCCATGCCTCTTGGTACAATTTACCGGCATCATTTAGCATTTTAGACTCTTCTGGCGTTGTGGGAATCACATACCCGTCTTCGCCGAAAAAGAATACCGCATTGTCGATGCGCTCTATTGTTGACATTTTTGATATTGATTTCATTATGTGCCGCTCCGTTGTTTGCGTTGCTATGTCTTTATAATAGCAGACCACACATTAAAGTCAACACAAAAGTAACGTTATAAAAGTGTAGACATATATCTATTATATGATAAGATAGATGCATACCAACGCAAAACAACGAGGCAAATAATAATGGACTTAGAAGAGAAGGCGGCATTGGCACAGAGAAAAGTGGAATATATGCGCATGATGAGCGATCTGCCATCATGTGATTTAAAGAAAGGGTTTGAGCAGGGAATTATGATGATGCAGGATACCGTAAGGATGGAAATAGAGCAAAAACTTGACGTTAACAAGAAATACTCGCCAAGAGAAATAATACACCTCTTAGACAGCATGGGTAAATAAGTGAAAACACACATAGACATATATGACGCCGTAGAGAATAAGCTCATGGCGTTATCAGCAAGACTAAAGGTGGTGAAGCAGCATCGCTGGATAACCAAGAACTACCCGCAACTATCACCAAGCGTACTCACGATATTTGCTAAAGATCCGCCAACGAGAACGTCACTTATGACGTATGACTCAATACTTGATGCAGTAACTGAGCTGGAGAAATACAAATGAGCAAGATAAGAGTAGCGGTGATGACCGCTGCATTAGCTCTTTTAATAACCACCGCTGGCGTCGTTATCGCCGCTGCTGTAGTCAACCTAATATTATATTTCGGAGCGATATGTTCCACGTGAAACAATTGGGGAAGCATCATGCAAATAAAATTACCTTGTGACGGCGGCAACTGCCATGCCGTCACATTAATAGCGGTGGATGATATTGATTCATCGGTGGGGGATACCATCGACACAATGATCAATAAAAGTTGGGGGGAGTACGAAGGCTATTACTATTGCGGCAAGTGCTGGCCAATAGTCAAAGAAGAAAACAACATAGCAGAGGAAGATTAATCATGAAAAAACTAACACTTGCACTAGCCCTAATAGCCACGTTTGGATGCCAGGAGACGGCAGAGTACAAGCACGGCTCGATGGATCACATATGCGCGCTTAATGCCGCCGGTAAGCTGCCAGAGCATCTAATCCCAGTTTATGGCGATGAGAGCATAATCCTGGCCAATGAAGCAGACTTTATCGTATTCGCGGCAGTGGCCCTGACTAAGCTCAGAGGGCCTGAAAGTGACTCATTGACGGCAGAAGAGCGGCGAGTTTGGGAGGATGTTCTTGGATACCTTCCGAAAGTCCTGGAATTCCGCAGTGCGGAAAATAATTAATAATGAAAGTAATGGTCAGGGCCGGCGTGAGATTGCCAACAAATACGGAGCCGAGAGACTTTGAAGTGCACACAGAGATAGGTCTGGTGCTGCCCGTCTACTCTCAAAAAACATTATCTTGGAGAATGACATCCGATGGGTTTAAGTTTGATGTGGGAATTCATGAGGAGGTCACACACTGGCTGGACGAGGAAGGGCAATGACAATCTGCTCATCATGCGGCAACGAATCAGATGACTTCAGTGAGGGTGTTTGTACTCCTTGCTGCAAGTCGGCGCAAACCGAGATAGACGGGCACTGGAGACAATACGATCAATGGGCAGGAATGTCCGACAAGCAACGAGATAACGCAATAGAGAGCGAATTATGAAAGATATAGAGCAATGGACCAATGACAACCCGATAGGCAAGGCAGTCGATTACCAGAGCATTATCGGAAAATCGCCGCTGACACCAACACAGATAAAATCTAAACCATGGGAGCTAAGCCCTGGGGCCTGGATAGTGAAGGTGAAAGGCAAATCAGGCGGCGTAAGCGTTAACCACGTATTCGACAGGCAGGCAGGCAGCACAGGCCCAAGCAGCGACACATTCATAGCAACGGCAGAACGACAAGTGAGTAACGCCATGGGTTTACTGGGAAAGGCTATTATCGATCGAGATAAGGTCCTCGATGAAAACTCCGCGCTCCGTGAAGCGCTGGAGGGCATAGAAAAGATAATGGTCTGCATAGGCGGCCCATTAAATGACAATAAACAGATGTACAGCGACAGTCAGCTAAAGCTTTTTCGCGAATTTCAAGAAATCATCGAAAACGCAACCAACCAAGAGAGTGAATAATGAAGCTTAAAGAATATATTGAAAAAATAAACAAATTAGCTGAAATGCGCCCAGAGACCCTGGAGTATGACGTAATCACGGCAAAGGATGATGAGGGCAACGGCTTTAATATCGTCCACAATACCCTAACTATCGGGCACTTTGATGGAGAGCGCGACGGGGACTTTATTTATGATGAGGGGGACGGGTACGAGGAGCCAGACAACGCCGTCTGTTTGAATTAACCGTGGAATCATCCACATAACCAAGAGATAATATCATGAGAACATTTGAGGGGCTATTGGAAGAGATAATCTTGGATATTGAAGAAGAGATAAAATCAATCAATAGTGAGACAGACTGCGTCGAGGCAATTGACGATATAACTGAAACGGTAAAGATCTACAGGGATCTGATGGAGTTCAGGAAGGCCAATAAATCATTCACATAACAAGGGAGAAAATACCATGGCGATTTTTAAAATTGAAGTTGAAATCGAGAATATCGGCGAAGATTACACGCTTGACGAAGAAATAATAAACGATATTATCTCAAGAATATCAAGTAAAGTCACCGCGCAGTTGAGCGATGAGATCAGAATAAAGGCTGCTGAGAAAATTGAAGAGGCAGCAGACAAGATGATAACCGATATTCTAAAATCGAAGCTTGAAGAGTTTATTACTGAGCCGAGAGACATAACAGACAACTACGGGAGGGTCACAGAAAGCGGAGTCACGATAGAAGATAAATTTATAAAAGCAATGGAGGGCGCACTAAAAGAAAAGACACTTGATGATAACGGTAATATCCCAGCGTATCGGAGCACAGGGGCATCAATGACTATCTTCGAGTGGGCGACGAAAGACAGAATGGAAAAGATTGTCTCTAAGGAAATCAAAAAAATCAGCGTAATAACACACGAAGAGGAAAAGCAGATCGTAGCAGATCAATACAAGGCTTCGCTAGCTGGGGACTTGAGTGATTTTATCGTCAATCACAAAGGTATTATGGCTAAGCTAACAAAGTCATGAATCATCCACATAACCAAGAGAGTGAATATTATGAAAAAATTAGCCACATTAATACTATCCTTATCTATTTTATCATCCTGCACAGACGGGCAAAGGGGGAGGCTTAGCGCTTATGGTGGTAGCGCCAATGTTAAGTGCTATTCAGCCGAGAAACTAATCTACGAAGGCGACAGCACAGGAAAAGTGACCAGTTCCAGCAGTAGCGACGGGTACTTTTTTATTGACAGGAAGGATAATAAGCTAAAGGAGGTTAGCGGCAATTGCATCATTACTTACAGCAGTTATTGATCCGTTAAGACCAACCCCTTAGATAATCCACATACCAAAGAGAATAATTATGATGAGCAGCAGAGAACAGCAAGAGAATGACCGTCAACTCGATCAACTATTCGAAAAAGCCCAGGAAAGATTTGATTTATTTGACATTTTAAATCAAAACAAGAAAAACAATGCAGCCATTAAGGAGAAAGAGGAGGCCAATAAAAAGCCCGTTGCAATAGGATCACAACGAGCTTAGAATAAGTTAATGCCGAGTGAACCCGGTATCCAGATTGAATAAAGTGAAAGACCTGAAGACCGCACGACATTAAGACATATCATAACAATCTGCGATACAAGTTTCAACTCGGCAATTATTAACCTTAAATTTAGGATAATTGTTATGTTTGATTTAGACCCCCGCCTTTCTGTTGAAAAAGATGAAGAGTGGAGCAAGTGGAAGGAAGAAATACTAAGCGCACCACCTATCAAATTCGAATCCTATTGGTCAGTTTATATAATACCCCCTGAGACGTTCGCTATAACCAGATTCGTTATTGAGTGTCGCGATGTAAGGGTGTCTGTGTACCTTGACTGCCTGGATAAGCTGGGATGTGTTGGTGCGCCTTATTACGAGGTATATCCAATAAAAGGAGTTTCTAACCCTGACGGGGATTGGCCGCGAAGATTTCTTCTGAATGAAGCGAAGGAAATGAACGAGGCGCTGAAGTCACTTTTAGTCCCATAGCTGACACAATCTGTCAGTTCCTAGCCGTCTCGACACAAAACAAAACGGTTAATAGTCTGCATTTGTGGGCGCTCTATATATCTGACTCGTGAGGGGTGCCGGAATAAGGGTTAGTAACCTCGGCTAGAGCCCCTTCAAATGAAGATTAACCCCATCAATCTTAAATTATGGTGAAATTATGCCTTTTGAAGCGATATTATTAAAAACCCCTAATATAAATAAATTCCTAAAGCTGAATTGTACTCATGTGAAAGGCGATTATTGGATATATGAGGGGCTTGACGAGCTTCTGGAAGATCATCTGACCAAATTTACAACGGTAGATGGCATCGTTCCTAGCCTGGGAGGGTTTACGGAGAGTGAGCTTGTGGAAGGATGCCTTAATTGGTTTGGTGTTGATGTTGGGAACGAGGCAGAAGAGAGGTTAGTTTCCTTCTTATCCGATCAAGATGAATAGCTGACAGGTTACATCACTTTGTAGCGCTGCCAGAGCCGCTATAAGCCTACTTCTCCGAGCAGTAGGGCAAAGTATTACTGTAGGTCAGTATCGACGTTAGAGAGAAAAGTGGAGCCCTGGTTCAAGGGGCAACAGGCTCACCGGCTAACGTTTAAATCCATATGAAGAGAACCCCGTGGAACCTCGGCTGAAAGCATCTAAGAGGGGGTAGGGTTGCCGCACAGGGCAACATGAATTTGCTGGGTGAGGTCAACTGTGAAATTGACCAATCTGTACACTGGGAATACTTAGTAGACTCGTTACTGATACAACCGGCCTTTATCCAACTTTTTTGGGTAGGGGCTTGAGTGCCTAAAAAGCCTTGAATCTCACCCTGAAACCACAGAGACCAACACATGATACTAACGAACGAAATCATTAAGAAGGCGGAATCTAGATCAGGAGGGTTCACCAGAAAGCAGCTATCGGCAATAGGCATTGACTGGCCGCCACAAAGAGGGTGGAAGTCGAAATCTATAGGAAATGATTACAGGGAAGATCAGATAAAGAGATTCATAGGTATTCCCGTAAATAAAAAGAAGAATAAAGGCGAAATATTGAACGGAATGTCAAAAAAGGATGATTGGGCATGGCAGCCGGAGAAAAAGGACGTTCCTGATATAAAAATTAAGACAGGCAAGCTGTCAAAAAACAAAGGGAAAAAGAAGAAGAAGCGCCAAAAGGTCTCGAAACAAAAAGACGATTATTTCTATAGCTCAAGAGAGTGGAGAGAGCTTAGGGTAAGGGTTCTTGAGCGCTATGACTGCAAGTGCATGATGTGCGGGAGAAGCCCAAAGGCCAACGGAATAGTAATCCATGTCGATCATATAAAGCCACGATCTAAATTCCCTCAACTGTCGCTTGAGTTTAGCAATCTGCAACTACTTTGCCATGAATGTAATCTTGGGAAGGGCAATAAGCACGAAACAGACTGGAGGCCTTACTCCAAAGAGGCAGAGGACGATCTTGATAGAATGCAATTGGTTGAAATAAATATCTACACCTAAGAGGTAATTATGAAAAGAACGAGAAAGCCGTCCCACCCAGGCGCGGCATTTAGATCGCTTGTTATTGATGAGCTTGAGATCACAATAAGTGAGGCCGCTAGGCTTTTAGGTGTGACTCGAAGCACTCTGTCGACGACCCTCAACGAGCGCTCGTCACTGAGTCCAGGTATGGCTAAACGATGGGGCAAGCTCACCGACACGTCAACGGCATCCTGGTATAACATGCAAGTTGCGCTTGATCTTTGGGAGATTGAAAATTCAGAGATTGGTGAAGACATTAAGCCATACACGAGGCAATCATGAAACAAAGAAGCTACATTCCAGACATGACGCATCGACTAGGCCAGCATTGGCAACAACCCAGCTCTGAGGAATGGCTGTTCGATAGCAAGTGCGCGTTAATGAGCCGGTCCGACTGCGATAAATTATTGAATTACTCAACAAGTACGCCGAGCGGGGTCTATGCCGGTAAGATGTGGAAGTCATTTCATAGGTGGCTGGAGAAAGATAAAAGAATTGAGCGATGGTATTTAAATTGGTACGATCCGACAAAAGACGACGATCTTTTCAAAGTCGAGTGCCGGGAAATATTAATTGTTGATTGAGAGGTAATTATGTACTGGAGATCTAATGCAATATGGCCTTATCCTGATATCGAGTTAGGAGTTCAAGGTAACATTTCAACTGATTTACATTGGACGGAAAAAGAAGCCAGAAGCGTCATTGAAAGCTTAAAGGAAGATGGCTTCGGCGGTTATGGTGAGATATTTCCGGCTGTTGCCTGGGTGTGTAGAGACAGAGTCAAGAAGGGGTAATTATGACACCTAAAAGATCGATGCCTTTATGGCTGGCCATTTTCAGAAGGAATGAAATTGATTGGAGAGGAAACGAGGATAGGCTTATCGATGAAACGCTGCTAGATAAGCAAATCTACGCAAAGACAAAAAGACTAAGGAATCCGAGAACGGCCAGGCGCAAATTCAAGGGCCGGTATCTTTTAGATCTGGCCGTTGGAAAAATGAGAATAAAATGGAGAAAGGAGAGGGCATGTTAATAGGCGAAAAAAAGGTAAGATTCTTCATGGGCAAGGCGTTTTATTTTGAGAGAGTAGGCAACAATGAATGGAAGTGCACCAACAAAGGGAATTATATTATCCCCGCTTGCATTATTAAAGAGATCGAGACTTGGGGTTAACATGGATATAGACAATTATGACATATTCATCCCGGTAGAATTTATATGCGTCCATGACTGGGAGTGGGAGCCGTTTGAATCTGAACCAGATATAGACCAACCGACTCACGCTCGGGGAGTGTGGTTGTGCTTGTGTTGCGGGGAGGAGAATAGCGAAAAAGAAGAGCCTGGTGATTACTACTACGGTGATGAATGTTTTTAATTTAAAGAGGTAATTATGGATAAGTTTCTGGAAGAATTAAAAGAGCTGCTGGCTAAACATAACGCAGTCATCCTGAGAAGCGGCACAAGCCGAGGTGAGTTTGTTGCTTACCTGGACGATGAAAATAAGTATGTACAGTTTGACGAGGAAATAGACTCAGATGGTATCAGGCTTGGCATGTATAAAATATTAGAGGAAGGGCAACCATGAGTGATCCACAAGAGAAAGCGATAGAGCACCTTCAGTCAATCCCAGGGTGTGTATCATACAGCAACTACATCAAGAATCGACTGGCGTCAGATTATGCGATTATTATATCGCAATACATTGAAAAATTAAAATCAGGTACAAAGGATGCGACGAGAGACGAAGCCATAATGTGGTGCATTGACAAACAAGTGGATTTCACCAAGCCTATATTTCCTCCTCCTGTCGGGTGGATGTGGGGCGACACTGGAGTTGAAGCCAAGTGCCTGTCTGCAATCAACCCTATGTCATCCGCCGAGGATGATGACGGCGACATTGAGAGCGTTGACGTATTGCTGAGAGTGGAGGGGATGATACACGGGATGGTTAAAGTAATATCGGAAAAGCACTCTGGTGACATAGGCGAGGCGAGGCTTATTGCATTGGATTTAATCAAAGCGGGGTATAGAAAATAATGGTTGACGTCATGATATATCATGATACGATACAAACATATCATGACAACATAGGTAGAAAGATGGCACCAGGAAAAAACAGAATACTGAAAGCGTTAGCAGGAAGACAAACCCCTATGTATGGGACCGCTCTGCTCGCCAAGGTGAGTAAAAAGAAACTAATGCCCATAGGAACTTTCGGGGCGTATCTTGGAGCCTTGATAAACTCGGGATATGTCCGCGCAAAGCGGTGCCAGAAGGAGGGCAAGAATAAGCTGTACACTATCACCAGCAAGGGCTTGGCGGCTATCGATAAGTAATGAGAACCGCAGCAAAGAAGGATTCAAATCACAATGAGATTAAGTCAGTCCTTGAGTCTTTCGGCATCAGCGTTAAAGACGTTCATCAGCTCAAAGAGTTTTGCGATATGGTTGTGACATTTCATGACATTACTGAGCTTGTAGAGGTAAAGGACGGCAATAAGAAGTTAACAGATGGGGAACAAAAGTTTCACAATCTATGGCCCTCCAAGGTTCATATAATTAGATCAAAAACTGAAGCTGTTT
>SMVB01193823.1_pt1 | contig 14360 bp, 14 predicted proteins | sample 2456461 | NCBI WGS metagenome assembly SMVB01 (sample SAMN11095934, study PRJNA526329) | marine sediment metagenome | biome: Marine sediment; feature: Surficial sediment; material: Deep marine sediment; isolation source: Hadal surficial sediment | place: Pacific Ocean | collected 2014-05 | depth... | reverse complement strand
TGATCTAATCATGAACTCGTATCTTACATCCAAAATACCCAGATTCTGTGTTGCATCTCGGCAACTGCTCCTGCGTTGCTCTACCTCCTGCATCCTTGCAGTCGTTGTCAATAGCCAGCTATTAGCTGCGATTTGCGCCTTGAATCTGAGCATTTTGAATCGTAATCTACTTCGCTCAGAATAAATCAGAGCTTCCTTAGTATTATCGATCCAAAACAGAAGCGGAAGTTCCCTACCGCTTTTTTCGGCCCGACTTCCTCAGGGACTCAACAGAAAACGTCACCACGTCACCCTGTGGCGTTTTACGTGGCTGGCCTTCATCAGGGCCAAATGCGGTTCCATAAATAATTTCGTAACTGACCGGAAACCTGCTTTCAATCATGAATGGCTTATAAGCCTCTGTCAGGTGTTCCCTTGCTGCTGCAATTTTGTCTGTGCCAAGCAATAAACTGAAAGTGCCGGTGGCATCCAGTTCACGAACCAGGGAATCGATATCCGGGTAGCTCACGGTAATTCGTTCTGAATCCATCACGGGTTGATTGAATCCAGCCGCCATCAAAGCATCACCAAGCGGAAGAATGTCTACAAAACCCATAAATTGAGTGGTCTCATCCAGCTCAGCCCATGCCGCCCTTAACTCACCGAATGACTCCGGACCAAAACTGCTGAAGACCAACATTCCACCAGGTGCAAGAACCCTGCGCATTTCCGCAAAAACTGCAAGCGGATCCGGACACAACTGCATTGCCAGGTTGGAGAAAAGCAAATCTACAGATTGATCCGCCAGCGGCAGGGCAGCCATATCTGCACAAACAGTCCTCGTGCGGCGAAGCACTGCGGACCGGAGTCGCATTTGCATTAACATGGCCTGCGAACTATCCAGGCCTATAAGTTGCGCTTCGCGAAACTTTTTATTGAGACCCGCGCTGGCTTGTCCGGTGCCACAACCCAGATCCAGGATTCGATGTGGTGTAAATCGGGTAAATTCCAGCCGCTCCAGTAACCGCGAAGCCACTTCCTGCTCCAACGCCGCGTGCTCATTATAAATACTCGCAACCCGGTCAAATGTCTGGCGCACCGTGCCGGGGTTCAGTAACTTGGATTCCATTGTGATATCGACTCCAGGCAAGTTCTGGCTATTGTGCCGTTTCGGACTCCCAAGTCCAACATGCAAGTAAATTTCCTACCCAAACTTTAGTAAATATCTTACAGGCCTTTTTCCATTGAGTGACTAAGCTGCATACCTGAACCCCAAAATTTATTAGGAGGCGAAATGCAGGCAGGGCAGTTGCTGGATCTGCTTTTACCACGCCATTGTGTTTTGTGCGGCCTGTTCAGCGGCATTGAAAATATCTGTCCACCCTGCTCGGCCGAATTACCGCATAATCCCCCGGCATGCAGCTTGTGCAGCCTGCCGTTGCCTGGCCAAGCGGAGAAGGTATGCGGCCGCTGCCTGAAAAAACCACCTCCGTGGGATGGGGCCGTCGCCGGCCTGAGGTATGAATTTCCGGTTGACCAACTTGTATGCCGGTTCAAATACAGGCGTAATCTTGCCTGCGGGCAGGCACTGGGGAAGGTCTTGCTGGATTCCATTCGCAACAGCAGCGGGCCGCTACCTCAAGCTATTGTGCCGGTGCCTTTACACCGCAGCCGTCTGTTCGTCAGATCCTTCAACCAGGCGTACGTACTCGCTCATCAGCTAAGCAGGGCTCTTGAAATCCCGGTGCAATACGCATTGCTGAGGCGGACCCGGCGTACCCGGGCCCAGTCCGGCCTGGATTCCTCACAACGACGAAAAAATGTGAAAGGTGCATTCAGTTGCCGCCGCCATAGCGTGAAGCATGTCGCAATAGTCGATGACGTTATGACCACTGGAAGGACACTGGAAGAATGCACTCGTTCGTTGAAGCGGGCCGGCGCGGAATCCGTTACTGCCTGGGTAGCTGCACGCGCCCTGCACATGCCGGGATAAGGTTAAGAAAGACGCACTGAACACTCCCTGGACTGGAAAGGACAAATCTGTTCAGTACAGTAATAATGGGGATACCTGAAGGGAACACAGAAGTGGATTCCTCAGAAACAGAAATTCCACGGGTCAGAACAGATCATCGATATCGCAATTGAGTGAATCTGCAAATTTGCGGGCCGTTTCGACCGTTGGATTCCGTTTTCCTGTCTCGATCTGTGCAATCGCTGCCTGGGTAACGCCAGATGCATCAGCAAGGTCCACCTGCGTCATACCGCGATATTTTCTCCACTCACGAAGGGGGCTGTCGGATTCAATCAAACGGCCGACAAAGTCATCCGGAAAGGTTTCTTCACCTGCATCGATGGCATCCATAATCTCACCGTAAGTTCGGTCATCGCCGGCGGAACAGCCGATGAGCACTTTGTATACATCGATCGGAAGCACGGCGAACAGGGGTTCACCATCCTGTGGTATGTACTGCACCTGGCTCATTTGTAGAAGTCTCCTCTTATTCCGATCCTGGCAACCACAATCAACTCTCTCTGGTTCCTGAATGTATACACTGCCCGATAGTTGCCCAATCGAAGGCGATAGGTATCGGGATGACTCATCTACTTGATATTCAATCCCTCTACTGATCCTGCAGCAACTTTCTGAAGTGCCTGGCGCATCTTTTGCGCGTGATATCGCTGCATGCGCCGTAAGTACTTTATTGCCTGCTTGCTGTATTGGAGTTCTGCCATTCATGCAGAATAACAATATAGTATATACAGTATTACTATAGAGAATATTTTTAGCAGTTTTCTGACGCCGTTTCCGGTCAAAGTCCTGCAAGCACACGTTTCACACACGAATTTAGAGAACCGGTACACCCCTCTTTACTTATTGACCTCAGGCTGGTTGATCATTCCAGGAATGAGCCCGTTACCCAGAAATGGCCCACCAAACCAAGCAGAATCACCAGGCCCACCCAGTTATTGTTCAGGAAGGCCTTGAAGCAAGCCGCGCGGTCCCGATTCCGGGCGTCGAATAGTTGCCGTGCGAAAAGTATAAGAGCAATAGACAGGGCCAGGTACCACGGCCAGGTTAAAACCAGGAAAACGCCCATATAGCCGAGTAAAGCAATCATTAAAACCATCAAAATACCGATGATCAAAAGGTCAAATTTCCCAAACAAAATGGCGGTGGATTTAACCCCTACCAGCTTGTCATCTTCACGGTCCACCATGGCGTACAGCGTGTCATAAATGACCGACCACAGGGTGTTGATACCCAGTAGCCACCATGCGACCCAGGGCACATTCGTATTTTCCGCAGCGAAGGCCATCGGGATGCCCCAGCCAAATGCAATCCCCAGCACCACCTGGGGGAAATGGGTGAATCGCTTGAAAAACGGATAGGTCGAGGCAAGCACAGCACCGAAAAATGCCAACTTGATGGTCATGGCATTCGTCATCAGAACCAGCATAAAAGCAAGGGTCATTAGCGCAACAAAAGCTCCAATGGCCTGGCCCAAACCCAGCTCACCAGATGCCAGCGGTCGCAGGCGCGTACGTTCAACGTGAGGATCGAAATCACGGTCCGCGATGTCGTTCATCACGCAACCTGCGGCTCTCATCAACACCACTCCGGCCGTGAATATCAGGCTGTTCTTCAGCGACGGCTGTCCCCCGCCCGCCAGCAACAACGCCCACCAGGTCGGCCACAACAGGAGCAGGATGCCTATCGGCTTGTCGAAGCGCATCAGGCGCCAGTAAGCATTCCAGTTAGCCATCGTCTTTTGTTCATTTCCGGCCGGGTTCCGCTATTCTGACGGGTTCGACCGGGATCGCAAGCTCAAATCCGATACAATGCGCTGCTATGAAATTGATCGATATAGGCTGCAACCTGACGCACGATTCTTTCGACAAGGATCGGGAGGCCGTAATTGAGCGGGCACACGAGGCCGGCGTCGTGCAGATGGTGGTAACGGGCGCCAGCAAAGAAGGCAGCGTAGCCGCGCTGGAATTAGCCGGCAAACACCCGGGTATTTTGTTTTCCACTGCCGGTGTGCATCCGCACAGGGCGTCAGATTATGATGACGATACCGAAAAAATTCTACGCGAACTGAGTCGGCAAAAAGGCGTTGTGGCCGTGGGCGAAATGGGTCTGGATTATTTCCGTGATTTCTCTCCACGAGATGTTCAGCGCGAAGTTTTTCAAAAACAGCTGCAAATCGGAATCGACACAGGGCTTCCTGTATTTCTGCACATGCGCGATGCGCATGAGGATTTTCATGCCATTTTACGGGAGATCCGCGAGCAACTGAATCACGTCGTGGTTCATTGCTTTACCGGGATTCGTGATGAACTACACGGCTACCTGGACCTGGACTGTCATATCGGGATCACCGGCTGGATCTGTGACGAGAGGCGGGGTTCGCACATGAAGGAGTTCCTCAAGGACATCCCGGTCAATCGCCTGATGGTGGAAACCGACGCCCCCTACCTCAAGCCCAGGGATCTGAAGCCACGGGTAAAAACGCACCGCAATGAACCCCGCTGGCTGCCGTGGATCGTGGGCAGGCTTGCAGAAATGCGGCAGGAACAGCCTGAATTTCTGGCGGAGCAAACAAGCGCGAATGCGCGTAATTTTTTCGCCCTTCCTTCAATTTAGGAGAATCAGTACAGCGCTGGAATTATCAGACTCGCAAGCGCCACGCCACTGTCGAACTGCCACAGGACAAATCCCGGCAAATCGGACCCGTAATTAGAATACCTGTGCTGTTATCAAAGCCAGGCGTTTACGCTGCATTTTCAGGCTGAACTCCAGTTCACGGTAGCGAGTGGCCAGCAATGCCGTTTCAATTTCAAAACGCTCGGCCAGCTTCTGTTTGCCCTGTTGCACGCGCTCCATCTGTAATTGCTGCCATTGCTTGATGGTTTCGATGTACTGGGTGTATTCACTCTCAAGCTGCTCTTTCCAACCGGCGCTGACGCCTGTTTGTTCCAGTTTCCTCCTGGCCGCCTTGAACTCCATATTCAGGCGCGCACGCAGCACTTTGAACCGTGGCGCACGTTTGCGGTTTTTCGCCAGGCCAAATAGCGCACACATAGAAATGAACCACTTGTTGATATCCAGGTGCCACCAGCGAACCCCACAACGATAGTCGCTTTGAAACTTGTGATGATAATTATGATAACCCTCACCGTATGTAATCAGGGCCAGGAAATGCTGATCCCGGGCCGAATTTTCATCGGTATATGGCTGATTACCCCACATGTGGGCAAGCGAGTTGATAAAGAAAGTCACGTGGTGACTGATAACCAGGCGGGCAATGCCGGCCAACAGAAACATGCCGATGATGTCGCCGGTCAGCCATCCCAGGAAAACAGGTAAAGCCACATTGGTCACCAGCACCAGGCTCCAATACCAGCGATCTTGCCAGGCAGCTACAGGATCATTCTGCAGATCACGAACCACGCTGTAATCAACCACACCGCTTTGATAATCCTTTAACATCCAGCCGATATGAGCAAACCAGAAACCCCGGCCAATGGAGTAGGGGTCTTTTTCATTACTGTCGACATCCCGGTGATGAACGCGATGCCGGGCGGACCATACGATGATGCTGTTTTGCAGAGACATCCCTCCCATAACGGCAAGTAGCCATTTCAATGCCGGATGTGCATCGTAGGTCCGGTGAGACCACAAACGGTGGTAACCACTGCCTATGCTGATGCCATTCAAAACCAGGAAAAATCCAAAGAATGCCCAGCTCCAGGCGTTGAAACCATAAACAAACCCGTACCAGGGCACAACGGTGATGGCGGTTAAAAACGTTAACGCAAGAACGGCTGTGACAGCCCAGTTAACGGGTGCGCGTTCTGATTCTGATGGTTGGCTTAGAGGTGACATTCTGGTTCCTGAAATTGTTTATTTGAAAACTATGACTCGCTATTCTAACCCTTTGCAAGCGCAGGAAGCCTGTCGGATTTAACCTGACCTACTCGGTAACTGCTGCAGGCGTTACTCTCGACAATTACTCCTGCATTGTTCTGCCTTCGCTCATCCATGTGGTCGTGCGGATAAGCCGACAAGCTCCTGGAGATAAATCTAAATAGGTCCTTTCTGTTACATTTTCAATCAAAACAGCATCAATCCGGCGAAACCATTATCAGCTGCGCAAACCGATTCCGCGGTGCAAAAGCACCATGCACCAGGTAAACAGGACCGCGCCTGCCATAAAAATAACCCCATAGGTTTGCGGCAGGCTCACATCAGAAACTCCGAGCATTCCATAGCGGAAGCCATTGACCATGTACAAAATGGGGTTAAATGCCGAAACCTTTTGCCAGAATTCCGGCAACAGGGCAATCGAGTAAAACACGCCTCCCAGGTAGGTCAGCGGTGCCAGTATGAATGTCGGAATGATGGCGATGTCATCAAATTTCTGACCGTAAATCGCATTGATCATACCGGCCAGGGCAAAAACGATGGCCGTAAGAATGATGACTGACACCATGACCAGCGGATGCTGCACTTCGATCCGCGTGAAAAACAGGGAAACGCACAGCACAACCACACCCACCATGAAACCACGTGCAAGAGCACCGGTCACGTAGCCTGAAAGGATGATCCAGTTGGGCAGCGGTGAAATCAGCAACTCCTCTATATGTTTACCGAACTTGGCACCGAAAAATGACGAAACCATATTGCCGTAGGAATTGGTGATCACCGACATGATCACCAGTCCAGGGACGATGTACTGCATGTAGGTAAATCCGCCCATGTCACCGATGCGGCTGCCAATGAGTTCACCAAAAATAATAAAATACAGGGACATGGTGATCGCCGGCGGCACAATCGTTTGCCCCCAAATCCGCAGGATCCGGGTAATTTCCTTGCGAACGATCGTTTTATACCCAACCCACAACAGGTTGTTGCTCATGCTGCCGCCTCCTGCCCGCCGCTTTTATCGACAAGGCGCAAAAACAATTCTTCCAGGCGGTTGGCTTTGTTGCGCATACTCAGCACCTGGATGCCCTGACTTTCGAGTTCCGAGAACAGTTTATTCAGGGATTTTTCCCTGGGCAGTGAAGCCTCCAGCGTTCGTTCATCCCGTAAGATAATTTCCATCCCTTCCACTTGCGGGCACTGATCAACGGCATCCCTCAGATCAAGAACAAAGGTCTCAACGTCCAGGGTTGCGAGCAGGGACTTCATATCGGTATTGCGGATAATTTTCCCCTGATCGATGATCGCGATGTTGCGGCACAAACTTTCCGCTTCTTCGAGATAGTGCGTGGTCAGAATGACCGTGGTCCCGGCACGGTTGATGTCCGAGATGAATTTCCACATGGAACGGCGAATTTCGATATCCACACCGGCGGTAGGCTCATCCAGGATCAACAATTTTGGCTCGTTGACCATGGCCCGGGCAATCATCAAACGGCGCTTCATACCACCGGACAGGTTTCTTGAAATATCGTGGGCTTTATCCCACAGTTTCAGTTTCTTCAGATAGGTTTCTGCACGTTCCAGGGCGATGTTCCTGGGGATACCGTAATATCCCGCCTGGTTGACCACAATTTCAAACGGTTTTTCGAACTGGTTGAAATTCAGTTCCTGTGGCACCAGCCCGATGAAAGACATGGCTTTTGAACGCTCCCGCTGGACGCTGGTGCCAAATACCCGTGTTTCGCCGCTGCTCGCGTTCACCAGTGAAGAAACGATACCGATCAGCGTGGATTTGCCGGCTCCATTGGGGCCCAGCAGCGCGAAAAAATCCCCTTCCTCAACGTTGAGGGTAATCCCTTTCAGCGCTTCCACACCATTTTTATAGGTCTTCCTAAGGTCATTGACTTCTAGCGCATACATTCAGTGACTCACCATGCTTGTTGTTGACTGGATCATACTCATTTTATTGTGGTGCTGTGGCGCAAATCCGGTGCTGAAAATCTTTACTATGGACAGTGGCACAATTTGGCCCTATCTTTGCTGATCAGTCTACAGCACCATAGAAGAGAGGGGCTTGTCGATTTTGGGCGACAGCGGATAAAAATTGTGAAAAAACCTGACAAATTCATGCTACTGAACTGCGTGCTGGGAGCCATGTTGTTGCTGCCGGCCATTTTGCAGGCGCAGGAACAAAACGCACCCAAAGAGATCAGCCTGGAAACCTGTGAGTTAGTCGTTCCAGGTACGTCGTTTACAGCCATGGCTGAGTGCGGTTGGCTTGAAGTTGCTGAAAACCCTGCTGAGCCTGAAGGCAGAAAAATAAACATTCGTGTGGCACGAGTGCCCGCTGTGGGGAGAAGTTCAGAGCCTGACCCATTAATTTTCTTCGCCGGCGGGCCGGGGCAAGCAGCCACAGAAACCTGGCCGATGGTTGCCGGCGGACTGAGAAAACTCAATGAAAGTCGTGACATCCTGCTGATTGATCAACGCGGCACCGGACAATCCAACCCCTTGCGTTGCCCGCAGATCGCGCTGGAAGAACAGCTCAGTTTTGATTGGGACGACCTGGCGCAAACTACCCGCGAGTGCCTCGAGTCTCTGGATGCAGACCCACGCTTTTACACCACTACCATTGCAATGCATGATATTGACCAGGTTCGTGCCGCACTGGGTTACGAAAGCGTTAATTTGTTTGGTGTGTCCTACGGCACACGCGCTGCCCAGGTTTACCTGAGGTTATTTCCCGACCGGGTACGGACCATGGTGCTGGACAGTGTCGTACCGCAAACTCTGGCCCTGGGAACAGATCATGCGAAAAACCTGGACCACACCATATACCGCGTGTTGAACGCCTGTGATGACGATTCCGATTGCTTCAAGGCCTTTCCACATACAGCCCAGAAACTCACTGCACTGGTTGAGCAACTGGATGAAGCTCCTGTGGAGGTAAGCGTCACGCACCCCACCACCGGCCTGCCGTACGAGTTGACCTTTGACCGGGAGGTAATGGCATCATCATTGAGATTCCTGACCTATTCCTCCCATACCCAGGCCATGCTGCCGTTATTGGTTCATGAGGCAGCAACGGAAAAACATTTCGAACGCCTGGCCAGCCAGATGCTGATTGCCGCTACCGGCCTGCAACAAAGTATTTCCCAGGCCATGGAGCTGTCGGTGGTTTGCTCGGAAGACTTTCCGTTTTTTCCCGAAACCAGCGACAACAGCCAATACCTGATGGGCGATCTGATGCTGAAAGCATCCCGCATACAATGCGGTATCTGGCCAAGCAACCCGGTGTCCGAGGCTTTTCATGATCCGGTTCGCAGCGATATTCCCGTGTTGCTGCTTTCCGGGGAGCTTGACCCGGTCACGCCGCCAACATACGCAGAACAAATGCTTCCCTGGTTCCCCAATGCCTTGCACCTGGTCGCGCCCGGCCAGGGTCACAGCGTCACCGGCAGAGGTTGCCTGGGTAAGCTGGTTTCAGAGTTCATCATTTCCGCAAGCACAGAAGAACTTGATACTCTTTGCATCGAACAGATGCAGTCTTCACCTTTTTTCCTTTCCCTTACAGGGCCAAAACCGTGATCGTCGTTAAAAACCTCAAAAAGTCCTTCGGGGAGATCAAAGCCGTTAACGGTATTTCATTCGAAGCTCGTGATGGCGAAATTACCGGCTTGCTGGGCCCCAATGGAGCCGGCAAAACCACTACTCTGCGCATGCTGTATTCCCTGCTGCCTCCGGATGAAGGCACGATCTCAATCGACGGCCTGGACCCGCAAAAAGACGCGATGGAGATCAAGCGCACACTGGGTGTTGTGCCGGACAGCCGCGGCTTGTACACCCGTCTGACCGCACGGGAAAACATCCGCTACTTCGGCGAGCTTCATGGCATGAACAGGCAGGTCATTGAAAGTCGAATAGACGAACTGACCAAGACGCTGAACATGCAGGATTTCATCGAACGGCGAACGGAAGGGTTTTCACAGGGACAGCGGGTTAAGGTAGCCATCGCCAGGGCCATGATCCATGAGCCTCAGACCGTGCTGATGGATGAGCCGAGTAATGGTCTCGATGTGATGAGTACACGCGCATTAAGGGAATACATACTGGGGCTCAAGGCAGACGGCCGTTCGGTGGTGCTGTCGACCCATATCATGCAGGAAGTGGTCGCACTTTGTGACCGGATTGTGATCATCGCCAAAGGTGAAGTCGCAGCTGATGGCAGTGCGGAAGAATTAATGGAACGAAGCGCTTGTGATTCCCTCGAGGATGCGTTTGTTCAACTGATCGGTAGCGAGGAGGGCCTGCTGGCATGAGAGGTCTGACAATCGTATTCAAAAAGGAAGTCCGCGAAAATCTGCGCGATCGGCGGGCGCTTTTCAATTCCCTGTTGCTCGGCCCCCTGTTGTTCCCGGTTTTGTTTGTCGGCTTGATGTGGTTTCTGGAAAATGCGGAGCAGGAACGGGCAGAAAAAACCCTGGAATTGCCGGTAGTGGGAGCACATTACGCACCCAGCCTGATCCGTTTCCTGGAACAACATGGCACGGTCATTCAGCCTGAACCGGAAAATCCCGAGGAGATGGTGAGAAACCAGGAGGTCCCGGTTGTCATTAGAATACTGCCCGAATTCGTGGAGAATTGGGAACAGGGCATTCCGGCGCCCATTGAAGTGATCTCGGATATTTCCCGGCAGGAATCCAACGTTCCTATCAGGCGGGTAAAGCGTTTGTTGCTGGGTTATGGCCAGCAAATTGGATCGTTGCGACTGCAACTTCGAGGCGTTGCACCACAGCTGGCATCGCCCATCATGCTAAGGGACATTGACCTGTCCACACCGAAAAGCCGGGCCATCCTGGCCATCATATTTCTGCCGTATGTATTGATGATTACAGCCTTCACCGGCGCCACCCATTTGGCCATGGATACGACTGCCGGTGAAAAAGAACGCAAATCACTGGAACCCCTGTTGATCAATCCCGTTCCCCGCTGGCAGATTATGAGCGGCAAGATGCTCACGACCACTGTATTTGCCATGGCGTCGCTGGCCCTGACGCTGGTCTCATTCAGAATCGTGCTGCCCTTTATGCCCGTTGGCGCCTTTGGCATGGACCTCACGCTGGGTCTGGAAACACTGCTGAAGATCCTGGTGGTGGTTGCGCCCGTGGCCATCCTGGCCGCAGCACTGCTCACCCTGCTCGCTTCCTTTGCCAAGTCTTATCGTGAAGCCCAGTCCTATATGGGCCTGGTCATCCTGATCCCGATGGTGCCCAGCCTGATCTTTATGGCCAACCCCACCCGGGCTGAAAGCTGGATGATGAATGTTCCCCTTTTCTCTCAAAACATGTTGATCGGGGAAATCATTCGCGATCAGTCGGTGCCGCTGGCATGGTACGGGATGTCGATTGCCAGCACACTGGCCGTCGGGCTTGTACTGGCGTTCATTGCCGCGAGAATTTACAACCAGCCAAAACTGATTTTTAGCTCAGTCTAGGAGCCTGTTAAAAGGAGAGTCCAAATGAGAATGATTTTCACACTGCTTCTATCCACATTCATCAGCTTTGGGGCGATTGCCGACGACGTTCCGGCCGTTGGCGAGCCGGCGCCGGGATTCCGGCTTCAGGATCAATACGGTGAGTGGCATGATCTGAAGGATTATCGCGGAACCTGGCTGGCGGTTTATTTTTACCCAAAAGATCAAACCCCCGGTTGCACTAGAGAAGCCTGTAATTTCCGCGACAATATTTTTGCCTTCAAGGCCATAGGTGCTGAAATCGTGGGCGTCAGCCTGGATGATGTCGACTCACACAAGAAATTTTCCGACAAGTACAAGCTGCCGTTTGTCATCCTCGCGGATGAAGGGGGTGTTATGGCCGAGGACTACGGTGTATTGCGTGACTACATGGCCATCCAGATTGCCAGCAGGCAGTCCTTCCTGGTCAACCCCGAGGGTGTGATCGTCAAGCATTACGAAGACGTCGATCCGGATACACATACACAAGACGTGCTGGCAGACCTGGAAATATTGATGTCAAAATCACAGGAGGGCTGAAAGCAAACAAGGTTCAGGCTCAGAGAACGAAACAGGGAACGAAACAGGGGCCAGGTTGTTCGTACCTGACCCCATCGAGACCCCCACCAAGACCCGATCGGAGTAAATATTATGACCGTACGCCAGATATTTGCATTCCTGGCCATACCTGTCCCCGCATCCATACTGGGGCTGGGGATGATTTGGAGCCCTGTTAACTGGCTGTTGGTCATTGTCTTGCCACTGCTGGTCCTGGGCACAATAGATTTCTTCCAGCGCGACCACACCATTCGCAGGCTGTATCCCGTGGTGGGTCGTTTCCGTTATGTGCTTGAGTCGATCCGCAAGGAAATTCAGCAGTACTTTGTAGAGACTGAAACCAGCGGCATGCCGGTCAGCCGTGAGTTCCGGTCTCTGATCTATCAACGGGCAAAGGGAGATCGTGACACCCGGCCTTTTGGTACGGTTTTTGATGTCAACCGGGACGGATACGAGTGGGTCAACCATTCCCTGTCGCCAAAGGAAGTGGCCAACCACAACCCCCGCATCAGGTTTGGCGGCCCGGAATGCACTCAGCCTTATGAGGCGTCGCCTTTGAATATTTCAGCCATGAGCTACGGCTCCCTGGGCAAAAATGCCATCATGGCTCTGAACAAAGGCGCCAGGGCAGGTGGTTTTGCCCACAACACCGGTGAGGGCGGACTGAGCCCCTATCATCTTAAATACGGCGGGGACATTATCTGGCAGATTGGTACCGGCTACTTTGGTTGCCGCGACGAGAACGGCGGTTTCGACCAGGATCTGTTTGAAGAAAAAGCCACATTACCGGTGGTAAAAATGATCGAAATAAAACTGTCTCAGGGCGCCAAACCCGGGCATGGGGGGATTTTACCGGCGGCGAAACTGACCGAAGAGATCGCCCGGATCAGACATGTACCCATGGGTAAAGACGTGATCTCGCCGGCCGCCCATTCCGCCTTTTCAACGCCTGAAGGTCTGCTTGAGTTCGTCAGGAAATTACGCCGGATTACGGGTGGCAAGCCGATTGGATTCAAGCTTTGTATTGGTAAAAAAGACGAGTTTCTTGGAATCTGTAAAGCCATGCTGAAAACCGGCATTACACCGGATTTCATTACCGTTGACGGAGGTGAAGGTGGTACCGGTGCAGCTCCAACGGAAATGACCAATTCGGTTGGAACTCCTTTACGTGATGCGCTGATTTTCGTCAACAGGGCCTTAATCGGCATTGGGTTGAGAGACCAGATTCGCATCATCGCAGCGGGCAAGATTTTCTCGGCATTTCACTTATTGAGAGCCATTGCACTGGGGGCTGATACCGTCAATTCTGCACGGGGCATGATGTTTTCCCTGGGGTGTATTCAATCCCGATCCTGTAACACCGACCGTTGTCCCACTGGAATAACAACCCAGAACCCGTCCAGAAACAAGGCGCTGGATGTGGAACGCAAGTCCGTGCGAGTGGCAAATTTTCATCGGGAAATGATTGAAAACCTGGTTGAACTGGTTGCCGTTTGTGGTTTGGACAGCCTGGATGAACTGGGCCCCAGGCACATCAATCATCGCGTCAAGGGAACCATCATAAAAAACTATGATGAACTGTACCCGGTCATCAACAGTTGTTGCCTTTTATCGGATACCAATGTTCCGGACAACTGGAAAAAAGACTGGGCAATGGCCAGCGCCACTCACTGGTAGTTTTCTTACTGAATTGCCAAGCGCAAGTTTAAACACTCATTAGTTCTTAAATCAACATGACACAATCGGTTTTGTATTACATTCACGATCCCATGTGTAGCTGGTGCTGGGCTTACCGGCCTGAGTGGTTAAAACTCAAGGCCGCATTAGCCGATAAAGTGCGCGTGGAAGTGATTCTTGGGGGCCTGGCGCCGGATACAGACCAACCCATGCCGGTGGAAATGAGCCTGGCTATCGAGGGTCATTGGCGAAAGATACAGTCCATGCTCGGTACCCGGTTTAACTTCGATTTCTGGAGCCAGTGTCAAGCCAGGCGGGATACCTACAAAGCCAGCAGGGCCGTTGTTGTGGCCGCCGGGCATGATCTTGAAGACGAAATGATCCATGCCATCCAACGCGCCTATTACCTGCGAGCCATGAATCCATCGGAGCCCGAAACCCTCGTGCAACTGGCAGATGAAATCGGTATGGATGAGAAGACTTTCAGAGCAGCTTTGATTTCGGAAGACACTGATAAAGAGTTTAAACGTCAGGTTCTTCTTGCACGCAGTCTCGGTGTGCGCAGCTTTCCTTCGCTGGTGTTGAAAATCAATAACCATATCAGCCCGGTGTCACTGGATTACAAAGATCAAAGCGTGTCGCTGAAACAAATAAACTCCCTCGTGGCGGGTAAGACCTAGCCCGCATATTGCACGAAGGCGGACC
>SMVB01044225.1_pt1 | contig 14360 bp, 12 predicted proteins | sample 2456461 | NCBI WGS metagenome assembly SMVB01 (sample SAMN11095934, study PRJNA526329) | marine sediment metagenome | biome: Marine sediment; feature: Surficial sediment; material: Deep marine sediment; isolation source: Hadal surficial sediment | place: Pacific Ocean | collected 2014-05 | depth... | reverse complement strand
TTAGTGGTCGCGCATTCGAACCCAAAAACCGCGTCCCACTTTTTGTGAATGCGCTCTAGCGCGACCCCTATGACCATTCGTGTGTTGTCCGATGTCCTAAAGGACACAAACACCCGATCAAAAGAGATAGCGCCATACCCATAATATGGTTTCCTGCTCAAGGATCTCTTCGAAATAATCAGCCATATTCTTGAAGCGGATATTGTTGGCAAAACCTTCCCATCGCATGAAGAACGAATTCGCCGCATCACCCATTCAACCGAATCTCGTTCGGGAAATGGCCAAGCTGCGCCGCGCGTCCTCGAACGCTGCTGCAGCCCTGGATGAGGCGCCGCCGTTAAGCATAACGGATCTCCATCGCAACCTCATTCGAGCGATGTTTCGCCTAAGGGCCTGTCGCCATGAACTGATGCTCACTGGGCTTATCGACGATTCTGCCTGGTTAATGCTGCTCGACCTTTACCTGAACCATATGGACGGTCGGTGCCTGAATGTGACAGCGCTCTGCTTAAAGGCGGATGTACCACCGACGACGGCGCTTCGGCGACTTGACACATTGGTCCGTCTTGGCCTCGCTGCGAAACGATCAGACTCGAGCGATTTGAGACGAATAACTGTCGCGCTCACTGCCGTCGGCATTGAAAAGGCGCAGGCCTACCTCCAAAGTATGCACGCGGAGTTAGTCGTCGCACTGGGAATCCAGATCAAATAATAGCTCTATTGCTGTTTGTGTTGGCGGCGGCGATTTCCTTCAACGTCATCCGAAAACTCCCCATTGCGAGAAATTCGCAACGTCGGAAAGAGGATGCGATTAAGACACGGTTAAATTGTTAATTTATAGAAAGTTCTAAGTCCAATTCGGTGTGGAAGCCGGTGAATTATCCAACTGCGTTGTTTCTTTTCCTTGCAGATATTGGAAAGTAGCGCCGCGATGATTCACTCCGTTTTGGATCATCTTGACCGTCGAACGGCGCGAGTGCCGCTGAGATTGCCTCGAGGCCCCGCCGCAGCGTCAAATTGTCCCCCTTCTTGAAGGCTTGCTCGGTAAAGGACACAGCCTCGATTAGGCGCGGCGCGCCCATGATTTGCGCTGCGCCTTTGATCGAGTGCAGCGCCCGCAGGGCGCCTTCGCCGCGGCGCTCGCGCAATTCACGTTCTATCTGTTGCACCAGCCTGGTATTCGAATCAAAAAACAGCTGAGAGAAACGTTCGGCTTTCATGGGCGTAACCAATAAATTCAAACAACGAATATAACGTACGCTTCGCCAAAGGCATATGGAGTCTTCGTGAGCGTGGGGCCAGACGGTTCTTTCAAGCAGCCGAACTCCCGCTACGCCAGAGCGGCAAGCGCCCGTCATTCAACAAAATGATCCAAAACGGAGTGAATCATCGTGGTGCTATTTTCCAATATTTGCAAGGAAAAGAAACAGCGCAGTTGGATAATTCACCGTCTTCCACACTAAATTGGACTCGAAACTTTCTATAAATTAATAATTTAACCGTGTCTTGATCGCATCCTCTTTCCGACGTTGCGAATTTCTCGCGATGAGGAGTTTTAGGATGACGTTAGTTTGAGGATGACGTTGAAGGAAATCGGCGCCACCAATTGTGTTCGGCGAGTAATGAAAAAACGTATTTTCTCTCGCTGCGCGCTTCGAACGGTACATGTTCCGTTCAATGGCGCCGTGACGGCGCCGGCATGGATGCTGAGCCCCCAAAGCATTGCCGGCGCCGTTCATTATTCAATCTGTAAGCTGATAATAGTTTGGCGTGGTCAAAGACCGCAGCGTCAAAAGGAGATCTTTTCCGCCGAAAAACATCGATCGACGCGACTTCACGGGAAGATGACATGAAGGGAAGGCACAGACTGATTCTTTAACTGAATGCTTTAGGTCGCATTTTCTGGTTAGTAGAAAATCAAGGAGTCGTTATGTCGCGGAGAACACCATTATCGAAAAATCAGGCCGGTGAAGATGAAGAAATGGGCCTTGACGAAGCTGTTTCTGAGGACGGACATCCAGTCCAGCTTGAAAGGCGCCGCCACGATCGCCACAAGTTTCATATTCCGGTTCGGTTTATGTTCGGCGATCGTTCGGAAGACATTTTTGGTGAACTGAGGAATATTTCTGCTGGGGGTATCGCATTAACCACAAAAGTGCATGCTAAGATCGGCGCGTCTCTGGTCCTCTACATTGACGAACTGGGACAATTCGAAGGACGCGTCGTGAGAGTATTCGATGGCGGCTTCGCAGTTGAGCTTACATCAAGCGAGCGAAAGCAGAAGCGTACGGACAAAATCCTCGACTGGTATGCCTCTGGCAAAAAAGGCGCGCTTGACGATGAAAGGCGGCACCCGCGGGCGCCCGCCAGTCAAACGGCGCAACTTCGCCGGCCTAACGGCATAATGGTACCGTGCCAGGTGGTCGACATTTCAATGAGTGGAATCGGCCTGGAAATGGACAATCCACCGAACGTGGGCGAGATCGTTCAAATCGGCCAGACCCGAGGGATTGTCGTGCGCCGGTTCGGACGAAGCATTGGAATCGAGTTTGTCGGCCCGGATTTCAACCCGGAGCAGTAGGGTGATTACCGCCGCGCGCTACAGCACAATGGCTCACGAACCCCAACTGTTTTTTACGTGGAAGGATTATTTGGCGTTTTACCCTGCTTCAACTTCAACATTTTGGAGCTTTGATAGTCTCGCTTCCTGCCACAACATTCTCAAGGCGCTCGACAGGCTTTTTCTCTCTGTTTTTAGATAGAGCGTGTTGTCCGGCAATTCCGCGACGAGCAGACGATGAGCTTTGCCGAGTACGTGATACGGTAAGTTCGGAAAAAGGTGATGAGTCGCGTGGTATCTGAGTCCGACAGGCGCCCACAGCGCGGTGAGTAAGAGATTTCCCGGTACGTTTACGGAATCGAGAAACTGTTCCGGGACAGTCAAGACCTGACACCCCGGATTTCGATAAGCATGAGCAGCCAAGGTCCTCAAGGCATTCAGGAAGAAGATCAAGAGTGATACCATGTACCACAGGATCAAGACCTTGAGCGGCAACACGCCTGATACCACTAGGCCAATCACCGTTATCCCATAGATGAAAGTAATAAATTCCTGCCACGGCCAGGTCGGGTCGTCTGCGTTTCCGGGTGGCGGCCGTCGATAGCTGAAGTCTATGGTGAGTGACGACAGTCTTTGCCACACCAGACGCCTCAGGCCGCGGTTGATATAAGATAACGGAGTCAGCACTATAAACCGGACAGCAAACAGCAACGGCAGAACGAAGGTAAGGCACAAGTAAGCAAGGATCCAATAAGGCTCCTGAACACCGAACGGCAAATATTCACCGTCGCGTCGCGTGCCGTAGACATTGCGTTTATGATGATCGTTGTGGACCCCGTGGTAGGTGAACGAGGGCACCATCATCAGAAAGCCGCAAGTCAGATTCCAAATCAGCCGGAAAAATTTGAACGTGCCCTTTTTAAGGTGTGCGAGTTCGTGGGTAAAAATTACCGCCCTGTACAAAGCCAAAGAGGCGATCACATAAAAGGTAACCTGCCACAGAGATAAATCTGGGACCCTGACTGCGAGAACGAACGCGCTCCAGCCAATTGTAATGCTCAACAGATAATCTACCCAGTAGATCAAAGGGTCGGGACCAGACAGGTCCTTCACAAGATTCCTTGCTTCGGTGAGAGGGAAATCTTTACTTCGCTCGATTGCAGACATGTGATCCACCTTTGCCCTTAGCGCAGTGGCCATCCAAAGCTGCAGGTTTCTCCGCCTTTATAGCTATCACATATTGCATTCATCTCATACCAATTCGTACATATCTGCAGATAGAAATTTAACGGTGAAAATGTTCCATATGGCCAGCATTCAGCCAGCTTAGGGAGATTCGCTAAAACCGTGGAATCTCAAGGCGGATGGAATTTTCGGAAGGGACAGGTGTGTCCTATCCCTTCTTTAATCCGCGATTGGCTGTAAAATTGAGCCTTGCGCCATGATGGTTCCACTACGAACCAAGGCATGGCGACCCGCCTGCGGTTGGGCAGATGAATTTTTACTTGCAGATACGGGTGCCTGCGGTTAGGCAACCCCATGTCTGTTTCACCCTCTTATCGGCCCGACCCGGTTTATCCCCAAATCGGAGATGGTTTTTATGATTCGGTCACGGCGGCCGAATTTCCAGAACACATTCTGCGCTACCGCAATACCAGATGGGCCAAGCGTGTTGGCCTCGATGGGTTGACCGACGCGGAATGGCAAGCGCATTTCGGTGCCTTTAAGCCGTTGCCGCACAACCTTCAGCCGCCCTTGGCCATGCGTTATCACGGGCATCAATTCCGCGCTTACAATCCGGACATTGGCGATGGGCGCGGCTTTTTGTTTGCTCAATTGCGCGATACGGATGATCGGTTGCTGGATTTGGGTACCAAGGGCAGTGGGAAAACGCCTTATTCGCGAGATGGTGATGGCCGTCTGACGCTGAAAGGTGGCGTGCGGGAAGTGCTTGTCACCGCTTTGCTCGAGGCCCTCGGCGTCAACACGTCAAAAAGTTTTAGTCTGATTGAGACCGGCGAATCTCTTTACCGTTCTGATGAACCATCGCCGACCCGATCGAGTGTTTTGGTTAGGCTTTCTCATTCACACATCCGCTTCGGCACGTTCCAGCGTCATGCTTATGAGGGCAGCCCGGAGCGGCTTAATACGCTCGTTGATTTTTGTATTCGGCACTATTATCCGGAGCTTAAAGGCCTTGAAGGGCCAGCGCGTGTTGGCGCTTTTCTGCAGAAAGTTTGTGAAAAGACCGGGGAGATGGTCGGCAGCTGGATGCTCGCCGGTTTCGTCCACGGAGTTGTGAATACGGATAATATGAACGTCACCGGGGAAAGCTTTGATTACGGTCCTTATCGAATGTTGCCCTATTACGATCCCAATTTCGTCGCGGCTTATTTTGATCAAACGGGCCTTTATTCTTTTCTCCGCCAGATTGAAACCGGGCTTTGGAATGTACAGCAATTGGCGGCAGCGCTCTTGCCCATTTGCGATAAGGAAACGCTGATAGAAGCGCTGCAATATTATTCATCGTCTTACCTTACGGCTGTTGGGGGGGCTCCGTTTATAGGTCGCTTGGGGGTTCGTTCTCAAGGAAAGCATACGGATCGCCAGCTCTCTCTTGGCGTCCTAAACTTTATGCGGGAAACCGACGCGCCCTTTGAGCAGTTTTACTTTGATTGGTATGGTGGTGGCATTAGAGAGGCCCGCGCCATGAAAAGCTCCGCAGCGTCTTATTATCAGGCACCGAATTTCCAGCATGTATTGTCTATTTTGCGCACCTATGAGCCCGCGGATCCAGATCGATTGAGCCATGTCTATTTTCAAAACGACCGGCCCTACACGCTCCTGATCGACGAAATTGAAGCCCTTTGGGATCGTATCGCGAAAGATGATGACTGGTCGGCTTTCGAGCAAAAATTAGCTGATATTGAAGTGATGAGAGACGCATTGCAGGGGTGACGGTGATTTGGGTTTATAATCGACCCCGATCCGCTGAGAGGGCTTGGGTTTCGCGGGTGACGCCCCTGTTTCTCTTATCCCTGGAGATCACCTGGTCAACCGACTAACCTGGTGACGAGTGACAAAACGATGAACGGGTCAGGGCATAGAAATGAGAAATGAAGACGCATTACTTGAAACCGAATTGTACATTGACGGCGAACGCCGAACAGCCGGCAATGGGCGAACTTATGATTTGTTCAATCCGGCCCGCCCCGATGAACTTGTCGGCAAGGCAGCTAAAGCGACCATAGAGGATGTGAATGCGGCCGTAAAATCGGCCCACACCGCGTTTCCGGCATGGTCTCGACTGTCTTATGCGGAGCGCGCGGATTATCTAAACAAGGTTGCCGATTATTTGGTTGCGGATCAAGATGATGTGGAATACCGGTCCATCTTGTTTACCCGCGAGCACGGAAAAATCCGACAGGAAACCTTGCTTGAGATGACCAGACTTGGGGATCGGTTCCGGCTGAGCGCGTCCTATGCGGATCGTCTTGCCACCGATGAAAAAATTTCCGGCCCGCCTCTCGACACCATCATTACGCGCCAGCCACGGGGAGTGGCTGCATTGATTGTGCCTTGGAACTGGCCGCTCTCCATTTTGGGTGCCAAACTGCCCCAGGCTTTGATGTCGGGCAATACAGTTGTGGTCAAACCGGCGGAAAATTCCGCTATGGCACCAGCGCTCACGATACAAAAGATCGCCGAAGTTTTGCCGCGAGGCGTGGTCAATCTGGTAACCGGCTCGTCTTCGGAAATCGGTGATCCACTGACCACACATCCGTTGGTGAGATATGTAAACTTTACCGGCTCGGTCGATGTGGGCAAGCACGTCATGAAGATGGCTGCCGACAATTTGACACCGGTTACCCTTGAGCTGGGTGGTAACGATGCGGCCATCATATTGGAAGATGCCGAACTAAGCCCCGAAGCCTTCACGAAAATGTATTTGGGTGCGTTCATGTCTTCGGGCCAAATATGCATGGCGATAAAGCGCATGTATGTGCATCGGTCGATATACGACGATGTGGTAGACGGGTTCACCGCCATTTGCGAACAACAGGTGATTGGCGACGGGCTGTTACCTGAGACCACAATGGGCCCCGTCAATAATGCCAAGCAGCTAAAAGTTGTGACTGATATCATCGATCAGGCACGCGCGGCCGGATCCGATATCAAGGAATGCGGCCAGGTGCCCGATGAAGACTTGTATGCCAAGGGCTATTTTCAGAGACCGGCCCTTATTTACAATCCGGATCAGAGCCTCGACATTGTTCGAGAGGAACAATTCGGTCCGGCTCTGCCGATCATGCCGTTCGACACGGAAGAAGAAGCCATTGCGTTGGCCAACGATTCGAATTTCGGTCTGTGTTCATCCGTTTGGACCCAAGACCCGGACCGTGCCGTTCGCTTGGCCCGCCGGATCGAAGCAGGATGTACCTTTTTGAACAATCATGGACCGGCGTCGCAGGATGCCCGCGCGCCCTTTGGCGGTTTCAAGGATTCCGGCATCAGCCGTAATCTCGGCTACGAGGGCATCATTCAGTTTCAGGAATATCAATCGATTTCGAGTGCGCCCGGCTATCTTTTTTGAGACCCGACCTTTCCAACCCACGTTGACAAAAGATGGAATCGCTAACGTGCTTCTAAGTCTTTGTTTTGTCGTGCTTGCGATCGAACACGTCATATTCGTGGCCGATGCTGGCCTCAATGAGCGCGGTCCAAACCGCTTCCGCTAAATGGGGGTTGAGACCTTCGCGCCTGGCCTGTTTGATCACATTTTCGAGAACTTCCTGAATTCGGTTGTCGTCCCGCACCAAAGACCGGTCCTGTTTGATTCGGGCAGCCGATTCAACATAATTCTGGCGCGTGGCAAGAAGCGCCACGAGTTCTCCATCGAGCCGGTCGATTTGTCGGCGCACCTCCGCTAGGGTGACGCATTCCGCCGGCGGTCTGAAGGGGGCGGCGGCAGGGCTTTTGGGCTCCATATCGGCAATATTCTTGGTCACGCAAACCCGCTCCTGTTTGGGCCGGCCCCATGATATTTGTAGCCGGCTTGATCAAGGTCATCGGGCGGAACTCTATCGCGCAAACCGCCTTAGGTTAAGGGGGTCGTGGCGTGGCAGATCACCGCTAGAGCATTTCCAAGATTAATTGACTCATGAAAATGCTCTAGATTCCTAGTTTGGTCGCGTTTTCGGACGGAAAACCGGGTCCACTTTTCCTGAAAACGCTCTAACCCTTGCCGGGCCAATTCTGCAGATATTCCGACCACTTCTTATCGACCATGTCGAAGGTTTGCGGCGATTGTTCCTGCAAAAGAGCGCGCGATACCGGTGCCCACGATTCAGGCCCGCCCTCTTCGGGGAATTGTTGGGTCGTGTCGATAATCATTTTGCTGGTCAGGCCCTTGGTAGGCAGGCTTGGATCCGGCAGGCGTTGCCGCGCCTGGGGGATCAAGATGCTGGCGGTGGGCTGCCAGCGGGCGGCCATGGCGTGCAGGATGCTAGTGGGATCCAAGATATTGATGTCCTTATCGACGACGATCACTACTTTGGTCAAACCCTGATTGGCAGCGAATTCCAGACCGGCCGAAATGCCTTCACCGGGGAATTTCTTGTCGATACTGATGACCGCCATGCCGCTGGCGTTGCGCGGTGAATAAAAGCCCGTCAAGTTTGGAATCGATTTCTTATAGCGATAAAACTGTGAGGCGATCTGGGGTGATTTTGGCATGTCGTTGGTGATGCCGGTAAAGGAATTCAAGATCCACGGCTTTTCCCGGTGGGTGACGCAGGTCACATTGACGAAAAAATTGCCGGGCTTTTTCGGACCCAAATAACCATACATTTCGCCATAGGGCCCTTCGTCTTCACCTTGATCGAGGGGGATTTCGCCTTCAATGATCATTTCCGAATGGGCCGGCACCATAATATCGTTGGTTTCGCATTTCACTATCTCCAAAGGTTGGCCCATGAGGCCGCCGATAATCGGGTATTCGTCATCACCTACATTGACTGCCAGTTTTGTCGAGCTGGCGGAAAACGTAATCGGGTCCGGGGCAAAGGCAATGGCCACGTGAGCGATCTTTTCGCCGCGCAGTTTTTTGGCATTCAAGATTTGCCAGCCGTGCTGGCCGGGCTCAGTGTTGAGGCCGAGTTTGTTTTTGCTTTTGAGCTGCGAGCGATAGGTGCCGACATTGCGGCCCAGCTCTTCATCTTCGAGGATGACCGCACTCATATTAATGTAGCGGTCCGCATCGGCCGGATTATTTTTGATAAAGGCGAATTTTTTGAGGTCGATTTCATCCCCGGTCAGAACAACTTCTTTACACGGAGCTTTATTGCGATCTATGGTAATGGGATCGATCTTTTTCCATTGGCCTCCTGAATCCAGCCGCGTCCCGATCTCCGCCAGGACCCTGTGATACATCTGTTGCATATCATCGGTAATGTCTTCCAGTCCGAAGACCAAAGCCTCGTCCTGCCAGGAGCCATAGAGATTGCACAGGATAGGACCTTCGATCCATTCGCCGTCCTGCTTGATGCGCTCGATCAGAAAGGCCGGGGCATAATCGTAGCCATAATGATCGATCAACCGATAGGCGAAACCGGTGCTCTCATATTGATCCTGGTCCATCTCCGGAATGCGCACCAATCGGCCGCGCGCCTCCAGAGCGGCGACGTATTCGCGCACGGATTTATAGGGTCCGGTTTTGGGGAAATTTTGGTCAGTCGACGCATCTGACATATGGGCGTGCTCCTCGTTTTTTGGTTCTTGCTTTTGAATGATGGGATTCGGCACCCTTGCCGGTTTGCCGGCCTTGTAGATCAATTCCAGCTTAACTGAGGCTGAGGGGCGCTTTGGTTGGCAAGTTGACTCTCATCCAATAGGTGGCGTCGGCGATCTTATAGGGCGCTCGACTTGGTGACGAAATGATCCCTGTCCGATGAGATCAGGCTTGGGGCCGGAAAAGTGGGACCTTGGGCCGATCCGCTGCTCTCTTAACCCTTCCTTGCCCAAGGGCGGGCGATAGGGTAGGTAACGCGCCCGGGAGAGCGAAATGAGCCCCGCGACGATAGCCGATCCATGACTAAGAAACAGAAGACGTTCCGGCCTAAGGCCCGCTTGGCGCGGGGGCTGCGCGATGAGCGCGGCGCTCAGATCGCGGCCGAGCGCAAGATGCTTGAGACCATCGGGACGGTCTTCGAACGCTATGGCTTTGAGCTGTTGAACACGCCGGCGTTCGAGTATGCCGACGCATTGGGAAAGTTTCTGCCCGATCAAGATCGCCCCAATGAGGGCGTTTTTAGTTTTCAGGATGACGATGAGCAATGGTTGTCGCTGCGCTACGATCTAACCGCACCCCTGGCCCGCTTTGTGGCTGAGAATTACGACGCCCTGCCCAAGCCCTTCCGGCGCTATCAATGGGGCAGTGTGTGGCGCAACGAGAAGCCCGGCCCCGGGCGTTATCGCGAATTCATGCAGATCGATGCGGACACGGTGGGCGCCGCCAATATGGCGTCGGACGCGGAAATGATCGCCATGATGGCCGAATGCATGGAGGTGTTGGGCATTGCCCGTGGCAATTATCTGATTCATGTCAATGACCGAAAGATTCTCGACGGCGTTCTTGAAACCGTCGGCATGTCGGCCGGAGACTCTGAATTTGAAAAGCGACGGCTCGTTGTTCTGCGTGCCATCGATAAATTAGATCGTCTGGGTCCGGACGGTGTCGAACTCTTGCTTGGAAAGGGGCGCCGCGATGAGTCAGGCGATTTCACGGAAGGTGCAGGCCTAAGTTCAGAGCAGATCGATGCGGTCATGGCGTTTACCCGATCCGGCACGGTGGACCGGCAAAAAGTTTGTGACCGACTTGCCCAGAGTGTCGGCGAAAGCCGGATAGGTCTGCAGGGTATCGACGAATTACGCCGGATTGATGCCTACTTGACCGCATTGGGTTTGAATTCCGACCGAGTCATTTTCGATCCGAGCGTGGTGCGGGGCTTGGGTTATTACACGGGACCGGTTTGGGAAGTGGAACTCACCATTGAGACGCAAGGTGAAGATGGGCGGATGACCCGTTTCGGCTCGGTCGGTTCCGGCGGGCGCTATGACAATCTCATTAAAATGTTCAAAGGCGTTGAGGTGCCGGCCACCGGATGTTCCTTCGGCGTCAGTCGGCTTTACGCGGCGCTCGAACATCTCGGCCAAGTCCGCGCCGACGAACAAAAGGGTCCGGTCGTCGTTCTGGTCATGGATAGTGAACGGCTTGCCGATTATCAAGTCATGGTCAAGGAACTGCGTGATGGGGGCATTCGCGCGGAAATGTATATGGGTGCCGGTGGCATGAAGGCGCAGTTGAAATATGCCGACAAACGCCGCGCCACATTGGCCGTCATCGAGGGGGCTGACGAACGCGGAAGGGGCGAAGTGACGCTCAAGGATCTCAAACTAGGCGCGCAAAAGGCGACGGAAATTTCCGACAATGTGGAATGGCGCTCCGGCGATGCGGCCCAAACGTCCGTTCCGCGGGCTAAACTGATCGACGGTGTAAAGCAGATACTTGCCCGTTATGATGGGGCGTAAGGAGCCGCTCATGCCTTCCGCCTCACCGCGCAATGCCGATGCCGATCGTCTTCAAGCGCTGGAGACACAAGCTTCAGCGATTCAAGACGTGTTTCGCCATAGTGGTTACCAATTCATCGATCCACCGATTCTTCAGCCGGCGGATGTTTTTCTCAATCTTTCGGGGGAAGATATTCGCCACCGCATGTATGTATTTACCGATCCGGGAGGCGATGAGGTGTGTTTGCGGCCCGACCTCACTATCCCTACGTGCCGGCTTTATTTGGCGCAGGACGCCAAGGCTACAAGGTCGGCTAAATATTGCTATAATGGCCGCGCATTTCGATACCAACCGGGCGACCCGACCCGACCCCGCGAATTTCGACAAGCGGGTGCCGAATGGATTGGGTCGCGCAAGCGTGAACAGGCCGATGCTAAAATCATTGCGCTGACCATTGAAGCCTGCCACCGCGCGGGCCTAAACGATTATCAAATCAAAATGGGTGATGTGGGTTTGTTCTTTGACTTGATCGGTGCCTTGCCCATGGCCGAGCAATGGCGCCGGCGTTTGAAGCGTTATATTTGGCAGCCCGCCGCATTCCACGAACTTTTAGACCGGTTGGTGAAGAATGACGGGACTTTGCACAGAGGTCCCGGCACCGGGCTGCTCAACGCTTTGAGCAAACTCGACGAAGAAGAAGCTCGTGCGGCCCTAGGTGATGTGTTGGATTTAGCTCAAATAGCGCCTGTAGGCGGCCGTTCGATCGAGGAAATCGCCGATCGTCTTTTGGCCCAAGCATCGGAAGCCCGCGCCGATGCTTTGCCTCGGGATACTGCGAAACTAATCAACGACTATCTCGCAATCTCGGGTTCACCCAAGCGCGTCGTCATGCGGATGCGAAATTTTGCCAAAAAAGCCCAACTTAAAATCGGCGGCGGCCTTGATCGATTTGAGCACCGCCTCGACTTGATGGCGGATTTTGGTGTGCCGATAAATCGAATGACGTTTGACGCGGAATTCGGCCGAAATATGGAATATTACACCGGTTTCGTCTTTGAGCTGACGGTGCCGGCACTCGGTGACAACGGGCAAATCGCCGGCGGCGGCCGTTATGATACGCTGTTGCACGACCTTGGGGCGCCCAAAGAGGTTCCGGCTGTGGGCTGCATGATCCGAACGGAGCGGCTTGCTCTTGCGGTCAAGGGAGGCACATAGCTTATGGCCAAACTCACCGTCGCCGTACCGTCTAAAGGCCGCATCATGGATGCCGCCTATGCCTTCTTTGCCGAAGCGGGAATCCCGATCGAACGACCGGCGACCGCGCGTGAATATGTCGGCAAGGTGAAAGGCGTGGCGGGCGTGGAAGTCTTGTTCATGTCATCGAGTGAGATTGCGGCAAACCTCGTTGCCGGGACGGTCCATTTAGGTGTGACCGGAGAAGATCTTCTGCGTGAGGCGTCGTCCGATTTGGACGCGTCGGTCGCTTTGATCAAGGCTTTGGCGTTTGGCTATGCAGATGTTGTGGTGGCGGTGCCTGGCGCGTGGATTGATGTGGCAAATATGGCCGACCTCGACGATGTGTGCGCCGAATTCCGGCAACGGCATAAGAGACCCTTGCGGGTGGCCACTAAATATAGCGCCCTTACGCGCCGGTTTTTTGCAACTCATGGTTTGACCGATTATCGCATCGTCGAAAGCACCGGTGCGACGGAAGGGGCGCCGACCGCGGGCCTTGCCGAAATCATCGTCGATATCACAACGACCGGAGCGACACTCGCGGCCAATAATTTAAAGCTCTTGAGGGACGGCGTTATTTTGAAAAGCCAGGCGCAATTGGCTGCGTCCCTAAACAACCGCTGGACTAGAGCGGCTAAAGATACACTGGCGCGCGTGCTTGATATGGTGGCAGCGCACGATAAGGCAGCGTCCACAATTATTGTGCGCTTTCAATTGGCCAAGAAGGCGAGCGGGCTCATACGTGGTTTCGAACAAGATGGTTGTGTGATTGCTAAGTCCCCGCCGCCCGAAGGTGAACTTCAGTGCCCTCAAGATAGGTTATACGGCACCGTGCGCGATCTTCGGTCTGCCGGCGCGCGGGGCATTACGGTACGCGTCGCCGATTATCTGTTCGGCGAGAACAATCCGCTTTACGATGACTTTGAACAAAAGCTGAAAAACCGTAAATAGGCCGCCCACGCTCACGTCAAAGAAAAGGGGCCGCCCGAAGGCAGCCCCTTTGATACGTAAACTGAGGATCGGCTTGATTACATCATGCCGCCCATGCCGCCCATGTCGGGCATTGGCGGGCCGCCGCCCGCTTTGTCTTTCTCCGGTGCGTCTGCCACCATGGCTTCGGTGGTGATCATAATGCCGGCAATCGAGGCTGCATCTTGCAGCGCTATGCGGACAACCTTAGTCGGGTCGATGATGCCGGCTTCAACCAGATCGCAGTATTCTTCCAACTGTGCATCAAAGCCGTAGGTCGCACTTTTCTGTTCCAACAACTTGCCGACCACGATGGAGCTTTCCACGCCTGCATTGTCAACAAGCTGACGGATTGGAGATTGAAGCGCGCGGCGCATGATGATAATGCCCTGATCCTGATCGTCATTCTCCCCTTCGAGTTTGGCAATTGCCTTGCTGGCATAAAGCAGAGCAACGCCACCGCCCGGCACAATGCCTTCTTCCACGGCGGCTCGAGTAGCGTTCAGCGCATCGTCGACGCGATCCTTGCGCTCCTTCACTTCGACTTCCGTGGCACCGCCGACCTTGATGACGGCAACCCCACCGGCGAGTTTGGCCAGCCGCTCTTGCAGCTTTTCGCGGTCGTATTCGGACGTCGTCTCTTCGATCTGCTGACGGATTTGACCGACACGGCCCGCAATATCGGCCTTCTTGCCCAGACCATCGACAATTGTCGTGTCGTCTTTGGTGATATGAATTTTCTTCGCCTGGCCGAGCATGTCGAGCGTCACGGTTTCGAGTTTGATGCCGAGGTCTTCTGAAATCACCTCAGCACCGGTCAAAATCGCGATATCTTCAAGCATGGACTTGCGGCGGTCGCCAAAGCCCGGCGCTTTGACCGCAGCGACTTTCAAGCCACCACGAAGTTTGTTGACAACAAGGGTCGCCAATGCTTCGCCTTCAATATCTTCGGCAATGATGAGCAACGGACGACTTGCTTGCACCACCGCTTCCAAAATAGGCAACATGGCTTGGAGATTGGATAGT
>SMVB01298910.1_pt1 | contig 14365 bp, 13 predicted proteins | sample 2456461 | NCBI WGS metagenome assembly SMVB01 (sample SAMN11095934, study PRJNA526329) | marine sediment metagenome | biome: Marine sediment; feature: Surficial sediment; material: Deep marine sediment; isolation source: Hadal surficial sediment | place: Pacific Ocean | collected 2014-05 | depth... | reverse complement strand
AGAAACCGGATGCTGCTTTCCAGGCCTTTCTCCTGAACAGTGCGCTCCATACGTGTACGTTCCGGTCCATCCCCGGCGATCAGCAAGCTCGCCCTGGGGAGTTTCCTCACCACCTCTTCGAATGCATCAAGCAGGATATGAGCCCCTTTGACCGTCACCAGGCGTCCCGCAAAACATGCCGTTGGCCTGCTGTCAATCCGGGCAAGTTGAGCGCTAAGCGGAATGCCATTGTGCACCACCTCGACCGGCCCAAAATCCTCTGCTTCCAGGCGCAACTTGACCGCATGGCTGTTGGCCACCAGCAGATTGAAATGATGGCGCCACCTGCGGAGTAAGCGCATTTGAATCATCAAAGGCACCCAATCCCGCATCGGCAGGCAGTTGTTGCTCAAGCAGACCCGCCCATGGCGAACCTCGCAAAGCCTACCGTCCGGCAAGAATTTGGTTCCGGTCGGACAGATCGAACGATACCAGGCCAGGTGGTAAATACTGGGAACATTCTTGAGTACCGGCAAAATCAGTGGTGACAACTGAGTGAGGAACATCCGCACATGGACCACATCAGGCTTGAATTCGCGAATAACCCGGGACAATTCACGCGCAGCCCAGGGATTGGCTGTCTGCAAAACCGTGCGGAAACCGGAGTCGGTTCCAAAACAACTGTAGTCGGCCAGGACCGGTTTGCCTGGATCTGAAACACGGCTGGCGAAGAATTGCACATCATGACCCCGCTGCCTGAGTTCATCCCGCAAGTGCAACAGCATCAACTCTGCACCGCCGGCCGGGTAACCATAATCAGAAACCAGCAAAACTTTCAAAGAAGCGATGTCCTGTGATATGAATGGCACAACAAGAGCAGAGTATAATCGCATGCTTTGCCAAGCCGTAAATATTGGGTGGATCATATTTGGTGTCCGAAACAATCTCTACCATAAGCGGAGATTCGCACGAGGTCGATTTTTCTATCGTGGTACCGACCTATGATCGGCCTGACGGCCTAAAGCGATGTCTGCACGCACTTGCCAACATGGAATACCCCCATACCGCTTTCGAAGTCGTGGTCATCAATGACGGTGGCAAAGCAACGTCGGAAGTATTGATCGGGCCGTTCTCAGGGCAGCTGAACCTTCGTTGCATACACCAGGAAAACGCCGGGCCTGCATCGGCCAGAAATGCAGGCATTGCCGTGGCCCGCGGCCATTACATTGCCTTGACTGACGACGACTGTGCCCCTGCAAAAGACTGGTTGACGAAATTAAAAGTTTGCTTTGATCGTGAACCGAATTGCGCCGTGGCGGGACGCACAGATAACGGCCTGACCGGCAATCCGTATTCAACAGCGAGCCAGTTGCTGATCGATTACCTGATGAGCTATTACAATCGAGACGGTGCGGCGAAAGGTTTTGGGACGTCCAACAACCTTGCGTTCCCCCGGGATGCCCTGCTCGAAATCGGAGGGTTTGACGAGTCTTTCCCTCTGTCGGCAGCCGAAGACCGCGAGTTGATCGACCGTTGGGTTGGGGCAGGCAATGACCTGGTCTACACTCGAGAGGCAGTAGTGGTCCATTTTCACCAGATGAGCTTTAAGGGCTATACCAGGCAGCACAGCAATTACGGCAGGGGCGCCTATCGCTACCACTCCATTCGTGCAACAACTGCCCGCAGTGCCGTCAAACGAGAGCCTGCATCTTTTTACCTGGACATGCTGAAGCACCCCTTCGAACGCGGCTTCGGCCTGTTCGGCGGAATTCGCATTTCATTGCTGATCGCCTGGTCACAGTTCGCCAATGCTTATGGTTATTTCCGGGAAAGGCTGGCAAACACAAGGTAATCACAAGTTCCCGGCTTGTTTGAGGTGCTTCTCGTCTGCTACAGTCCCGCAGCTTTACGAAAAACTCCGGAGAGATACATGCGCAAGAACCTTGCACTGATCGGCGCACTGGCGCTGTTATGGTTGCCGCTCTCGGCTCACGCCGATACAAACGAAGCTTACCGCCTTGGCGATGGTATTGAGCCGCGTTTTCAGCAGATCACGCTGACACTGGATCCTGGCCAGGCTGATTACAGCGGATCAACTTCGATTGAACTCACGGTGAGCGGAAATGTTGACCGGATCGAGTTTTACCAGTCTGGGCTGGAGTTAAATTCAGTCCGACTCAAATCCACTGGCAGCATCAGGGATTTATCAACAGAATCGGCAGCTTACGCCATCACCGGGGCCTCTGACGGCCAAGTCATCAAGGCCGGTGAGTATGTCCTGGAAATCGATTTTAGCGGCAAACTATCGACCAATGCACTGGGCATGTATCAGACTCATCACGACGGTAACAATTACATTTTCACCCAGTTTGAGGCGATGCAGGCACGACGGGCGTTTCCATTGTTTGATGAACCGGCCTTTAAAATCCCCTACCAGTTGACCATCAATGCACCCGCCGGGCTGGTTGTAGTGTCTAACACACCGGTAGAGGACACCCAGGTGTCCGGCGATCACCAGACCGTCCGTTTTGCCCGCACCCGGCCGATGCCGAGCTACCTGATTGCCTATGCCGTAGGCCCGATGGATGCCACACCCATTGAAGGGCTCTCCGTACCGGGAACCCTGTACTCGCCAAAGGGCCAGGGCGGTAAGGCCGGCTTTGCGATTCGGCATACTCCACCCGTACTCCGGGCGCTTGAAGACTACTTTGGCCGGCCGTACCCCTACCGGAAACTGGATTTCATCGCGGTGCCCGATTATGCCTTTGGAGCGATGGAAAATGTGGGTTTGGTGACATTCCGGGCTGAATTGCTACTGCGGGGGGATGAGTCACGTGGCAGCGATGGGGCCACAACAATCAGCGTCATCGCACATGAACTGGCGCATATGTGGTACGGCAACCTGGTAACCATGGCCTGGTGGAACGATTTATGGCTAAACGAAGCCTTCGCTACCTGGATGGGGCGACATGTGATGGATTCCCTCTACCCCCAGTACCAGACCAATCTCTCCTTGCCACAGGATCGCGCTTTCACCGCCGATGGCCGAACCACAACCAAGGCGATACGCCACGACGTGCGTGATGAGGAAGAAATCCTCGATGGCATTGGTCTGAACTACGCCAAGGGTCATTCCATCCTGAACATGATCGAAGGATTTATCGGCTCTGAGGCAATGCAGATCGGCATTCGCGATTACATGGCCCGCTTCGCCTGGAAAAATGCCAGCGATGACGACCTGTGGTCAGCACTTGCTACTGCTTCCGGGCAGGACATCAAGGCGGTCGCCGGTAAATACCTGTCACAACCCGGATATGCCATCGTCAGCTTTACCGAGCAGGGCATGGTAAGCCAGAAACGCTTTCGCAACTATGGCCAGGAAGCACCGGAACTGGACTGGAATATTCCGCTGAATGTGAAATACAAGATGGATGACAAGGTTCAGCAGCTCAGTTATTTGCTGAGCGCAAAGCAGGGCTCAATACCGGCTATCGCCGAAGCCGAATGGGTATTTCCAGACAGCGGCGGTAAGGGCTACTACCGTTGGCAGATTGCACCGGAACAGGTATTGGCACTTCTGGAAGATATCGATGAATTGAGCGGCCCGGAAAAAATCGCCATGCTGTCCAATAGCCGCGCGCTGCTTGATGCCGGCGAGGCCTCGGTTGCCGACCACTTTCGGGTGCTTGAAGCTGTTTCAGAAGACGACAACCCGATTGTCTTTCTGAGTGTGCTTGAAGAGGTCAAATTGATCGGCGAAACCATCATCGATCAACAGACTTTGCCGATGTTCAGCAACTATGTCGAAAAAATGATGACACCGTGGTTCAAGCGCATCGGCCTGGAAACCGGGGCGGATGACAGCGAGGCAGTCATTCGTCTGCGCCCACGCCTGATGCGTACCCTGGGCCAGTTTTCAAACAATCCCGAGTTAATCTCGGACGCCGCCGTAATGGCACTTCACTACCTGAAACATGAAGGCGACATAGATTCAAACCTGGCCGTTGAGGCCCTGAGGGTTACGGCAATTCACGGTGACGACAGTGTCGCCCGCGAATACCTTGATTCGTACAGTGGCAGCGATGATGCGAACTATAAGACTACGCTGTTACGGGCCACTTATTTTACCCATCCGGTTTCCATAAAGCGTGCTCTTGATTTTGCCCTGTCTGACTCGGTCAGCGCTGGTGATTCTCTCCAGCCCATGATCAATCTGTTCTACATCAACCAAGAACATGTGCAACTTTACAGCTGGCTGGAAGAAAATTTTGACGCAGTATTCGAAAAAACTCCTGATAACATGCGGCCATTCCTGCCCCAGGTCACGGGTGGATACTGCAGCGCAGACAACCTGAAACAAACGCTTGCTTTTTACCAGGACCGCGATGAAATGTTCAAGGTTGCACTGGCCAAGGCCGCAGAAGATTCACGTAACTGCCTGAGCTTGAAGAATCGTCAGCAAAAAGCACTGCAGGATTTCTTTGCTGCCTATCGGCATTAACCGATCAAGGCCGGGCAAAGCCGTAGATACCCATCTTCGTTCTCAAAAAATTATCTCAAAACTTGAATTGGTCATCGGTGGGCAAATTTTTGCCCACCATTCCCGGCAAGGGCGTTGACCCTTACTACGCGGACAAAATTTCTCGGCGTTCCATCCAAGTGCCCTGCGGGCATCGTGATCAACGCCTGTTTCGGTCAGGCGGTGGTTCGTTTGAATCGCTTCAAGCCCAACCTAATTGCTGCATGCTGACAGAGTCATTCCATATTTTTGTCATGTGATTGATGCGTTCACCGTCAAAAACCATGTGGTAAACATAGTCCGCAGCAATCTTCTTTTCCGTCGGTGGCACTGGCCCGCCTGGCCCTGTTTGTGTGCCGTGAAAGATAGCAAACGCTGCCACAGTTTTGTCTGCTTCATCGGCGGCGAAAAATTTCAACTCATAGTGCCCATCCGGAATGGGTGTAAGAAGGTTCTTCAGCCACTCGCAATAACCTTCCAGAGTGGATATCTCGGACAAGGCATCTGTTTGTGAGGAAAATGTCGCGTCAGGATCACAGAATGCTTTGCAAACATCCCATCCTTGTCCGGTTTCACATGCTTCGAAAAACTGTCTTGCTGGTTTGAGAATTATGCTCATCGATGGCTCTCCTTTGGGTTGATAATTCAAACGTCCGTCTATGGGACATTACCTGCCCATCAAACGCATTCTGACAAAATTGCTGTTAGCGAATTAACAATTGGGGGTCAATATGAATCAATAAGCAGTCTACCATTCGAATGGCTGCTACGGGTCGTGACCCGAAACATTGACTTGACGTGGCCAAAGCCTGCCCTGAACCCGATAGCGGTCCTTCAATCGTTCTCTCAAAAAAAACACAATAGCCATGGATTTCTGGCACCATAGTTCCTCTCGAATTTGGAATCTCTTCCGATATGATTCTTTTTGAAGAACTCAAACGCCGCAATGTCTTCCGCGTGGCCATCGACGGGGGCTGGCTGAGTTACCCTCGTTTAAGCAAGCAATGGGTGCAGCTCAAACCCCTGGAAGGTGACCCTGAATTTGAAGCCATCCAGGCGCGCATATTGAAACACATGAATGCAGAGCGCGCAAAGTTGAACCTGGAGTCAATGAGCATTTGAGACAACTCCATTCATATATGCTCATATTGTTGCTGAGTGTCAGCGTTCCTGTTACTGCTGAAGTAATCCAATCCGGTGAAAACGGCTTCACCGTCACGCATTCCATTGAAATCAACACAGAGCCCTCAGTCGTTTACAGCACCATGACCAGCCACATTGACCAGTGGTGGAACGGCGATCACAGCTGGAGTGGTGACGCTTCAAACCTGTATATGAAAATTGAAATGGGAGGTTGCTTTTGCGAGCACCTGCCGACCGGCGGCTGGGTCGAACACCTCAGAATCATCTACCTCTCACCCGGCCAGGAAATCCGCTTCGACGGAGCACTGGGGCCACTGCAGGAAATGGCAGTAGAGGGCCGAATGATCTGGAAAATTGCCGCTGTGGAAAGTGGCAGCAAAGTCAGTTTCACCTATCACGTCCACGGGTTTTCCGAGAGTGGATTTGAAGGACTGGCGCCCGCTGTGGATGGCGTAATCGGTGAGCAACTTTCCCGCCTCGGTAAACGCCTGGCCAGCGATTAAATTTACCGGCACCTTCGCTGGAATAGATAGCTAGCTTTCCGGTTCGTCTTCACTTTCAGCGCCACCGATGTATTTCCACGCTGCCTTGATATGCTCTTCTGCCTCTTGTGAGTCGTCCTGAAGCACTTTCTCCAGGTTTTCCACGTACTGGCGGATTCTCAATCCATAGGCATGATCATCGCCCCAGACCTCGTACAGCTTCTTCAGCCCGTCCTCATCGTGCTGTTTGAAGGTTCGCATGATGCGGTAGGCTCGCGCATCCTCGTAACCCAGGAGTTTGAGCGCTTCCTCCCCCATGATCAGCGCAGAGCCGAAGGTTTCACGCGTGATCACGTCCGCACCCGCCTCCATCAGTTCATAAGCATGCGATCGATCATAGGCACGGGCCAGTACACGAAGATTGGGGAAGTGCTGTTGCGCTGATTTGACCATCTGCACGGCTTTTTGGCGTTCGTCGATGGCAATGACCAGTAGACGCGCCTTTCCAGCGCCGGCTGCCTGCAATAATTCAACCCGACTGGCATCTCCGTAAAAGACTTTATAACCAAAGCCGCTGGTCAATTCTATTTGCCCCGCATCATGATCCAGCAGGGTGGTTTGAATCCCCTGGGCCTTCAGCAGGCGGGACACGATCTGGCCAAAACGGCCAAAACCAGCCACAACAACGGGATTATCATCCGTTTCAATCTGCTCCTCACCGGGCTCAGCTGCACAGCCGGTAAAACGGGGCTGGATCAGTCGCTCGTACATAATAATCAAAAGCGGTGTCACCATCATCGTGAGCACTACCACCACGATGAGCAGGTTCGCCAATTCATTATCCATCACGTGGTTTTGCGTGGCGAAAGCAAATAAAAGAAAAGCAAATTCACCGCCCTGTGCCAGCATAAAAGCAAACATCAGGTTATCCGCAAGCTTTAAATGAAAAATCCGCCCCAGAAACAACAGCACGGCAAACTTGATCACGATCAAGGTGAGCACCAGCGCGAAAATCAGGCCCGGTTCGCCGGTGATGATGTCAATATCCATGCTGGCCCCGACCGAGATGAAAAACAGCCCCAGCAGTAATCCTTTGAAGGGTTCGATATGGGATTCCAATTCATGACGGTACTCACTTTCGGCCAGCACTACGCCCGCAAGGAAAGTACCCAGTGCCGGTGACAAACCCACCAACTCCATCAGCAATGTAATGCCAACGACCAGGGCCAGTGCTGCCGTAATAAATACTTCACGGCTGCGTGTATCGGCTATCCAGCGAAATACCGGGCGGGTCAGGAAACGCCCGGCAACAATAATTCCGGTAACGACACTTAAAACGCGAACAGCCTGTAGCCAGCCAGGCCGGTTAGCTTGAACGGCGTGGGACGCAGCCTCCGAAGCAGGTTGACTGAACTCCTGCAAGGCCAGGAACGGCAGCAAGGCCAGAATGGGTATCACCGCGATATCCTGGAACAACAAAACAGAGAAGCCACCACGGCCCGCCTCGGTATTTTGCCAGCCCTTCTCGTTAAGGGTTTGCAACACCATTGCGGTCGATGAAAGCGACAGGGTAAGCCCGATCGCCAAAGCAGTCTGCCATTCCAGTCCGAATGCAAATGCCAGAACGCCAAGCACCAGGGCAGTGAGGGTAAGCTGGGACCCCCCCAGCCCCAAAATGGGTACGCGCATGCGCCAAAGAACACGTGGCTCCAGTTCCAGGCCGACCAGGAACAACATCAGAACCACGCCAAATTCGGCAAAATGCATGACGTCCTGGCCCTCTTCGCCGACCAGGCCGAGCACGTGAGGTCCAATAATCAATCCAGCAAACAGATAGCCCAGCGCTGAGCCCAGGCCCAGGCGCTTGGCCAGCGGTACGGCCAACACGGCTGCAGCCAGGTAGATAAAAGCCTGTAAGAAAAATTCGTTAATAACGGCCAGTTCCAGTGACTACTCTGACCCGCTTATCCCGGGTACTGATCGAAACGCGGAATATCGTCGCCCGTGCAGGACCATTCGGCCTTTGAACCCTGGAAGATGTGCGCCTGCGGTCCAATGGCGGGTTCGACATCCAGCGTTCCCGCGGGAATAAAAACCAGGTTCATATCGGGAATCTCCCTTGGTAGCGGCCCACCACAGCGGGTGCAGAAAGTACGTGAGAATCGTTCTGCATCCGGCAACTTATATGTTTCAATCATGCCTGTGTCACCGGTCCACTCCAGACCGCTTCCGCTGACAAACACGTTCGATGCGTGGCCGGTGCCACTAGACTTGCGACAACGCGAGCAATGACAATGAAAGAATCTCACCGGTTCACCCTCAAGACTGTAACTGAGGGCACCGCAAAGACAGGATCCTGAAAGTTTTTGTTTACTCATAACAATTCACCATGATTGTGTGCGTTGGGAATTAGGGGTCAGAGTAAAGCGCCAGAGTAAATTTATCCAATTTCCAATCCCAGGCCCTTGAAAATCAGGGCTCAGAGTAAAGAACGTTACTCTGACCTCATGTTCCTGTAATTTACTCTGGCGCTTTACTCTAACCCCATGTTCTGCTATCACTCTAGCAGGTCAAATCCAGGGCAAAACATCATGAGAGTCTTACTGATCACGATCACCGCTTTTTTCTTCCTGCCAGCCGCCGTAGCGGATCAGAGCCTGTCCCTGGGTAATGATGACTGGCCGCCGTTCATCATCGAAGGCCAGGAGCAGGGAGCTTCTGAAGAGTTGGTGTGCACGGCTCTCAAGCTTGCCGGCTGGTCGTGCGTGGTAAACGTATATGACTGGGACAAGGTGCTCGAAGATGTCCAAAAGGGTTCGGTTGATGGAATCGCAGCTGTTTGGAAAACGCCGGAAAGGGAAAAATACCTGTTATTTTCTGAGCCCTATCTGACCAATCGCATCGTACCGATCGTGGCGAAAAACAGCCAGATTTATTTGCAAAAAGTCAGTGACCTGCGTGGATGGCGCGTGGCCATGGTCCCTGATTATGCCTACGGCCAGGAAATCGAGGATGCAATATCGTCATTTACGTTGTTGCCTGTCAAGGGTTCGGCGGATGCCATCAAAGCCGTGCAGGAAGGCAGGGCCGACATTGCCCTGGTCGATGATCTGGTTGCCCGGGCCCAACTCGACATCGATTCCGAACCAAATTTCACCGTGATCAACGCCGTGTTGACCTACCGGGAACTGTATTTTGCTGTATCGCGAGAGCATCCTCAGGCCGAGGAGATTATTTCAGGTTTCCAGGACCATTATGAAACCATGCTCAAAGACGGCGTGGTGAACGAGATACTGGATGTGGATTGGCTGGCGACCGACCTGGGTAACGATGGAAAACTCGATCTAGTGCTGCGAACGGGAGTCAATTTTGATGACCTGAATTCGCCCTCACAAAGTGGTTCAACCTATGCATTAGGGCAGTCCAATTATCGAATGATGTCACAATCCGGCCTGGATAACTCCCAGGTAAATTACCACGTGGGAGGCAAGTCTCACTCTTCTTTGCAAGACGCCCTGGTCGAGGTATTCGGTAAGGATGTGGTTTGCACGCACAAGGAATACACCTCGCAATTTGATTGCAGCAAGCTGTTCATGAAAAGGTAATCAAAGGCTCCCTGGGCTTTCAGGAAACAGGCCCACAGCCGCCCGGGCAGGATTTCAACCAGAGGGGGCGGTGGCCGTTGTCATTCTTCGCAATTTTTGTGCAATGTCGATGCTGCAAAGCGCATGCAGGTAGGGTTTGTACAAACCGTGCCGCTTGAACAGTGGCTCCAGTGCAAGCCTGTCCCAATACATGATTTGGGTGTTTCCGGCCGAAACGACGTCGGCGCTGATCACATCGCCGCTGATAAAACTGAGTTCCCCCACGAACTCACCGGGTTCCAGTAGCGTAATTTCGGCTCCGTTTTTCAAAATCCTGAAGCCACCTTCCACAATCAGGAACAAACAACTGTTGCTGTCACCGTCCTTTAACAGAAACTCGCCCTCTTCCAGGCTCATGCGATTTGCAAGTTTGAAAATAGGCGCGACCTCATGATGTTTCAGGTCGGAAAATTTGAGCCCGTGAACCAGTTCTTCGAAGGAATCGAAATTCGGCGGGCGCATCGAGTAAAGCAATATCACCAGGTTGACCCCGTTAACGGCCAGGAAACAACTTTGCCAGAACAGCGCCGACCACAAGGGCTCAGCCTGGAAGTAGAAGTAGGGAAACGTCGATGCCGCGGCAATGATGGCTAGCAACCTCAGCCAGAACATACTCGTGAGCATGTAGGAAATCACGTAGATGGAGTTGGCGATAAAAAAAATGACGGTCTTGTCGGTGAGGAAGTCGATGACGTTCATCAGTATCTCGGTGGCTTCGGTACCGTCAACAAAATAGCAAGGATGTCGGGGCTGCGTGTGTTAAGGTGCCGGACTGAATCCAAAGCCTGCGACAGAACTATTTCATTTTTTACCAAACACCACCGTATTTTCTACATGTTCGGTCTTATCCTGGCCGGTGAGGCTGTTTACGCTCTGCCGTTCCATGTGACACGCTTTTTTCGCCCCAGCGTGCTGGAAGTTTTTGGCCTGACCAATACCGAACTCGGCACGGCCCAGGCGGTGTATGGCGTCGTTGCGATGCTGGCTTATTTCCCAGGTGGTCCGCTCGCCGACCGGTTTTCCGCGCGCGTCCTGATCTCCTTATCATTGTGGACCACGGCCGCCGGAGGGCTGTACATGGCGAGCATGCCCGGATTTCATGGCTCGGTTTTGGTCTGGGGGTTCTTTGGCTTCACCACCATCCTGCTTTTCTGGGCAGCGCTGATCCGGGCTACGCGGGACTGGGGCGGATCAGATGAACAGGGCCGCGCATTCGGGCTGCTGGAAGGCGGACGCGGGCTACTCGCCGCGGTCTGGGCTTCGATGGCCGCAATCTTTTTTGGATTCCTGTTCCCCGATGGCATCGCTACCGCCAGTTTAGAAGACAAGAGGCAGGCATTGCAGTCAATCATTTACGGCTACACTTTTGTTACAGCGACTGCCGGTATTTTCGTCTGGTTCGCGCTGGGGGATTCCCATCCCAGTGAGCAGAGGGACCTGGACGAGTGGAAACCCGGCACGGAAAGTGTCTGGACGCACATCATGCACGTCCTGCGCCTGCCTTCAGCGTGGCTTATTTCCATCATCGTGATCTGCGCCTACGTTGCGTACAAAGGCTTTGATAATTACTCGCTGTATGCCGTGCAGGGATTCGGCCTGTCGCAAGTTGAAGCAGCCAAGATTGTTGCGATTGGAGCCTGGATGCGCCCGATCGCAGCGCTGGGTGCCGGCTTGCTGGGTGACCGTTTCCTGGTTTCACGCATGACCGTGGTCTGCTTTGCCCTGCTGCTGGTATCCCAGTTGGTGTTCGCGGTTCTTACGCCCGAACCAGGCCTGGCGTGGATTCTATTGCTCAACATCCTGGCCGGTAGTTCGGCCATGTTCGGTCTGCGTGGTCTCTATTATGCGCTGTTCGAGGAATCCAGGATTCCCGCAGCGGTTACCGGGACAGCCGTGGGACTGGTGTCCGTATTGGGCTACACACCCGACATTTTCGTCAGCTACACCGGTGGTGTTTTGCTCGACCGCTCACCCGGCCTGCTGGGACATCAACACTACTTTTATTTCCTGGCTGCGTTCGCGGCCATCGGCCTGGTTGTCAGCCTGCTGCTGATGCGTATGCTGCAGCGTAAGGCAGCGGATCAATAAACCGTAATAAAGGTCATTTAAGGAACCGGGCTCACCACTTGTCTTTATTGGCGCTGCGCTGGCCTTGCGCCCAGTTCACTCGAAATTCACCAGCAGAAATCGTGACGTAGCTGCGCTTATCCTGATGGACCAGTGAGCCGCGAAAAAACCGGCCGCTGAAGGTGCCGGAGATGTACTCACCGTCGTAATCGGTCAGCTTCAGGGTGGCCTGCTGAGCGTAGTATTGCTTTCTTTTTTCCCACTCCGGGTTACGTAGACTGAGGTAGAAGTTCATGTTCATGTTCGAATCATCGGGCTCGAATGAGTAGGTTCCCAGTGCTTCGGCGTCGATCTCGAAATTGATGTCGAGCTGCGTTTCTCCCAGTTTGGTTTCCATACGGAAAGTCGTTTGCTGCCGATCCTTGGCGCCCATCCAGTAATTCACATTGCGGGCCCGGGTATCGGTGCCGAAACTTGGCTCAAACCTCTCATTGCTGAATCCGTCACCGTCAATGGTAAAACGCAGGTAGATGTCGTCGCGAACCTCCGCGGTGGATTTTGCCGCTTTGCCTGTTAGGCCGGGGGCATCTGATCCTCCGCAACCGGGAGCCAGACTGCAAAGCAACGCAGCCAATACCAATGGTTTTAGTGATTCATTCATCTGCTTGATCTCCCCTGGATGTCAGTTAGTGAGGGCGGAATTCTTTTCGCAATGGTCAGTAAGTTAAGGCAATTAACGAAAATATTAACAGAATCCGATATGGAACTGAGGGGCGGCAAGGTGTTACGGTTAAAGGAGAGGCTGTCTGCGACAGCCTACACAGTGAAATTATTAATTGAGGAGCCAATCAAATGTATTTTCAAAAGTCGATCTGTTCTGCTTTCTGTCTCCTGTTTACTGTAGTTGCGGCCAACACCCTGGCGCAAGACTCTCCTGACACCGAAGACCATCCTGTGGTGAGCCGCTTTGCCGGTTCATTCATCGATGGACAGCAGGTGCTGAATTTTGACAGTTACACATTGCCCATTGGCCCGGCCGTAAAAGAAGGTAGTGAACGCGTGCCATCAGAGAAGATTATGCTGGAAGGCAAGATCACACGAACACTGTATCGCGGACCGAAAGAACGTTCGACGCTGGAGATTCAACGCAATTACCAGTCGGCATTGGAGTCCGCAGGTTTCGAAATACTTTACACCTGTAGCGCCAAGGACTGTGGCTACCTGTTTCACTGGATTTTTTACAAGGATAGAGAGCAGCAAATAACCAGTACGGAAACCAGCCATACCGCTTTTACTCTGCCACAAGATCTCCGATACATAGCCGCAAAAGGCAAGGTTGGCGACAGAACGGTACATGTATCGGTGCTGATCGCATTCGATGGCGGGTGGAGCAAACTGAGCCAGCAACCCGTAACTCTGGTCGAGGTTATCGAATCTGAAGCCATGGAAACGGGCATGGTCACCATCGATGCCGAAGCCATGGCCAAGGGCATTGATGCAACCGGGCATATAGCCATCTATGGAGTTTACTTCGACACCAACAGTGCCGACATCAAGCCGGAGTCGTCACCCACCTTGGCTGAAATTTCCAAGCTCCTTGCGGGCCGCCCGTCGCTGAAGCTGCTGGTCGTGGGACACACCGACAACCAGGGCGCCTATGATTACAACATGGGTCTCTCCGACCGGCGGGCCAAAGCCGTTGCCACAGCCCTGATCAATCAATACGGAATTGACAGCAGCCGGCTACGTTCCGCCGGCGTGGGTTACCTCGCCCCCGTTGCCTCGAATGATACGTCTGCAGGCAGGGAGCAAAACCGGCGGGTTGAGTTGGTTAAACAATAAATCGATGGGCAATAAATTGCCCATCCTACGATTACATTTACACGGGTGAAACGCCAACCGTTACCCTGGGATGGGCAAATCGATGCCCACCACTCCCGGGCACTTACTCAACTACAACGGTATAGCTTTCTTCAGCAAAGTCTGCACAACTGCGTGCATCCACACAAGACATGACTTTCAGTGAACAGTCAAAACTTCCGGCTACATCGTCATTGGAACTGATCAGTAACCATTTAAAAGCTTCTTCACCACCTGTTACCCACGGCCTGGCCTCAAAACCAACCCGGAGATTTGCATCCCCACAATCGTTAAAAATCCTGAATCCAAGATCCTCTTGCGAAGGATTTTCAATTACAAAGTAAATGTGTTCCATCTCTTCTTCAGGTGAAATCACTACCCTCGATGGACCAAAGGCAAATGGTTGTTCCAGTTCTTTTAGATAAGCCTGCAACCGATTCAAATCTTCACCATCAATATCATTGGACAAATCAAGGGGTTTTTCTTCCTCTTCGAACAGAAAATCCAGGGGTTTTTCCTCCTCCTCTACCTGAGTATACTCATCGAGCGTAAATTCGATCGTCTTCGAACTCTCGCTGGTGATGGTCGTATCACAAGCGACAAAAAATAAACATGATCCCAATAACATCAATATTCGGTTCATTTTTTTCCTCCCATTTCGTTGGTACATT
>SMVB01300505.1_pt1 | contig 14367 bp, 13 predicted proteins | sample 2456461 | NCBI WGS metagenome assembly SMVB01 (sample SAMN11095934, study PRJNA526329) | marine sediment metagenome | biome: Marine sediment; feature: Surficial sediment; material: Deep marine sediment; isolation source: Hadal surficial sediment | place: Pacific Ocean | collected 2014-05 | depth... | reverse complement strand
TGCCCGCTCGATTCCCGTGGCCCAGCGCATATCGGAACGGTTCGCCGACATTCAACGCCAGCACGATATAGGCGAGCTTAAGATCAAGATTTCCGGCTGCATTAATGCCTGTGGCCATCACCATGTCGGTCATATCGGCATTCTCGGAGTCGATAAAAAGGGGACCGAGTATTACCAGATCACCCTGGGCGGCAGTGCGGATGAAAATTCAGCTTTAGGCCGTATCGTCGGTCCTGCTTTCTCCTACGATGATGTGACCGATGCGGTCGAGACAATTGTAAATGTCTATCTCGCGCAACGCCGAGATGGAGAAAAGTTCAACGCGACTTATAACCGCGTTGGCTTAGGACCATTCAAGGAGAAACTCTATGGCGCTGATTAAAGATAATCAGTTAGCTGAGGATCCTTGGATCTTTCTCGCTGACGATGCGCCCGTGCCGGGGAATAACCAGCATATTGTGGTGAGTTTGGATCGTTGGCAGCAAGAGCGCGATCAATTGATTGAGCGCCAAGGCCCGATAGGGGTAAAGCTCGCGAGCGATCAATCTCCCGCACTGATCGCGGATGATTTGACTAAACTTGCACTCGTCGCGCTTGAATTCCCGGTATTCAAAGATGGTCGCGCCTTTTCTTATGCTCGGTTGTTGCGGGAACGGTATGGCTTTGACGGCGAGGTGCGCGCCGTCGGAGATGTGCTGCGCGACCAGCTTTTCTTCATGCATAGATGCGGCATCGATGCCTTCCAAGTCAAAGACGAGCACGTGCTTCAAGACTGGTTGGAAGCAGCCCAGGAACTTAGCGTGGTGTATCAGCCGGCAGCCGATGATCGCCGCTCAATTCTTCAATTGCGTCGCTGGAAACGCGACGCGGCGGAGTAATGGAATGAGTCAGACCGCGGTCAAAGAGCAGGAACGGGATCAAGCAAAGATCCTGGCGGAAGAATTAACAAGGCCCAAATCGTTCGCACCTGAACGAACGAGTCCTGTTGAACGGGTCAAGCAGCTTGACCTAAAATACGCCGATGCCGATACGGAAGAATTTCTCCGCGCCATGATCCAAGACGAGTTCGCAGGGCGCATTGCGCTTGTCTCTTCTTTCGGATCGGAAGCGGCGGTGCTGTTGGATTTCGTGTCCAGAATCAAACGCGATTTGCCGGTGATATTTATCGATACGGGCATGCATTTTGCCCAGACCCTCGAGTACCGCGAGAAAGTCTCGGAATTATTGGGCCTCAAAGACGTGAGGTCCATCACCCCCGACCCAGAGGACATCGCGACCCATGATCCCGATGAAACGTTGTGGCAAAAGGATACGGACAAATGCTGCAACATTCGAAAAGTCAAACCGCTCGATCGGGGGCTTCAAGGTTTCGACGCATGGATAAACGGTCGCAAACAAATTCATGGCGGCGAACGTATTCGTCTGCCTCGGCTCGAAGCGAGCGGCAAATTCATCAAGATCAATCCGCTGGCACATTGGACGCGGGAAGATATTGACCGCGCTTTCGAGCGAAGCGGTCTGCCCCACCACCCAATGGTCGAGCAGGGCTACCTGTCCATCGGATGCTGGCCCTGCACCATGCCGTCTCGAAGCGGCGATATCCGCTCAGGCCGTTGGAAAGAAATCGACAAGACCGAATGCGGCATACATGAGCCTCTCACGGGCATTGGGTCGTGATCGCCGCGATCATGGGCCATCGCCTGTTTCCCCTTAGGGTCTTTCCGGTTTTGATAGAATCAAAACCCGACCCTAAGTTATTGATTTGTCGTGTTTCCGGACGGAAAATCGGCGTCCACCCCGGCCTTCGCCGGGGCATGCTTTTCCTGGAAACACTCTAAGGTTCGAAAGCGATAAACTGAGCCCGCTATCGGCTGCAACCATGGGAGGCTATATGGGGTCAGGAGATTACGTATTCGTCGACGAGCAACGGCTTGAGCGCCGTTTGGCGCAATTGCGCGCCGATGCCGACAAACCCATTGACGGTCTCTTCGGACCGGGCTCGATGACCTGGCGGGTAAACCGCGAGGCCATCTTATTTCTCGGTGCCGGCCGGGCGGCTCTGTTGCAAACAGCCCATCCCTGGGTCGGCGCCGCCATGGACCAACAATCGACGACCAAGGAAGATCCGATCGGCCGTTTCCACCGTACGTTCATTGTGGTTTTTTCCATGGTGTTCGGCAGTGTCGATCAGGCCACCGCCATGGCACGCCGTCTACACACAGTGCATAGCGCCATTGGCGGGCAGCTTGACGAAGCAACCGGCCCGTTCAAGGCCGGCAGCCCCTATTACGCCAATGAGATCGAGGCCCTGCGTTGGGTCTATGCCACCCTGGTCGACACATCGGTCAAAATGTACGAGCTCGTTTACCCGCCTCTTACGGATGGGGAAAAAGCCGATTTCTACAAGGAATCGATCCGATTTGCCGGTCTTTACGGCCTGGCATCAACGGATTTGCCGGAGGATTGGCGCGCCTTCGACGCCTATATGGACGAGACCTATCGATCGGGACTGTTGGATGTTAAGCGCGCCGCGCGAGAAATGGGCGACTTCCTCATGTCGGGAAAGACCAAAGACGGCAGACGCAAAGGCCCTCCCATGCCCCATTGGTATCGCGCTGTGACCAGCCAATTCCTGCCGGCACCCTTGCGCGCTGGCTATGGCCTGCCGTTTGACGGTCCCGAGCGCCAAGCGGCGGCCGCGGGGCTGCGTTGGATCCGTCGGACTTATCCGCGCCTGCCCACGGCATTTCGCTATGTACCGGCTTATCTTGAAGCCTTGGGACGAATTGACGGGCGCGCCCGGCCAGACTTTCTGACCCGGAAACTCAACCGGTTTTGGGTAGGGCGCGCGCAGCTCGTGTCATGACGCCATGGGCGAGATCCGGCTCTAGATTCCTAGTTTGGTCGCGTTTTCGGACGGAAAACCGGATCCACCCCGGCCTTCGCCGGGGCATGCTTTTCCTGAAAACGCTCTAAGGTCTGTGAAACTATATTGCGGCCAGATAGCTGGCGAATCTACTTGGATTTATAACGATCCTTAAAGTAAGAATGAGGGTGCGACCAATTGTCCCAAACAGGGTCTGCTGGGGTGACAATGGCTTAGCGACCGGTTCTTATCGGGCAAATCGACTTGAAGTGGGATCGCCGCCGTGACCGATGAAAAGAAACAAGTGAGTGAAGACAACGTCTTGGCCTGTGGCTCGGTCAAGTATGGCCTTCTAGCACTTGGATTTGGCTGTGTCGGTTTAGGCGTGTTAGGCATGTTTTTGCCTGTCTTGCCGACCACAATCTTTTTCATTATTGCCCTCTGGGCGTTTTCCAAAAGCTCCGTGCGGGCCCATCAATGGCTCTACAATCACCCCCGTTTTGGCGCCCAATTACGGGATTGGCATCAGCACAAAATGATCCCGCTAAAAGCTAAAGTATTGGCGGTCACAATGATCACAGGAAGCTTTCTTTATATTACGGTCTATCTGGCCAACGGGTGGCTTGTGCCGATCTTGACGGGCGTTATTTTGGGTAGCGTCATTATCTACATTGTCACGCGGCCTCACCGAATTGCCGACACCGTCTGAGCTGTTGCCTTATTGATTTACATCGTGAGCGCGACCAAGCGGTCGCGGGTTCAATGTCGGCTAACAAAACCCCATGGCATCCCGAACACTCGAGCACGCTAATATCAATTGGAAGGATGGCCGGACGCCGGTCTCCCAACGGTTTGGCGATATCTATTTTTCTGCTGAGGACGGCCTTGCCGAGAGTCGCCATGTTTTTCTTGGAGGCAATGGACTGCCGGCTGCGTGGCAGGGTCGCGATTTCTTTTCGATCGGCGAAACCGGGTTTGGTGCCGGCCTTAATTTCCTTGCAACTTGGGACAAATGGCGCCGGACAAGACAGCCACATTGCCGGCTTCATTACGTTTCGGTCGAAGAATTTCCTTTAACCCGCGCTGACCTGAAGCGAGCGCTTAATCCGTGGGCCGAGCTGTTCAATCTCGCGCGCGACCTGATCGCCTGTTATCCGGAGCCGGGTAGAGGATTTCACCGTCTTCAATTCGATGACGGTGTGACACTGACCCTGCTGTTCGACGAAGCCGGATCCGCCCTTAGCTCTTTAGAGGCGGATATCGACGTGTGGTATCTCGACGGCTTCGCGCCGTCGAGCAATCCCGATATGTGGCGGCCCGCGCTATTTGAGGAAATTGCCCGACTGTCGCGACCGGGCGCCACCTTAGCCACATTCACCGTGGCCGGCGCGGTCCGCCGGGGTCTGTCCGAAGTCGGATTCACACTGGACAAAGCCGTTGGTTATGGCGGAAAACGCCATATGCTGACCGGCCGCCTGACCGGCAGGTCCGTGGCGCACCACGACGCGCCATGGTACCGCGCTGCCAAGCCCACATTTAGCGACAAGCGGGCCATCATTCTTGGCGGTGGGATCGCCGGTACCTCGACCGCGGCAGCCTTGGCGCGCCGAGATTGGCAGACGATTCTGATCGATCGGCATGAGGACCTTGCGATGGAAGCTTCGGGCAATCCTGTGGGCATAATGATGCCTAGACTGGAACGCCAAGATACGGCCTATAGCGCCTTTTATGCCCAAGCCTTTCAGTACACCAACCATATTCTCTCAAGACTGAGACAAACTTCTTCCAACATTGAGCATGAAGCCTGCGGTGTATTGGCGCTTGCCCTAACGCAAACGGAAAAGGATCGGCAAAGGGCGCTGATTGACGGCGGCGTGTTACCGCCCGCTCTTATGAGTCTGCTCAACGCGTCGCAAGCGAGCGCTCTCGCCGGTATAAAAATCGACCATCAAGCCGTTTACTTTCCGACCGGCGGAACCCTCGGGCCGCCATCTGTCTGCAAGCAATTGAGTGCCGGCATAGAACTCAAACTGGGGTGTGACGTACAGTCATTGAGTTGGCAGGACGGTCACTGGCATCTGTGGGACAGACAGGAGGCATTGATTGCCACAGCACCCCACCTTGTTCTGGCCAATGGAGCCGAAGCAAAGCGCTTCGCGCAATGTGCTTATCTTCCTCTACAAGCTCTCCGGGGGCAGATGACATTGGCGCCGCAAGACGCAACGAGCGAGCAACTCAAAACTGTCCTGTCGTTCGGCCATTACATAACGCCTGCTGCGCGCGGTTACCACGCCGTTGGGGCAACTTTTAATCGGATCGAGGGGGACCCCTCAACAGCCTTGCAAGTCGTGGAGGCAACCGATCATGATCGCAACATTAATGCCGTAAGACAGGCACTGCCGCACCTGTTTCAGAAAATTCGAGGAACGAAATTGGACGGGCGGGCCGCCATGCGCTGTACCACGCCCGACGCACACCCGATCATCGGCGCTCTGCCCGATCCGGTTTTTTACCGCCAGGCCTATGCCGGGCTTCGCCATGGCCGCCAGGAGGCTTACCCGCCGGCACAATATTTCACCGGCCTTTACGGCCATTTGGCCTTGGGCTCGCGGGGTCTCACTTCGGCCATGCTCGGAGCCGAGCTGCTGGCCAGTCAAATGTCGGGAGAACCTTGGCCGGTCGAACGAAGGGTGGCGCACAGCCTTCATCCGGGCCGGTTTCTCGTCCGCGGGCTTAAACGAGGTCAAATCGACCCCATCGAGTGACGAGCACAATGGCAAACAGGAATTAGGGGCTTGCGGAAGTAGCCGTCGCCTCGCTTAACGGCCGGCGTAAGCTTACCCAGCGCAATGGATCTTGAGTGGATTGGCGAGTCGACCAAACGTAAGGTGTATGCCGCCACGGCAAAATGGTGCCGATTTGATTGTCGAGCACATAATCTCCCTGGCTGGTGGTTACGACCAAAACCGCATGGGCAGCACCATCCCGGTCATAGGCGACCGAAATCAGCAAAGCATTCGCCGGCCAGCCCAGTTCAAGCAGGCGCTTGCGCTTGAGTAAAACGAAATCCTCGCAATCCCCAGCGACAGAAGGATAGGTCCAGTATTCACGCCGCTGATAAAGCTCTTGGTCCGTGAGAGGTGTCACGGTTTCATTGACGTTGTCATTAACTTGATTGAGTTGCTGCCATCTAGCTGCCGTCAGTCTTACCGGCCGCCTCGTGCCCGATGCCGGCCGGCAATCTTGCGGCATACGGTCGCAGAATTCCATGAAGCCAAAGGGAGGAACAGCGGTTTCACCCAAGTGCATCGGTGCGCTCAATTCAACGCCCGCTACGTTCTGACATGCAGCAACCAGTATGGATAAGAAACAAAGCGAGATATTTTGGACAATTGCCACCGCGCCGGCCCCCAACTTCAAATCGGGACCAGTGTAGCGGGACGACTTTGAGCCTCATTGAAACGAACCGCTCAACTATGATTCAAATTCATCTAAAATCTTAGGGTCCGGCGTCACAAAATGGGCACTTTTGTCCTCGAGACTTGAGAACCGCCATCGAAGAGGATATGCCTTGCCCGGCACGAGGACTTTCGCCGGACCCTGCATTTGAGTATGGTGCACCGCTTTAAAGAGGGGCCGGGGGGCTTGCCGATCAAACCGTTCCAAATATGAGGGGTAACAGGAGAGTTATGGAGAAGATTGTTGGTCTTGTCATCGCAATTGCATTTGTTTGTCTTGCCGCACCCGGCAATGCTCAGGAAATCGTGACGGACGAAATGCTCGCAAGCGCGGATATCACGAAGGGCAAAACGACATTCTTGAGATGCCGCGCGTGCCACACTTTAGCCGAAGGGGACCGCGATAGAGTAGGACCCAATCTATGGGGGTTGTTCGATAGTGAAGTCGGCTTTCGGGAAGAGTTCAAATACTCGCAAGCGCTGCAAGACGCCGATTTCACATGGACCCCAGACAAGCTCAATGGCTGGCTGGCCAAGCCGAAGGATTTCTTGCCGAATAATAAGATGGCGTTTGTCGGGCTCAATCGCGAACAGGACCGAATCAATCTAATCGTCTATTTGATGGAACAAACCAAGGCGGCCGATGACGTTACATCACAGACCGATGAGACCGGTGATTCGGGTTCCGAAAGTGATGAAGGGCAATCGGAAAACATGCCGGCGGAGTCGACCGAGGGAGACGACGGCGAAACGAGCGAAACCGGTTCAGACGAAAGTGAAAGTGCGGAACAATAATTAACGACCTGCGCTGATTGTCATGACGTGCGGATTGGTCATATTTGAACGAGGTTAAAGACAGCTGCCCGTAAGGCGGCTGTCTTTGGATTTACGCCACGTTGACGAGCCATTGCCCAACGGTCAAACTGATCGAGCAGCTATCGAAAATGCTCTAAAAAGTCCGTAGGGATCACCGTTACCTAAAGTCAAGCTCGACACTCTTCATCACGATGGCCCCGATTTGTGATCAAAATTACCATCATAACGCCTTGCCTCAATAGGAAGTCCTTTGTTGCGCAGGCTATAGACAGCGTGGTGACTCAGGGAATAGACGGCGTTGAGCATATCGTTGTCGATGGCGAATCTACCGATGGCACTCTGGACGTTCTGGCGAATTATCCGGAATTGACGATCTTTTGCGAGCCGGATCTAGGGGTCTATGACGCCATGAATAAAGGATTGGCGCGGGCTCAAGGCGAGATTATCGGGTTTCTCAACACCGACGACAAATATCTTCCCGGCGCTCTCAAATGCGTATTGGAGACATTCGACGCCCATCCCGACATCGATTCCGTGTGCGGCGCTGTGGAGATTCGGTCTTTGGAAGATGGCACGGTGCTTGAAATCGGTAGCGAAGCCATGAAAAAGCTTCGTGCCGGTGATTTGATCTCGGCGCAGACTCTCACCAATGCCCGATTTTTTCGCAAGCGAGTCTTCAAGGAGATCGGACAGTTCGACATCACGTATCCCCGCTGCGCCGATCGGCTGTTTCTCGCAAAATGCCTTTTACGCGATATGCGAACCCAGCCGATTAATCAGACAATCTATCAATACGGTGCCCATGCCGGATCTCTAACATTCAACATCCATGGCGACAATTTGGATATTTTCGAAGAAATGTTGACTATTGCCGCTACGAATTTATCGGCGGCACAGTCCGCCCCGGCGCGCCGATTTTTCCGCCGATGGTATGGTTGGGTTTCGGGATATTTGGCAATCAAATATGCCAGCAAGGGATCACTGCCGAAGGCTTGGAAAAAGATCCTTGATGCCAGCCGGTTTGATCCGTTTTGGCTTGTCTATTTCGTAAAGCACTCCGCATGGCATATAATGACGCGTCATGAATGGCGTCCTACGCGGCACTCTTAATTTTATGACCGATTGTGATGATGGCGCAGGGAGATCTTAAGGCAAATGCCATTTGCATCCTGATAAAACAAGCACAATGTAATACGCGATAATCGAAAGACCAGAAAATGACCGAAAAAGTCGCTCTTATCACCGGCATTACCGGCCAGGACGGAGCCTATCTTGCACGGTTTCTTCTAGCCAAAGGCTATGTGGTGCACGGCATAAAACGACGGTCGTCATTATTTAATACACAACGAATAGACGATATTTATCAGGACCCTCATGTAAGCAACCGCAAGCTCATTCTGCATTACGGCGACCTTACCGATACAAGCAATATTGTGCGGATTGTCCAGGAAAGTCAGCCGGACGAAATCTATAATCTCGGGGCTCAAAGCCATGTGGCCGTGTCATTCGAGAGTCCCGAATATACCGCTAATGTCGACGCTATCGGTACTTTGCGAATTCTCGAAGCCATTCGTATCCTAAAGCTCGAAAAGAAATCCAAATTCTATCAGGCGTCCACATCGGAACTTTACGGCAATGCCGCTGAAGTGCCCCAAACAGAGATGACACGGTTTTATCCGCGCTCTCCTTATGGTGTGGCAAAACTTTACGCCTATTGGATTACGGTGAATTACCGTGAGGCCTATGGAATTTTCGGCTGTAACGGCATTTTGTTTAATCATGAATCGGAATTGCGCGGTGAAACTTTCGTCACACGCAAGATTACGCGTGCTTTGACCCGTATCGCAATGGGCCTGCAAGATTGCCTATATCTTGGAAATCTCAATGCACGGCGCGATTGGGGCCACGCCAAGGAATATGTCGAGATGCAATGGCTCATGCTACAACAGGACGAGCCGGAGGATTATGTCATCGCAACCGGGCGGCAGCATTCGATTCGTAGCTTTGTAACAAAGGCCGCCGAGCAACTTGGTTTCCTGTTGGAATTCAAGGGTGAGGGCAAGGATGAAATTGCCGTCATCGCCGAGTCGACCCATTCGGAATTTGACACAGTCAAAAGCGGCACCGTGATTGTTCGCATCGATCCACGCTATTATCGCCCGACGGAAGTCGAAAATTTATTGGGGGATCCAAGCAAGGCGCGGGAGAAATTGGGTTGGGAAGCAAAAATCTCTCTTGATGAGTTAATCGCCGAAATGATTGCTGCCGACCTCAAGGAGGCGCGGCGAGATCGGCTTCTTAAGCAGAGCGGTTTTAAAGTTAATAATCAATTCGAATAAAGGTGCCGTAACCGTGCTGGATAAGAATACAAAATTCTTCATAGCGGGACACAAAGGCATGGTCGGATCGACCATCATGCGCCGGCTGGAAGCGCATGGTTATGATAATTTGATAACCCGATCCCACGGTGAACTCGATCTGACCGATCAACGGGCCGTGCACGATTTCTTTCAGACCACGGCCATTGATTACGTTGTCGTCGCGGCCGCTAAAGTCGGCGGCATTTTTGCCAATAATGAATATCCGGCGAATTTCATTTATGAAAATCTGATGATCGAATGCAATCTAATCCATCAGGCCCACAACAGCGGCGTGCGGCAACTTTTGTTCTTGGGAACCGCATGCATCTATCCGAAACTTGCAACACAGCCCATCAAAGAGGAGGCTCTTCTTTCGGGCCCTCTCGAACCGACCAACGAACCTTATGCCATTGCTAAAATTGCCGGCATCAAGCTGTGCGAATCCTATAATCGCCAATTTAATACCGACTATCGGTCGATCATGCCGAATAACATTTATGGGCCTAATGATACCTATCACGATCGGAATAGTCATGTGATCCCCTCCCTAATCAAGAGATTCCATGAAGCAAAAACGGCCAACCAAGCGACTGTTGACGTGTGGGGAACCGGACAGGTGAAAAGAGAATTCCTCCATGTGGACGATTTAGCGAGCGCCTGCGTGTTCGTCATGAATCTCGACAGACACGTCATAAGTGACATGACGCAAGAAATGATTTCCCACATCAATGTTGGCTCGGGACGTGAAATAACCATCCGGGAACTCGCCGAAGCTGTCGGCAAGACTGTTGGCTATAAGGGAGAGCTGATTTTCGATACCAGCAAGCCCGATGGCACACCGCGCAAATTCCTGGACAGCAGCAAGTTGAGGGCGCTTGGCTGGCAGCCTGAGATCAGTCTGAACGATGGGCTGAAGGATGCCTATGGGGATTATTTGCGTTCTCTGGAGGCGGCAACCTAAACAAGCAATGGTGACTCAAGTAAAATCGGCTTTTTCCAGACCGTGCAACAATAGTCTTGCCGCCTCAAGCTCCATGGCGGTGCGGGCTTCGGCCGCATAAGAACCCATATGGGCCGTAACAACCAAATTATCCAATTCAACCAATGGCCCTTTGTAAGGCTCGTGTTCAAAAACATCCAATGCGGCGCCGCCGATCCGATTATGCTTGAGTGCCTCATATAGTGCGGCTTCATTCACCAGCCCGCCACGCGCCGTATTGATCAGTATGGCGGTCGATTTCATTCGCGACAACCGCTCCTGGTTGATGAGTTGGTGGGTCGTTTCGTTATAAGGAATATGAAGCGACACAATGTCTGCCCGGGTTAGCAGGTCGTCGAGCCCGACAAGTTGGTAGGTTAATTGCGTCGCATCGACCATCGGATCGTGAATAAGAATGCTGGCACCGAAACCGGAAACCAGATCCGCCACTTTCAATCCGATTCGACCACCACCAATAAGGCCAACACATTTGCCTTGCAGCAAATTGCCCATTCGAGCTTGCCATTTTTGATTGCGAATTTCCCGATCGGCCAGCGTGATATGCCGAAGCGCCGCAAGAATAAGACCGATGGTAAGCTCGGCAACCGGTTGGGATGTGGCATCGGGCGTATGGTAGACAGCCTTACCCAAATCGCGTGCTGCATCCAAATCGACGTTATCAAGGCCGGTTCCGCACCGCGCAATTACGCGCAATTTAGGCGCCCGCTCCAAAGCTCGCCGTGTCAAAGGTTCAACGCCAGCGATCATGCCTACAGGATCATATTTCGTGAAAAGCTCTACGGCTTCGTCTTCCGTGAGACGGCGATTATGGGGATTCGTGATGATTTTATAGCCCTTCGCAGCAAGCTCCTGAAGCGCCGGATTGGCGCTCGTGTTGAAGCTGGATGTGGTGATCAAAAGGGCACTCATAATCGATGAAATTTCCTCCCTAGCGACAAAGGATCAGACATTTTCGCATTGACAGCTTCACGCTTCTTTTACCTGCTGCTCCTTTGGCGTGACAATCCATATAATGTATAAGGAGGGTGAAGGGGTCGAATCAAGCGCCGCCTATACTGTTTCATTGTGAACCGACTAACGCGCAAGGGCAATGGAAACCGTCTATGAAGGTCACCTGTTTTGTTATGGGCAACGGTCCGTCTTTGCGGGACCTTGAATTTGACGACCTGCGTGGGTTTGACACTATCGGTATGAACGCCGCCTACCGATATTGGCAAACGATTGATTGGTATCCTACGTATTACGCTTGTCTTGATTTGATCGTCGGCCTGTCTCACCAAGATGAAATTGGCCGCCTTATCACTCATGCGAAAGAGTTTGGCATCCGGGGATTTCTTTTAAGACGTAATTTGATCGAGGCTTTAGGCGATATTGCCTCGAAGCCGCCGGTTATTAATTTTGACGACGTGTGTCTATTTTCGAGGTTTTTTCGGCCGCCCGATATCACAACAGGGAGTCATAGCGCTCTATGGGCCGCTTATATGGGATACCGAAATATCTACATCTTGGGAGTCGACTGCGATTATACGTCGATTGTCGAGGGTGCTGTCCAACGCGATCGCCTGGAATTGGAAATCGAAGAAGAAAAGCACAATCCAAACTATTTTTTTGAAGGCTATCAGCGCAAAGGCGACAAATATAGTTTACCTGAACTGACCAAGGATCTTCATCTTGAAAGCTGGCGCCACGCTAAAGTTGTTTTGGACGCCAATCATGTAAAAGTCGTCAACCTCAATGCAAGATCGCGGCTTGATGTTTTTCCCTTTGCTTGCTTCGCCGACATAATCTCAAAATCAGACGGGCCAAAGCAAAGTCAAACCCCTTTAGGGGCTTCTAAAACCTCAACCAATAGCAACAAGAAGAGTTTATCCCCTCTCGCCAAGAAGGACAGGATTTCATCGACCCTTAGATTGTCGATCCACCACGATGTGATTGCCGGTCCGTTTACACCGATGGATAAGGCACAATTTGATGGGCAATTCTTCCAGATGGAACTGATCAAGGCCCTCGTTGATAAACAGGCCAGCCGTTTGGATATAAGTGGGGCGCCGGAACATCTTTATGCCGTCATCAAAGACGTTGGAATTGACCGAAAACATCCCTTCTCAAAAGAAAAAAAGACACATATCGAGCCAAAGACCATCAAAATTTCGGAACTGGAATCAATTTTACGGCTGCGCGGGATGACCGGACTTGGCCTTGTGCATTTTAAATCGTCGCCGTCCAATATCAAAACGCTCCAGGCTTTTCCCTGGTCGGAACAGGCGCCGACTTTGGTGATCAGCGAATGGCACGCCGATAATACCAGAGATAATGGACAATCGGTGCATGATGTTGCCGGTTTCCTACTAGACAAAGGTTATGTGGTTGTCGTGGCCGAATGGCAATCGGCGTCCCATGAACACGCGTCTACCTTCCACAAACTGGCATGCTATCCAACAATCATCGATCCGGCATCGAACAGATGCTTGACCATCGCTTTTAGAGGATCGCTGCTGCCCGAGCGTCTTTTAAAGATGTCGCTGCATTGTTTGGCATTTGGCACATTTTATATGAGCGTCGGGCTCAGGGTCCGAAGAACCCAAAATTGGGCGCACGGCCTATGGATAAACAGCATTAAGCCGCCATTACGGACCATCCGCGACTGGGTTCGGCACAGGCTGACACCGGCACGCGCGCGCTAGAGCATCGCTCGCTGTTTTGGAATCACTTGCGATGCTCTAAGTTATTGTTTGGTCGCGCCGTTTACGCGCAAAACCGCACACACTTTTGCGCACGGCGCTCTAATAGCCAGTCACGCAGAGCATTACGTGAACGCATTCGATAAAAAAAACGCCGCCATCGCGCACCTTGCCTCTGTCACAAGGGAAACTCTGCAGAAGGCGGTGGATCGGCGCGGATCCGCCATGCTCGCCTTATCGGGCGGTGCCACACCCCGGCATTATTTGCCGGCGATCTTAGCCATGGATTTAGACTGGTCGTCGATCACCCTGGCCCTGACTGACGAGAGATGGGTGCCGCCCGATCATCAAGACTCCAACGAGCGCATGATCAAAAGTCTTGTTTCCGGAACTGCCGCCGCCCAGGCACAATTCATCCCTCTTTGGCAGACCGATAGCTCGCCGGAAGAGGCCGCAAAACTGGCCAGCCGAACCGCTCGGAAAAGTGGTCTTGAAATTGATTGTGTCCTCTTGGGCATGGGTATGGACGGGCATATAGCTTCCTTATTTGCCGCACACCCGACCCTGAACAGCCAACAGGCGTATTGGATCAGCACGCCGAAGCCGCCGGCACCAAACGCCCCTTATCGGCGAATCAGTCTGTCACCGCGCGCCTTGTTGAAGGCCCATCGGATCTGTTTGGTATTGATGGGATCGGCCAAACAGGAAGTATGGCGCAAAACATGGTATGATTCCAATAAGCACCACGAATGGCCGGTTCGTTTGCTCAATGCCCATGACAATTTATTAACCATCTGCTTGCCTGAGGCAGAGTGAGGGGATCGGGCAAGCACGCGCTGACTTTGTTCCATCGCCGTGATAACTTGGCCGGTGCTCTAGGCAATTGCGGCTTATGCGTGGAGTGACTATCATAGTCGTCATTACCTTTTTGAATTGTCGGTGATACCTAAGCTTTCGCTGTCACGGGATTACATAAACGATGAACGCTTCGACGATCGACCCAGGACAAATGATTTTGGTCACCGGGGGTAGTGGATTTATCGGCAGCCACATGGCCGATCTGCTCAGCGAAACGGGTTACAAGGTCCGTATATTTGATCGAAGAGATTCACCTTATCGGCGCCCCGAACAGGAAATGATTATCGGTGATTTGTTGGATCCCGAAAAACTGGCCGAAGCAGCCAAG
>SMVB01140333.1_pt1 | contig 14367 bp, 15 predicted proteins | sample 2456461 | NCBI WGS metagenome assembly SMVB01 (sample SAMN11095934, study PRJNA526329) | marine sediment metagenome | biome: Marine sediment; feature: Surficial sediment; material: Deep marine sediment; isolation source: Hadal surficial sediment | place: Pacific Ocean | collected 2014-05 | depth... | reverse complement strand
TCACCGCGCGGCGCGATACGACGGCCCGCCATCGAAGCGTGGCGGCGTCAGCTTGCCGACCATGAGCACCCGCTGGTTCACATACCGGACAAGTACGTGCCACCCAGTTACCCGAGCGTGGAGCAAGCTAAATGTTTGCTGCAGGCGGGTGTAGTAGAACCAGTGACCCGGTCGCTCACGATCATCTCAATCGTCGAGGGGTTCGGGGCGAGAATTCGCGACGTCGCTGTGCCGGATCTGAACGTAGAGATCAAGGAAGCCGTTGACGGGACGGCGCTTGCCCATCTCGCTTGCGGTCTCTTCGAGGCGCACGCACGTGACGAGGCTGGATATCGCGATCAAGGCGGCCACAAACAGATGTGGGAAGCTGCGCGCGATATCGGGCTGGACAAACCAACGATTCCGAATGACGTGTTGCTGCGTATGATGAGCGGCCCTCCTCGGGGAGAGCGCAAGCGTCTCTACCCGGCACTCTCGGAAGAAATGGAAAGCTTGATCACCATGATGGCAAACGTCCTGGTGATAGAGACCTTTGCCGAGAACACATTCATCTGGGCGCAGGCTCTACTTGGAGACCCCGACGTCAGCGCGAACCCAGAGCTAGCCGCACATATCGTCGGCTGCATTGCCCGCGACGAGGTGCCCCATATCGATTACCTGACCGTCGCTCTGTCGGAGCTTCGTTCTCGAACGCTCGTCTCCAGCGATGGCAGCACGGAGATTCAAGGCGCGGAAGTCGTAGATGCAATCTTTCGCAGACAGCTCAGGGGTATGGCCACCCAGCGCCCGCGCGACAATCGCGAGCGGATGCGAAACGAAATCCACGACGCCATCGAAGACACCGCGCAGGCGAGTACCATCGCCCGAAAATTCGAGGACCAGGACTCAGGTTGGGAATTCCCGCATAAAGACGATGAGGAACTCGACGTACTCCTCAAGCGGGCCTGATGAGTACAATCGTGAACCGCCTATACCGTGGCGGGCGTATCGCCTTCACTGCCCTCGTCGTATGGCTACGTTATAAGGTAGCCGAACTCGGGGATAAGTTGCGGGGTCGCGACCCCAAAACTCGCGATCTGTCGCCTATCCATCAACGCAATGCCGATCTCATCTTTGCGACCGCCGTCTCCATGCGGGGCATGCTGGTGAAGATGTGTCAGATCGTCGGCACCCGTTCCGACATCTTTCCGCGCGAATTCGTCACCACCCTGTCGAAATGTCAGGACCGACTACCGCCACGCGATTACGAGACCATCTGCGAAGTCATCGAGACGGACTTTCAAAAACCGATCAACGCGGTGTTTGCAGAGTTCGATCGGACACCGGTCGCCGCCGCGTCTCTTGCCCAGGTACACGCCGCCCGTTTGTCTTCCGGCGAACGTGTCGCAGTCAAGGTGCAATACCCGGATATCGAACACATCATCAGTACCGACCTAACCGCGTTGCGACGAGTAGCGGCGATCTATCAACGCTTCGCCGGCAACGCCCTGGACTTCCTACCCCTGCTCGATGAGCTCCAGAAGCACCTGCGACTCGAATTGGATTTTCGCCGGGAAGTGGAGAGCGCAAACCGCATCCGTGAGTTTTTCGCCGACGACGTCAACGTGCGGGTACCCGAAATTTACGAGTCTTTATCGACGCGCCGCGTCATCACAATGGAGTTTGTTTCAGGCGCTAAAGTGAACGACCCGGACGGATTGGCTGCAGCGGGTGTCGACACTCGCGACCTCATGGATCGTCTCATGTGGATCTTCAATCGTATGATCCTGGCACACGGCTTTTTTCACGCCGACCCACACCCAGGCAACATCTTCGTCAACGCCGGTGAAAACGGAAAACCGGTGTTCACTTTGCTCGACTTCGGTCTCGCCAAGCAACTTCCCGATGGCTTCGGCATGGGAATTTTCGAGCTGATGTTTTCGATGATGACGTTCAACGAATCCGCCATGCTGCGAGCATTTCGCGAACTCGGCTTCGACACCCGGAAAGGTGACGACGACTCGCTCCTATTGATCGCCAGAAGGATGATCTCGCGCTCGAACACAGGGACTTTCCAAGGTGAGTTCACCGAGGAAATGACCGATGAGATGTTTGATGCCATTCGGGAGAATCCCGTCGTAAAAGTGCCTACGGACTTCGTGCTCGTCGCTCGAGCGTTTTCGCTACTCTCTGGAATCGCCCACACGCTTGGCCAACGCGCCAATGCACTAAATGCCATGGGGCCGGCTCCGACCTGAGAACTTTCTGCAATCAACTACTCGATCCCCGATTCCGACAGGTTTCGACAAGCTGTACCAAAACCAAAACATGGTGTGGTTGACGCAGGTGCATGTGAAGCAATAGTAGGATCGGCACAAAAGAAACACGATCGCCTCGAGGATCGTCTTCCGGCGCAATATAGGGTTCGGTGATCCTTCTTACCTCGACCCAGAATGCCTTGGCCAAGCCCATTTAGCAGTCGTCCAGATGTTTACGACTTCTCCGTCATACCGATACCACACCGGAATGGTGCTGGGATATCAACCAACCGGCGCTCCGAGGAGTCCACGCCGGTTTGTCGCTGTCCACGGGGTCAGTCCTCGAGGAAAGCACCGGGGTCTCCGTTTTCGAAAAGACCAACAAGCCCGCCGCGGTTTCGCGTTCCGTCATAGGCCGCATAGCCAAGCAGTCCCTGAACGTGCTTCGGGAGCGTCTTTGCGCACGCCTTCGAGACGTTGAGGATGCTGTTCTCGACCGGCCGTAGCCAACCTGCGCAATAGGATATCGAGACGGCACGGCGCGGACGGTCCGTTGTGTTCGCGCCGCCGCCGTGGACTATGTCGCCGCGAAAGATCAAGGCCTCTCCGGCCTCCATGATCGCGCGGGAAATCTCATCGGGGCTCGGTTTTCGACCGCGATCCCATCGCCAGCTTCCGGGCGTGACATGGGTGGCGCCATTTTCGAGCGTAAAGGGGTCGAGCGCCATGATTACGTTCATCACCAGTGGATGCCCACCGAGTGGCGCCATCGGCCAGGAATCGCTGTCGCGGTGGAGATATTGCTCGGGCTCCCCAGGTCCGATCTGGATGAGTTCCGCCGTATTGAGGAGTATCGAGGTCGCCACCGGTTCGACGGCACGTCCGGCCCAGTCGACAAGCTCGCGCCGGCCGATCCAGCCCGCGGCGCTCTCGAACTTCTCGATGAGGCCGTGGAGGCGAACCGTTCGATAACCCAGAAACTTATCGTACGCCGAAGAACCGCTTCGGGGCCGGCCCGCGTCCTCATGGGCGCGGAGATAGTGGTCGATTTCGTGGTTGAAGCGCCCGACTTCGTTCGCGCAGAACAGGCTCTCCAGAATGGCGCCACCTTCGTCGTGGACCGTCGCGTCGATCGTGTTCCAGTCGTAGGGTCGCGCGAAACGGCAAAGCTCGATCTCGGCCACCCGCGTTGCGCTCATCGCATCCTCCTTCGTTCGGTTTGATTTACTGGGTTGCATAACATACATTACGTAACACGCGTAATGCAACAACTGAATGAGGATGGTAACGATGCCCAAACAGGTCGACCATGAAGCCCGGCGGCGCGAGCTCGTTGAAGCGAGCTGGGATGTGATCGCCCGCGAGGGGATCGAGGCAACCACGCTCCGCAAGGTAGCCGCGGCGGCGGATTGCACGACGGGCCGAATCGCCCACTATTTCTCAGGTCGTGACGAGCTCATCCGTTTGGCGCTCCGGGCTGCTAATTCGGCGGCCGGGAAGCGCATGGTCGAAATCGCAAAGACGGAGTCCAACGCCCATGAACGGCTCCGTCGTGTCGTCTACGAGGGACTGCCCCTCGACGCCGCGCGCCTCAGGGAATGGAAGGTGTGGATCGTGTTCTGGGCCGCTGCTGCCTCGAACGACGATCTCGCGCGCGAAAACGTGCGGCGCTACAAAGAATGGCAAAGGCTGCTCTCGAAACTGATTTCGGACGTTTCGGGCCCGGATGATGCCGACGTGCACGCCCTGACGCTCGTCTCTTTGGTCGATGGTCTTGGGATCCGCGCCGCCCTGGTCCCTAGTAAGAACAATCGGAGTCTCGCCCGTGCCACCGTTGATAACTGGATTGCCAGGCTATGATTTTCGGCTGAACATTGTCCAGAGCGTCGCGATCCGAGCGCGGACGCAAGACAACGTAAAGCTTACCCTCAACGACGTACGAGACATGGACTCGCGTCTAATCACATCTGTGTGTCGGAAATTTCAAAGATAGGCGGCTACGATGCTCAAAGGTCTTTCAGCAACTCTTCTCCTCTTGCTAGTCGGCCTCGTCTGCACGACGTACATCGCGCTGGAGGTCGGAGGCGTGGTTTCCGTCAGGACGATAAGCGCGTTTAGCGGAACTCGAACAACCCATGTTTGGTATGTCGAAGATGGTGGCTCTATCTTTCTCGAGGCAAGTCATCCGGCATCTAGCTGGGTAAAAGACTTGTCCCTTTTCGAGACAATTCACATCGAGGATGACGTCATAGGGGGACGTTACACTTTCTCTATCGACCACTCAGAGTCTGCCCACGCCAAAATCCGGCGCATGATGCGACAAAAGTATGGTTGGAGAGACATGTGGGTTAGTTTGTTATTTGATGTCTCCTTGTCCCAACTCGTCGAGTTAGAGAAGGTGCCGTGGCCTGACAAGACGATGACGTGAACCGACCCACTAGAACCGCACGTCTATGACCGTTGGCAACACAATCACCAAACCGGTGTGCCACTCCGCGATCAGTGTCTGTTTCGATGCACCTACGACCTCCCCGAAGAGCGAGAGCTTAGCCTTGTGAGACTCATAAAAATGCTCGTGCGATCAGAAATTCTGGACCCGAGTGCTGCGAAGGGGCAAACGAAAATCGTTGGTCTTGGCAATCTGGCAGCGCATGGCGCTAAAGTGAGTGGCGAAGCAGCCGCTTGGGTGCTCAAAGTAGGTCCGCCGATTCTCCTAACGCTAGATGCCCTCCTTAGTAACTGGGATTTACCTCTGGGTAGGAGCCGTGTGAGCCGCGAGGTAGAATCAGACACACTCCAAAGCGGGACCGTCATTTGTTAACGGCCGAGCAGATCGACACCTACTGGAACGAAGGCTTCCTGGCATTGCGCAATGCCATTCCGGAAGCGGATGTGCAACGTCTTGAACGCGGATTCGCTCGAAACCCGCCTTTAGACGGCACGTTGCAGAAATTTAACTATCCGGAGCCAGGACGTTACACGCTCGCGAACAACTGCTTGAAAGATCCCGACCTTGCCTTCATTGTCGAGCATCCCGCCATCGTTCCTTCTGTCACGGCGCTTCTTGGCGGCGAACCGCGTCTGACCGCCTACGTCATTTACGACCGCACGCCGGGCGGTGAAGGCATTCCCGCGCACAATGACTACAAGCGGTGGCGGCCCGTTGGCTCTTCTATGAATTGGCTGTTCGCTATCGTGCCTTTCTGCGACTTCGATGACGAAATGGGACAGGTGTTCGTCGCGCCCGGTTCCCACCGCCTGGAGCGGATCTACGCCGACGCAGAGCGTGCACTATGCGTAAAACCGCCAGTCAAACCATCAGCGGAAGCCTTCATCGATCCAGGACTCAAACGTGGTGATCTGCTTTTAATGAACATGCACCTTTGGCATCGAGCGGGGCCAAATCGTTCCGATAAACACCGAGTGGGGCTGTTCAATAAATATGCGGCAGCCAATGCACCGCCCGCCACGGGTTACTTTCTCTACGACGACGATGTACACGCTGCGTTATCACCCGCCGGCCAAAGTCTGCTGGGCGTGCACAGCAACAAACCCATTGGCACGACGCGACTGGTGTTGCTGCGGGAAGTTGCAGACAAGCCCGAGGTGCTTATGCTGAAAGACGACCAAGCTCGTTGGCTGCTGCCGGGCGGCGAAGCCTGCACCGAACGCGCCATTGCCGATTGGGACGAAGGCAACGTGATCGCGTCGCTGCAACACCATCTGCGCGAGCAACTACGCATCGAAATGCCTTGGGTCTCCTATCTTGGCGACTACCCCGAAAACGGTCACTTGTGCCGCGTTTACGGATATACCCTGAACAGTATGGGTTTTCCGGTCGGCTATCCCGGTGAGTGGCACGCGATTACCGATCTAAGTGCCATCGAAACAGACCTTGCCCATGGCTACGAACTCGACGCTATTGCTGCCTGGCTCGATCCAGAACCCATTCGCGGCAAGGGTCTCTCTCAAGCGCAAAGTCGTGTCGATCAATATGCTTACTGATGAGTAAATAGCGATAGAGCGTTTAGTCATCGGTTCAATTTCCCCAGTGAGCCATAGATCACCTGTAGAGACTCTTCTGCCTGGATAACGAGTCTGTCGTGAGTTCCCCTACGCTCATACACATGCACGCGCTGGCACAAGTCATTGCACGCCATCTAGATCGGTTAGCAGTTAAAAGTTCATCGGTTGTGGCCGATTGTGTCTGCTAAAGAGCCGTATTAGAAGTCCTGCAGAAATACCCACCACAGCGTCGCGTACAGTGCGGCTCGTTCTTCGCCTCGCCCTACCCCCGTTCACCTGAACGTAGCCACTCATAATCCCAGCCCAGACAAGCGCCCGCACAGAGCCGCTAGTCGGAAAACTGCTAGAAACGGCTCTCAGGGGCTCCTGCGTGGCTCCATAGCGGACCTTCCCGATGCGGGAATTTTCACGAGGATCGGTTGTCCGCCGACTTCCACGCCCTCTTCGTCATTACAGTCATTCACGGCACGAAAGAATGTCGGCTATCGCCTAATAAAGAGACCCGCTTAACAAGAAAAGAAAGGGATTGGTCATGGAGCCAAACGTTGGTGCTCTTCCCGTAATTGCTGAAGTGGGAATAGGTTTTGTCGGTTTTTCAACAATCGTGGCCGTCCTGCAGCAGTCATTTGGCACGCGGTTTACCTCATTTCAGGTCCTGCTCATTCATTTCTATATTGAAACTGGGCTACTAAATGTTGCGTTGGCGGTGTTACCTATTGCCCTTTTCAGTTTTTTCGATAGCGCACTGCTTGTCTAGCGCGTTTCTGCATACGCAATATTAGCCTTGAGTACTTGTTACATACCTTTATACATTCGGCGCCGAAGGAGAGCTCATGCCCCAAACCCTGTTGTTAGTTGGACCGTGATAATCGGTTACGGAATTTCAAACATGCTATTGATCGTGACCTCGACCGAAATGTTCTGGCAACCCTCGTTGGCTGCGGTTACTGCCTATCTTTTATGGGCATTTTGCAGCAGTGCCGTGATTTTCGTGTATTTTCTTGCGAGCTTTCTGAAAGGCGAAGTACCCGACTAACCCAGCGTTTGTTTGTAGTTGTGCTCAAGATAAAAGCCCGCTGAGAGGAATATGCGTTGTTACTGCGTCGGGCTGGTTTCCGGATGACGAAGTTTGTTCCGACCGCGTCTGATGTCAGCATTGGGTAGCGTTGAGAAGCATCTACTTGTGGGTGTTTTTCGTGTGTACTTCACTCAGAAATAGGAATAGGTAGAGATCATAGGAGAGACAAGTGCGAATCATAGATGTGTGGATGCAGACGGGTGGAACAGGACCCGCCGAACAGGGAGATATCTTTGCGACTTTGACACGTGGACGCGAGCTGGTGATGACACGCCGAAGAACGACGAGCACTATGCGATCACGAAAATGGATGAGGGCGAGGTGGACATCGGCCTAATAGCAGCCTGGTGCGGGCCACGGGGCTTCTCGATCACGAACGAAGATGTGGCACGCTGCGTTGATACGTATCCAGAGCGATTTAGGGGACTCGCATCAGTCAATCTCTATCGGCCGATGGAAGCGGTACGTGACCTGCGGCGTTGGGTGAAAAACCATGGCTTTGTTGGTTTGCGGATGGTGCCCTGGCTTTGGAACCTACCTCCAAATGATAGGCGCTACTATCCACTCTTTGCCGAATGCGTTGAACTTGGGGTACCGTTTTGTACTCAGGTGGGGCACACGGGCCCTTTATGCCCGTCCGAGCCAGGACGCCCCATTCCTTACCTCGATGAAGTGCTGTTGGAGTTTCCCGAGCTCAAAGTAGTTGGCGGTCATGTTGGATTCCCATGGGTCAACGAAGTGATCTCGCTCGCGACCAAATATGAGAACTTCCATATCGACACTTCCGCATATGCATTGCATCGGCTGCCGCCGGAGTTTGTGGAATTCATGCGCGGGCGAGGCAACAAGAAAGTCATGTTCGGCACCAACTTTGGAATGCTTACAGCCAAGCGTTGTTTGGAAGGATTGTCGAAACTGAAACTATCGCCTGATGCAACGGAAGCCTTTCTTTGGAACAACGCGGCAAGAGTATTCAATCTGTAGTTCGCTTATCGGTGTCCATACACTTTTATTGTTTTAGTCGGCCCTTAAGCTGGCTGCTTGTGGCCGAGGGAGGATATTCTGTTGAAAAACTCCTTTCCTCAAATTCCGACACTGATTCTGGAGTCAGATCGTATCGGGCGAGATTGGACGCCCACTGACAACCGAAAGTCATCTAAGCCTTTATTTTAACAAGGTATTTCTGATCGGATTGGATGGTATTGGACACCGTCGGACGACGCTGGAAAATGGTAAATGGCGTCCCCTAGGGGAGTCGAACCCCTGTTGCCAGGATGAAAACCTGGAGTCCTAGGCCACTAGACGAAGGGGACTGAAAGGAAGCGGCGCATTCTATGAATCCGCTCAGGGCCAGTCAAGCAATGCACCGGATGTGCCGCCAGCGGACCCCAACCCGGCTCTGTGAACCACATCATGCAGGCGGGTTGCAGAATCGTCAGAACTTGATCCCGATCCCCAACGAGTAGGTCACGTCCGTCTTGTCGTTGCCTTCTGGCGGATTGGTTTCGTGGTCCAGGTCGACGCGCAGGTGAGTATCTATCCGATGATTCACGATCATCCTGATCCCCGTGGACGACTCGATGACTTCACCCCGATCGGGAATCACCAGCAACGAATTGCTGTGGAAAACCTCTACCCGTTCGCTCCACAAAAACCGGTTGTACTTCAGAGCCCAACGCACAGCGGGGTTCTCATCGCGGTCGCCGGCGAGTTCCTCGACAACCATGTTGGCACTCAACCGGGCCGACAGCGCGCCGAAACTGTTATCCCAGAACTGATATCCCACACCGGCGCCAGCCGTGATTCGATAGTCGACGTCCTTGAGCCCATCTTCGAAGTACTCGAAGTTGCCAGCGCCAAACCACTTTTCGGTGACGAAGCGCTTGTACCCATAGTCCAGATCCAGCTGATCCTTCGTGCTCTCCCCTTCAGCCTCTTCCTGTCTGATGAGCAACGAAAGGAAGTGCTCTGATTTGTTGCGGGTGAGCGTGGTCTCTATCAGCGCGTTGTACGAACCGGTGTCCGAGTTGCCCGTCGATACCGCAGCAGAGAGGTCCGCTCGGCTCGACCAGTCAAGCCCGCGGTCTACGATGGCAAGTCGATTCTGACCTGCGCTGCGCACCTGATCCAACGCGAGTGGCTGCAGTTCATCGTCGGCACCCAACACCGCCTGACCCTGCGCTGCGACCACCAGGCGACCGCTCATGCGGCCACCGTCGCGCAGCTTCAACTCAAACGACTCCTCGGTTTCCACCGTGAGCACCGAACTCTGCTTGAGGCTGAGCCTGCCGGCAAACTCGGTTTGCAGGACCAGCCGTTTGCCGCTGATGGCGCCCAACTCCCCCGTGAGACGATCGCCGTTCTTCATATGTACGACATCGGCCACCACGGGTAGCACCAGTATCGCAAGCACTACGCCCACCAAGGCGCGCAGGCCCGAAATCTCTCGCCGGTATCGAGTTTTCAACGCAACTCCCTATTTGTTGTGGCCCAGAGCTGCCCTGCCGATCCAGTGGCGGGCGAAATGCTGTGCGGTACGGCCGCTGCGGACCCCGCGTGCCAGCGCCCAGCGCAGCGCAGCGCCACGAACTTCGTCGTCCCAGGAAAAACCAACGCCGTGGGGCGCCGCGAGTGCGTGCAGCCAGTGTTGAACCACGTCGAGATAGGCCTCTTGCTTGAACGGGTAGAACGACAGCCACAGGCCGAACCGATCGGACAAAGAGATCTTCTCCTCGACCGCTTCGGACTGATGCAACTCGCCCTCGACGAACGTCGCCTGCTCATTTTCAGACATGTACTCCGGCAGCAAGTGGCGCCGGTTCGAGGTGGCGTAGATGAGCACGTTGCCCGATGACTTGAACACCGAGCCCTCCAGCGCGCTCTTTAAAACCTTGAAGCTTGCGTCATCAGCTTCAAACGAGAGGTCATCGCAAAACAGAATGAACATGAAAGGTTCATCTCGCAGCCGCCCTACGATGTCCGGCAAAGCGGTAAGGCGGGATTTGTTTACCTCCACAAGGCGCAGCCCCGCTTCGTGATAGCGATTCAGCACGGCGTGCACCAGTGACGACTTTCCGGTACCCCTCGCACCCCACAGCAAGACGTTGTTGGCCGGGACACCCGCGAGAAACTGGCGCGTATTGAGCGCAAGCTGTTCCTTTTGATCCTCTATGCACAGCAAATCGTCGAGCTGAATGTCGTCGATGTCGGTATGGGCGACCAGACCCCCGCCCCAGGGTTCAGGTCTCCATACGGCGGCGCGACATTGCCGCCAATCGACGCTCGTCGCTACAGGCACCAGCTTGAGTGTCCTGCGGGCCAACTCTTTCGCGTCTGCAATCAGCTCTTCAAGAATCTTGTTCACGCCTGCTTGTGTCGTTTCGCAAAGGGCGCAATTGTACCCGCAATATGGGCCTGGCCTGCGGCCGCTGATGGACCTTTAGTGGACCGGAGACGATGAGCGGCGAAGGTATTGATGTTAAGATTGCGGCCCGTTGCGCACCCATGCCGAAAGGCGGAACCCACTCCAGCCATGGCCGAGTATTCCGGCAAAGATCGACGCAAAGGTGCCCGAGACCGACGCGAAACACGGCAGGATCGCCGCAACCCTGAGCGCGTGGCCGACGATGTTGGTCCGCGTCGCCACCCCGACGTTCGCGAGCGGCGAAATCCGACGAAGCAGTAGAGCGACGCCGGCTATGACCGGCGCCGCAACGGCACCACGTTGGTTGGTTCCTTTACATACACGCGGCGCGCGCGGCCAGGTCCATCGAGCCCGATCTTTCCGCTGTCGAAGAAGCGCAGTTCGTATGATCGTGCGGTGTCGTCGAGATTCGAAGTCAGTACCAGCGTGTGGCCCTGCAACGCCCAGGTGCCCTGCTCGCCAGCCTCGGGCTCGCGGAATCGGTAGGTGCCCGAGTGCAGTTCACCGCTGAGTTCCAGCGTTCCCTGTTCGTTTTCCCAACGCCATATGCCCGGGAGGTCCAGGCGCTCGAGCCAGCGCGACCGATTGCGCCGGGCGCCCCGGACCCAGACTATGACGATCAAGCCGAGGGCAATTACGATCAGTAACGAAGCCATGGCTCAATGCTACACCAGCCACTCACGCCAGACCTCTACGACCTCTGCGTCCACGCTCATCTGCAGGTTACGCTCAATGTCGCCAAGCGTCTGGTCTACGACATCGGCGCTGCTCGCGGCCGCCACGAAAGACCACTGGGCACGTTGCAGCGAGTCCTGGTGGCGGCTTTCGCAAACTGCGACGTTGGCCGCACGGCCAAATCGGTCCCGAATACCTTTCAGCCGCTGGCGTTTGTCTTTCAATGAACGGCAACCACTGAGATGAAAGTCGATCCGCAGAAGGGCGACGTTCACCGGGCGGACTTAAACTCTTGCTTGTTGATCGAGTAGAAAACCGTGTCCAGGCCATGAAACTCCCGGCGCTCTTCGAAGACCATTCCAAGACGCTGCAACACCCGTACCGACCGCTGATTGGGTGTGTCGGCAGCCGCAATCACTCGATCCATGCCGCAGCGCTCGAATCCATAGCGCAGCACCTCGATTGCCGCCTCGGTCACGTACCCCTCGCCCCAGAAGTCCGGCAGTATCCCGTAGAGCAGTTCGACCTGGTCGCCTTCGGAGAAGCGCCGGTGCCCACAGAACCCGATCAGGAGGCCAGGATTGGTGGCGACCTCGATGGCAAAGAACCCGGAACCGAGTTCGGCAAAGCAATTTTCGCTCTCCGCGACGATTTCCGCGACGGCCTCCCGGGACATCTGCTGATCTTCCCAGAGATACCGGCGAACGTCTGGTTCGTTCCAAAATTCGTGCAGTGCGGCCAGATCCGAACTCGCGATAGGACGCAGGATCAGCCTGTCCGTGCTGAGGTTCGGCATACTATTCAGCCCTCCAGAGCCGAGTTTGCCATAGCAGAACACATAAGCGAACATCTCTGCGTCACCCCACCCCCGCAATGCGGACAAGGCAGCATCGTGCGATTCAGCTTCTGGCCCAATCCTGTTCAGAAATACAGCGAAATATTGGCGCTGGCTCAACACGTGGAGCGCACAGGCTGGGATGGGTTCTGGTACGCCGACCATTTCATGCCCAACACGCCCGATACCAGCGCTCCATGGCCCGAGGCATGGACCACCCTGGCGGCCATAGGCGCGGTCGTGCCACGGCTACGTGTGGGCACCCTGGTAAGCGGCAACACTTACCGGCACCCCGCGGTGCTGGCAAAAATGGCGGCTACCCTGGATCACATTACAAACGGGCGAGCCGTGCTCGGACTCGGCAGCGGCTGGCAGGAGAACGAACACCGCCAGTACGGAATTCCGTTCTACACCCTCGCCGAACGCCTGCAACGGCTGGATGAGGCCTGCACGATCATCAAGAGCCTGTATTCGCAAGCCTCGACCACGTTCGAGGGCCGTTTCTATCAGCTCGACAACGCCAGCCTCGAACCCAAGCCCGTGCAACGTCCGCTGCCTTTGCTGATCGGCGGAGGCGGCGAGAAGGTCACGCTGAAGATCACGGCCAAACACGCAAACGAGTGGAACGTGTGGGGCGACGTCTCGATCCTGCGCAACAAGATGGAGATCCTTGATCGGCACTGCGCCGACATCGGCCGCGACCCCAGGGAGATCAAGCGTACCGCGGTTGCACTCCTGTTCATGAGCGACGACAACGCCTTCCTCGAGCAGAAGCGCAACTCCGACCAGCAGCAGCCAAGCATCATCGGTACCGTGGACGAAGTGCGCGAAGTCGTGAACGAGCTCGAGGCCATTGGCGTGGACGAACTCATCGTGCCCGATTTCACCCTGGGCGGTGGCGATCAGAAAATCGCCACGTTGGACCGCTTCATCACCGACGTGGCCGGCCGTTGAGAACCCCCCCTTGAGCGCAAAAAAGACCGACAAAAGCGCCGGGAAAACTCCGGTTTCAGCGGTGCCCGCCGCAACCATCCTGATGCTGCGCGACGGCGACGACGGTATGGAGGTCTTCATGGTGGTACGCCACCACGAAATAGATTTCGCCTCCGGCGCGCTGGTATTTCCCGGCGGCAAGGCAGATCAGCCGGATTTCGATCCACGCCTCCAAGCACACCTGGACGGAGCGGATTCCGACCCCGACCGAAGAGCAATTCAGGTAGCCGCAATCCGCGAAGCGTTCGAAGAGTGCGGCATTCTACTGGCCCGGGGAGAAGGTCAGCCCGACATGTTGAGCGGCCAACGCCTGGCGAGCCTGGCGCCCTACCGATTGCAGCTTCAAGACCGAGATCTCACGATGCTGGAGTTCCTGCAGCGCGAGAACCTCCGCCTGGCTTGCGACAGGCTCACCCATTTCGCTCACTGGATCACCCCGGAGAACATGCCCAAGCGTTTTGATACGCACTTTTTTCTCGCTATCGCACCCAAGGATCATCTGGCGGTACACGACGGCCACGAGTCGGTAGATTCCGTCTGGATTCGACCGGCGGACGCTCTGGCGGATGGTGAAAGCGGCAAACGGACCGTCATCTTTCCAACCCTGCGAAACATTGCGAAGCTCGGAGCCAGCGCTACCTGCCAGGCGGCAATTGCGGCCGCCGCTAAAAGTCCGGCGGTATCGGTTCTGCCGCGGATCGAAAAGCGTGCCGATGGCACCTATCTGTGCATCCCTGTGGAGGCTGGATACGACATCTCCGAGATGAAATTGCCGCCAAGCGCCGGCGGCTCGATGGTCGCCCCCTAAAGGCGCGGAACTTTGCGCATTCTGCCATGTGCGAGACGCGCAACGGGTAACGTTTTGGCGTGCCAAACGGCAGTTGCGAGACTCAGCACGAACGCGTAGTTTTCCTGCTTCAGCTTATTTAACCGGGGAGCACATTCATGGCCACACGCGCCGACCAGGTCCAGACCGAGGAAGTTCTTTACGAGGTGAGCGATCGGGTCGCCACCATCACGTTCAACCGGGCAGAACTGCAGAACACCATCTCCGGCCCGATGCTCGACGCCCTGTCCCGGTATCTGCTGCAGGCCAACG
>SMVB01437847.1_pt1 | contig 14373 bp, 16 predicted proteins | sample 2456461 | NCBI WGS metagenome assembly SMVB01 (sample SAMN11095934, study PRJNA526329) | marine sediment metagenome | biome: Marine sediment; feature: Surficial sediment; material: Deep marine sediment; isolation source: Hadal surficial sediment | place: Pacific Ocean | collected 2014-05 | depth... | reverse complement strand
GGCTGCATATTCTTCTTCGGAAACGTATCGCAAATCGCCGATGAGGTTCATAGCCTCGTGATTCCCGATGAGCACGTGCACCATACCTCCGGCCAGCAGCGATTCCGTCTCAAGACGTATCAGCAGGTCCATCGCACGGCGCGAATCAGGCCCTCTGTCGAGAATATCTCCGACGACGACGAGGTGCGTCGACTCACCGGACCAGGCGAGTTGGTCATCAAGTACACCGGCATTTTGCAATGCCGCGACCATCGGTCCGTAGGCGCCGTGGATATCACTAAGTGCGACAACACGGTCAACATTTTCGAACCGCCACGGTGACGTAGCAGCAGGTGCCACCGCAGCAATGAGGACCGTTAGTGTTAGCAATGCCCGTAGGTTATTCTTGCAAGTAACCATGTAACTCTTACCCGGTTTTCGAAAAATGCCGATGACTTATCTTAGATGGATCGCCGCCGTCGTCGCGTTGTTCCCGTTGGCCAGCGCGGTCGGGGCACAGAATAGCAAGGATCATGATCCCCTGTTCGCAAGTCACGACATACTTGAAGTGGAAATCGAGGCACCGTTTTTGATGCTCTCCAGGGAGAGACCGGACGAGGACGAGGTCGAAGGAACGTTTCGCTATGTGACAGATGAAGGCAGCACCGTCGAATTCAACATCGGCGTTCGAACTCGGGGACATTTTCGACGCGACAGGAATATTTGCATCTTCCCGCCACTGCGCATCAATTTTAAAAAATCCCAAACGAAGAACACATTATTCGACAAGCAGGACAAGTTAAAGCTTGTTACTCACTGCCGCAACAAGGTACAGCGTTACGACCAGACCGTCGTCAGCGAATATCTTGCGTATCGCATTTTCAACCTGTTAACTGACACGAGTTTTCGCGTACGCCTGCTCAGGGTTAAGTATGTCTACACGGACCACAAGCGCGCGATCGAAAACTACGCAATTTTGATCGAGCACAAAAATCGGCTTGGTAAACGAATTGGCGGAAAACCACTACGCATTGAAAAGGCGCGCGTATCCACGTTGCACCCACAGGATATGAACCTGGCATCCGTATTTCAGTATCTGCTGGGCAATACCGATTTCTCGCCGATCGCGACAACGCCAGATACGGACTGTTGCCACAATCAGGCACTATTTTCGAGCAATGCCGGTCCTTACTATACGATTCCTTTCGACTTCGACCAGACGGGCTTCGTCGATCCGCCGCATGCCTCGCCAAATCGCCGATTTGGCCTCAAGTCAGTTCGTGACCGCCTTTACCGGGGGCGATGCGTACACAATGATCTATTGCCGGAGACATTGCAGTCGTTTATCGATCATAAGGAAGACATAGAGACGCTGGTGCGTGATCAGAAGGAATTGTCGCCACCTACGCGCCGCCACTTGCAAAAATATATCGAGAGCTTTTTTAAAGTACTCAACAATCCGCGACGAATCCGGAGCAGCTTCGTCAAAAGGTGTATTTAGGCGCCTCTTGAATCCGGTCAGCTCCGATCCAGTCTGTGACGATTTTCGCCACCCGGGGATGGATGTAATAACCGACTGAGCTGTGGGGATTGGACTTGCCGTAGCGAACCGCCAGATTAAAAACATGATAGTCATGCACGGCGCTGACCAGTCGATCTGCCATCATCATCTTAAAATCGTCGGCCAGGGTATTATCGTGACACGTGTAATCGTCTTCGGCCGATACGTTGTGCCAAGTAATCACATTGGTCGGAAAGCGCTTCGGCGGTTCATTTTTCGCCCCCAGGAGTTTTTGGCGAATGTGGTTGTCGCCAAGCGGCGCGCCGAGTGTCACCCACATATCCACTTTCGCGTCGCTGTACGTTTCTTTGTAATCAGCCTCGTGGGAAAGCTGCCACAATACGTCATAGGCGACAATGCAGCCCGCGCCGTGCGTCATCAGGAGAACGCGATCGCCGCGATCAAATAACTCACAGAGCTTGCTGCGTACTCGTTCCCGCACTTTATCTGCATAATCGGTTTTTCCTCCCAGGTATTCAGCGGTATCTTTGGATACGCAGGAGATGAGCGACACGATAAAACCGAGCGCACCGAAAAATGGTGCCGCCAGGTTCGCCGCGAACTCCATCAGCGCTGACTTGCCGGGCAGGCAATCGTATTGGCGGATACCGAATCGCTTGCGTACCGAAACAGTTCGCAAGGTGTTCAGGGCACTGCTGCGATCGCCAAGATCGAGTTTCTCGTCGTATCGCTTGCCGCGAGATTCCAGCAAGGCATTCGTTAAATCGCCGTAGTAAGCCATGTCTTTCGATACGCTATCAAACGCTTGAACGTGATCCGGAAAATCACGCTCGATGCCGGCTCTTAGAGCAGACATCGAAATATCCATTAACGGCTCTGCCGCCGGTTTAAAATCCCGGCCATGAACGAGCAGGATGCTGAAGTTCTTACTCGTAATCGTCCTCTCCCGCGTCCCGCCTGGTCATCATTGTCAGGAATGGCCCGGACAATGTCTTGCCATACTCCAGCTTCCATATGAACAGCGTAGCGAAGACGAACATCCCCGAAATGACCGCGGCAACCCCGAGCGCACCGATACCGGATCCAAGGCCTATCCCGATCGCAACGAAAATGTACATCGCATCTGACGGCTGCGCGAGAGAAAAACGAAACCGCACTGCTGCTACAACGCCCGCGAGACTGAATGCGAGGGCCAGGCTATTGAGTACGATCATTGCGATGCCGGTGACAACCACCGGAAGAATCATGATCGTCTGCAAGAAAGACTGATCGATCCTGCGCGCGCGGCTTGTGATGAAATAAACCCATGAGATCGGCACCGTCAGTATGAGTGCTCCTATGCTGGCCAGCACCAGTCGCAATGGACCGTTTGGCGCAAGCACCGTCTCCTCCGCATAGGAATATATGGGCTCAAAGGAATCGACGTTTGCGGCAGCGAGATCGCTGATTCCGCCTATCGGAAAATATTCGCCGATACCGGGATAGCGGCCGAGCAAGAACGCCAACGCACCAACCCAAAATCCGTAATAGAGAAGGATTAATGTGAGAGGTATTAGCAAGCTACCCGCTTTTCGCATGATGCATCTCCGTCCGTGTCGCGCCACGATACCGCCCGGTTCTCGTTACGGCAAATGGCAAGCACGAACTATGTCGCAGTGGTAGGCTATTTGGCGTTTTTGAATCCAGGCAAACGCCTATGAATCAACCCACTCAGCTCCTCGGTATCAGCAACGCAATTGTTGATGTGCTGGCGCACATCGACGACGACTTTCTGGCCAAAATCGATGCGGTTCCCGGATCGATGACACTGATCGATCAGCAGCGCGCGAACGAAATTTATTCGATGATGGGCCCGGCGACCGAAATGTCGGGCGGCTCGGTCGCCAACACGGTTGCAGGCTTTGCCAACCTCGGCGGAACGGCGGCGTATATCGGCCGCGTCAAGGACGATCAGCTGGGCGAAATTTTCAACCACGATATGCGCTCGCTCGGTATCGATATCCGCCTCAAACCCGGGGCCGATGGATTGCCAACAGCTCGCAGCCACGTCCTGATCACTGCCGACGGTCAGCGAACAATGCAGACTTATCTCGGCGCTTGCACCGAATTGAGCGGCGGCGACATCTCTCCGGAGACTCTGGGTTCGCCCAAGGCGATATTGCTGGAAGGTTATGTGTGGGACTTACCCGAAGGTCCGGCATTAGCGCGAAAGGCTATCGACATCGCTGCAAAAAGTGGAGCTGCCGTCGCGCTGTCGCTTTCCGATTCGTTTTGCGTCGAACGACATCGTGAGTCTTTCGACGACGCTATTCGAAATGGCGTAAAAATTGTGGTCGCCAACGAGGATGAAATTGGCGCCTTGATGAAGACGGCGAACTTTGACGAGTCGCTGGCGGCAATACAGAACTATGACAACTTGTTTGTGATTACGCGCTCTGAAAAGGGCTCCGTCATAGTTTGCGGCGATGAGAAAATAGAGCAGGCTGCAACGCCCGTAAAGAACCTTGTGGACACAACCGGCGCCGGCGATGCCTATACGGCCGGTTTTCTGTATGGCTGGGTTAACGATCGCTCGCTGGCAGAGTGCGCCAAACTCGGCACGTTCTGCGGCACCACGGTCATCCAGCAGGTTGGCGCGCGCATCGAACCCGGATTGCTCGACAGTTACGCGTAAGGTCGCGCGCTCCTACTCTGGCAATGCGAAAGCAATCATCTTGTCGTCGAGCGGCGTACCCAGGCGCGAACTGCCACCGGCAAAAATTACGACGTACTGCCTGCCTTCCCAGACATAGGTCATCGGTGTTGCGGTCCCCGAGGTAGGTAATCGCCCGCGCCATAACTCCTCGCCTGTCTCGGTACTGAGAGCGCGCAGGTAATAGTCCATGGTCGACGCAATAAAAATGACATCGCCGGAGGTCGCGATCGGTCCGCCATAGGTCGGTGTGCCAACTTCCAGCGGCATGCCGATCATGTCTTTCAGGGTGCCGAGCGTCCGGCGCCAGACAATTTCGCCGCTCGCAAGATCTACGGCCGCGATGATGCCCCAGGGGGGCGCGCTACACGGCAGTCCGAGTGGCGACAATATCAACCCTCTCCTCGACGCGTACGGCGCACCCCGCATCGGTGAAATCTGCTGATCGTGGTAGGTCTCCTTCGCAGTCTCGATTTCCACATTTGGCAGCAGTGAAATTACGTGGGCCATGCTCGTCATGTTGATGATCAGAAGATTGCGGCGTGGGTCGTATGCCGCCCCACCCCAGTTGGCACCACCACCGGTAAATGGGTAAAACAAGGTGCCATCGAGAGACGGCGGCGTGAAGATGCCTTCAGCCCGCAGTTTCTCGAATTGCTTCTCACAGGCTCGCTTATCGAACCAGGTCAGACCAAAAGCATCACCTGGGTTTGCAGCACTCGGTACAAGAGCTGCAGGCCTCAAGGGAATCGGCTGCGTTGGCGACATTCGCTCACCAGGGATGTCCGATCCCGGGATCGGCGTTTCCGCCACTGGCAAGAAGGGCTCACCGGTCTCGCGGTCCAACACAAACACGTGCCCCGTCTTCGTTACTTGCGCAACGACATCGTGTGCCAGACCGTCGCGCCAAACGGTATAGAGTCCGGGTTGCGCTGGCAAATCGTAGTCCCAGATGTCGTGGTGCACTATTTGATACGCCCAACTGACTGCGCCCGTCTCAGCGACCAGCGCCACGACCGAGTTCGCGTGGCGGTTGTCGCCAGGACGCAAGCCGCCAAAGAAATCAGGGCTCGGACTCGACGTGGCTAAAAAAACGAGACCGCGTTGCGTATCGACAGACATGGGTGCCCAGGCATTTGCATGGCCCTCAACAGGTGGCTGCGTTCCCCGCCATTCCGGGTTGCCGGATGTTCTCGGGATTGGGTCAAAAACCCATTTCGCTTCACCGGTTCTGACGTCAAAAGCGCGGACGGTGCCGAGTGGGGCCGCGACACGTACGTTATCTGCGATCGCGGACCCCACGACGACCGTGTCGTTAATCACCGCAGGTGGCGATGTGATCTGAAACTCCCCCGGCCAGGTGAGCTTCATGCCGACATTCAGAACGACCTGACCTCGCTCACCGAAGTCGGGACATGGCTCGCCGGTTCTGGCATCGATTGCGATCAGCCGGCCGTCATTCGTCCCCATCAGGATGCGGGATGGGCAACTCGCAGTGGCGTCGCTGTCGCGCCAGTGTGTGACGCCCCGGCAAACGAATTGATTCGCAGGCCGTTGTTTGAGATCGGAGCCTGCATCGAATCGCCAGCGTATTTCGCCACTGCCCGGATCCAGGGCAATGACATCGTTAAACGGTGTGCAAAAAATCAACGTGTCATCGACGAGGATCGCTGTTCCCTCCGAAATACTGCGGCCCATCGCGTTCGGCTTGCTTTCCGCGTCCCCGGTGCTGAACTGCCAGGCGATCTCGAGTCGGTCAACATTGCCCGCGTTAATCTGGTCGGCCGAACTAAAGCGCTGTCCGCCCGCATCGTTGCCGTAATGATCCCAGCCGGGACCCGCTAGCTCGGAGTGGCCTGCATGCTTGAGCGCCGTGCCCGAGATATCCAGTGAGTGCGCGCCGCCGATGTATTTGTAGCCACTGCCGCCCCCGACCAGCAATAAGGCCAGAACACCGATCAGCAGAATCAGCGGCTTGATGTGTTTTTTGATAGGTCGGTGCCTCGTGAGAAACGATCACATCGATTCTAGTGCCTTTTCAGCAGCCGCGCGATTTACGCTAAGGGCTAAGACCATGTGCCCTTTCTTTGTAATATAAAGTTACCTTCGGCCTAACCACGATTATCCTTCATAACGCAAAGTTCATGCCCTGATTCCTGCGCCGAATCGCTTGACAGGAGGCCACTACAGGTACGATACTTCGTGAAATAAAGTTAAATAGACCGTGACTATTCACTTCGACGAAATGATCAGCGCCCCCTGTCGCCTAGGCATCCTGGCCACGCTTGTGCCGGGCCTGCCGGTGTCGTTCACGGACATGAAAGGTGCCACGAGTCTTTCCGACGGCAACCTGCACGTGCAGACCCGCAAGCTCGCCAAGGTTGGATATATTGAGATCAACAAAGCCATGAAGGGTCGCCGCTCCGTCACCGAATTTCGGCTCACCACGCTCGGGCTCGAGCGGCTTCGACTTTATGTGACAAAGTTACAGGCAGTCCTGGACGTGGAGTCAGGCGTGCCCCAGACGCCGGTGCCCGCCGAGCCTGCCACGGTCTCGTCGGTCGCTGACGATTCGGCGGTTTGGTAATGAGCACGTCACCGAAAAGCATCGCTATCGGTGCCGACCACGGCGGTTTCGAACTAAAGACCGGTCTTATCGCCCACTTGAGCAAGGCCGGCTACGACGTGGATGACGTTGGTACTTCATCTCGTGAAGCTGTCGACTATCCAGTCTATGCCCGGGCGGTCGCCGAGGCCGTATCCAGTGGCGCTGCGGACGTTGGCATCATGATCGACGGTGCCGGAATCGGTTCGTGCATGGTCGCGAACAAAGTGCCCAATGTCCGGGCGGCGCTGGCCTACGATCTATCGAGCGCCCGCAACAGTCGCGAACACAACAACGCTAATTTGCTAACGCTCGGGGCCGGCCTGATCGGCGCCGGTCTGGCAGAGCAAATCGTCGACGTCTGGCTCGCGACCGAATGTACCGAGGCACGCCATTTGAACCGGGTCGCAATGTTTGCAGACCCGGTCCACAACCAAAAGCCCGAGGAGAGCACTGCATTGCATTTGTCCGACCAAGACATTGACCGGGTCGTTGACCGGCTGCATCAGATTCTGGGCCCGATGGCGGTTGGCGAACCTGCCGGCCCCTGCGTTGGCGACAGCCCCGAGGCAGCACGCCAATTCGTACGGCTCGGCGCAACCGGATTGACCAGCGTTGCGCCGGCTGAAAAGCCCGGCAATATTCCCGGCGATCTCGCGCGTTACATCGACCATACCTTGCTCAAGCCCGACGCGACGGAGGAACAGGTTCGAGTTCTTTGCGACGAGGCCCGCGAATACAATTTCCGCTCGGTATGCATTAATCCGACCTGGGTGCCGTTGGCTGCCAAACTTCTCCGCGGCTGCGACGTGCTCACCTGCACGGTCGTCGGCTTCCCGCTCGGTGCGAACGAATCTGCGGTCAAGGCCATGGAGGCACGCCGCGCGATTCGCGGCGGGGCCCGTGAAATCGACATGGTGATCAACATCGGCGCACTCAAGAGCGGTGACGACGAACTCGTGCTTAGCGATATTCGCGCCGTCGTCGAAGCTTGTCGCGACGGCAATGCCGTGTGCAAGGTTATTCTGGAAACCGCGCTCCTGACCGATGCCGAAAAGCGGCGTGCGTCAGAACTCGCGCGAACCGCTAGAGCCAATTTCGTCAAAACCTCCACCGGATTTTCAACCGGCGGCGCTACCGTCGGCGATGTCGCGCTCATGGCCGAAGTGGTCAGTGGCGCCGGCATGGAGGTCAAGGCATCCGGCGGTATCAAATCATTCACCGACGCCAAGGCGATGATCGAGGCCGGGGCCACCCGTCTCGGTGCAAGCGCCAGCATCGGTATCGTACAAGAAGCTAAATCAACGAGCATGAGTGCTTGAGGAATTGAATCGATGGTCGATCTAAGAGCCTACGTTTTTCTTGATTCATTACAGCCGCAATTCGCGTCCTTCCAGGCGACGATTTCCAAGGGTTACCTCCCCAAGGTGGGCCAGGCGAGCTTGTTCGTGGAGATCGCCCCCGGCATGGCAATTAATCACATTACGGACGTTGCCCTCAAATCAACGGATGTGACCCCGGGAATGCAGATCGTCGAGCGCCACTTCGGCATGCTGGAAGTGCACTCGGACAGCCAGGCAGATGTCCGGCAGGCGGGCCAGGCGATTCTCGATGCCCTCGGGCTCAAAGAGCAGGATCGTCACAAGCCGCGGGTGGTTTCCAACGAGGTCGTCCGCAACATCGAGGACACGCAGAGCATGCTGATCAACCGCATGCGACACGGCAACATGATCCTCGCGGGGCAGACCCTGTTCGTGCTCGAAGTCGAGCCAGCGGCCTACGCGGCGTTGGCGGCCAACGAGGCGGAAAAAGCGGCAGACATCAACATCCTCGAAGTTCGGGCAGTTGGTAGCTTCGGACGCGTCTACATCGGCGGCGAGGAAAAAGACGTAGTGGTCGCACATGATGCGGCAGTGCGGGCGATAGAGAATGTCACCGGCAAGGCCAAGAAGTAGTAGTAGAACAGACAATCCTGGGCCGCATGGCCCGAAAGCTAAGGAGTAAGACAAATGTCAGATGCATTGGGAATGATTGAATGCCGGAGTCTTCCGGCCATGGTGGAGGCGGCCGATGCGATGGTTAAAGCCGCCAGAGTAGAGCTCGTGAGTTACGAGAAAACCGGCGGCGGCTACACGACCGCTATCGTGCGCGGCGATGTCGCGGCGGTGAAAGCGGCCTGCGATGCCGGACGAACGGCCGGCGCCCGAGTGGGCGATGTTGTCGCCGTGCACGTCATCGCACGACCTCACGCCAGCGTGGAGATGGTGATTCCGCTGGGTCGCAATACCAAGCCGGGCAAGAAGTAGTGGCCGGAGGAGCGCAGCAGCCGTGAAACTCGCGAAAGTCCTCGGTACCGTCGTCGCCACCCAAAAGGACGCCAAGCTCCAGGGCCTGAAATTCCTGGTGTTGGGTGTCTGGGGCGCGGATAACAAAGCCAGCGGCGACTCGGTGGTGGCGGTAGATGCTGTCGGCGCCGGCGTCGGCGAAATGGTGCTTTTTGCCAGCGGCTCGTCCGCGCGCCAAACGGAGGCTACGGACAACAAACCGGTCGACGCGGTCGTCATGGCAATCGTGGACACCTGGGAAATCGAGGGCACCGAGAAATACCGCAAGAGTGAGGCTGGCGCATGAGCCGCCCGGGAGGGAACGTGGGCCTCCTTAGCGATCAGCAGGTGGACCTCATCGCCACCCGCCTCGCCGAACGGCTGGCGGGCTCGTCGGCCAGTGGCGCTCCGGTTCGCACGATTGGTGAGGCAACGACCGCTTCTCCTCACGTGACTCTCGGCGAAGGTGTGTTTGCCACTGTGGACGACGCTGTCGAGGCTGCGGGTGTGGCCTTCCGTCAGCTGGACGCCATAACGCTCGAAGGGCGGAAAAAAATCATCGCTTCGATTCGCGAGTCGATGGTTGAGCATGCCGAGGAGCTTGCCCGGCACGCCCAGCGCGAGACCGGGCTCGGCCGGGCCGAACACAAGCTCATTAAGAACCGCTTGGTCGCGCGGAAGACTTCCGGCACTGAGGTACTCGTGCCTGCGGCCGTGACCGGTGACCATGGCCTGACGCTCACCGAATACGCGCCCTACGGGGTGATTGGCGTGATTACGCCGACGACGAATCCAACGTCTACGATTATCTGCAACACGATCGCCATGGTCGCGGCAGGCAACAGTATCGTATTCAACGTACACCCCAACGCCCGTGAATGTTCCATGGCAAATATCCGGCTCCTGCATCAGGCGATCGTGCAAGCCGGCGGCCCGGCGAATCTCGTCAGCGCCGTGGCAGAACCAACGATCGAAACGGCGCAGGAGTTAATGACCCACAAGGGCATTCGGATTCTCGCCGTCACCGGCGGCAGCGGCGTCGTACGTCAGGCGATGACCAGCGGCAAGCGCGCGATCTGCGCGGGTCCCGGCAACCCACCGGTAGTCGTTGACTCAACTGCAGACCTCGAGCTCGCCGGCCGGTGCATCGTTGCCGGCGCCTCGTTTGATAACAACATCGTGTGCACCGACGAGAAGGAAGTCATCGCGGTCGAGAGCATCGTCGACAAGCTGCTGCAGCAAATGCGCCAGAACGGGGCCTATGTCTTGAATGACAACGAGCTCCGCCAGGTCGACCGCGTCATTTTCACCGAGCAACGTGGGCCGCGGCGAAGCGCCGTCGTGGAGAAGGATCTGATTGGCAAGAACGCGAGCGAGATCCTTTCCCGGGCCGGAATCTCCTTTCGTGGCGACCCGCCACTCGTGGTCGCGCGGGTCCCGAACGACCATCCCCTGATCTGGACCGAGCAGATGATGCCGGTACTGCCAGTCACGTCGGTACCCGATGTCGATCAAGCCATTGAGCTTGCCAAGGAAGCCGAGCACGGCTACGGACATTCGGCTGGCATGTACTCGCGCGATATCGTTGCGCTGAGCCAGATGGCGAGAACCATCAATACCAGTATTTTTACGAAGAACGGGCCTTTCTTCGCCGGGCTCGGCGAAGGGGGCGAAGGTCCCACGAGCTTTACGATCGCCAGCCCGACCGGCGAAGGCCTCACGGGCCCGGTTGCCTTCAGCCGTCTGCGGCGCTGCGTCCTCGTCGATCACTTCCGTATCGTTTGACGCAGATGCTGAAACTCAGCAAGAGACGGCACGCGGCTCTGGCGCTGCTCGAATTCGACACGATCGGCAGCGGCATCCTCGCCAGCGACCTCATGGTCAAACGATCGCCGATCGCGTTACTGCGCTGCGGAACGATTCACCCGGGTCGATTCCTGGTTCTAATCGGCGGTAGCGTCTCCAGTACCGAGGAGGCCTTCGCGGTTGGCGCGGAGCTCGGCGAGACCGAGCGAACCCTGACCGGTAGCGTCTTTCTGGGGGACATTCACCCTACCCTGCACGACGCCGTTCTCGGCACACGGCAAGAACTGGACGGCGATGCGTTGTTAGTCATCGAAACTCGCTCATCGCCCGCCCTGCTCGCCGCGGTCGATGCCGCTATCAAGAGCACCCCGGTCGTCGTCGCAGAGGTGCGCCTTGGCGACGATCTCGGTGGCCGGGCTCTGGCACTGATGAGTGGTTCTCTGACGAATGCGGAGACCGCGCTCGGAATCTGTACCGAGCGGGCCGGCGATCAGCTACTTACCCATACGCTATTGCCGTGGCTCGACCCGAACCTGCGCCAGCTCCTGGATCAGGGGTCACGTTTCGGTGCCTGCCCGGCATTCGAGCCGGCCAGTGCGGAACTTCTCGAGGAGGTCGCATGCTCCTGGGACGCGTAATCGGAACCGTGGTTCCGGCAGTGACGGTCGATGAGTTGACCGCCACGCCGTTGCTCTGGATCCAGCCGCTCGATCGACACGGCCAGGCCGAAGGCGAACCGCTGGTCTGTGCCGATGGCACGCGCATGGCCGGGCCCGGACAGATTATTTACTGGGTGGCCAGCCGCGAAGCTGCGCTGACTCTCGATCCATCTTTTGTACCGGTCGATGACGCGATCGTCGGGTTGGTTGACGAGGTACGACTCTACCGTCCCGAGGAATTGTCCTGATGATTCTCGGCCGCATAATTGGCAGCGTCGTATCGACCATCCATCACCCCATAGTCCAGGGCCGCAAATTGCTCGTGGCCGAGCGGCTCGATCAGGCCGAAAAACCGACCGGCGGCTATATCATCGCCGTCGACGCCATTGGGGCCGGCCAGGGTGAGACGGTTCTGATCCTCGACGAGGGCAGCGGTGCCCGTCAGATTCTTGATGACGCCGACGCACCGGTGCGTTCGATCGTTGTCGGCATCGTCGATGCGGTTGAACTCGGGTAGATACTTCATAACGTAAAGTTCCTGATTGATGAACGGTCCACTCAGCAACCGATGGTGAGCATAAACTTCATAGTATGAAGTGACCAGTTGCTGCTGAAAGCTGTACGGGCCACGGATTCGATTCAGACAACAGGCTCGCTTATAGTAGGCTTCGATTATTGCGAGTACTTCCCCGCAACTCTCACATTGGAGCCTAATTATGAAACTTGCTCTGTTGCTCCTCGCCAACGTTTTTATCCTGCTCAGCTGCTCGAATGACGCTCCGTCAAAGACTACCGATTCATTGAATTACCTGGACAACACGGGGCGCGCTGACACGCTCAGCGGAGGCATAAGAATGATCCCGGTTGAGACACCCAAAGGGACTTTTCGAGTGTGGACGAAGCGTGTCGGAAACAACCCGACCATTAAGGTTCTCCTCCTGCACGGCGGACCGGGCGTGACACACGAGTACCTTGAGGCTTTCGACAGCTACTTCCCCGCGGCATCAATCGAGTATTACTACTACGACCAACTCGGGTCCTACTACAGCGACCAACCGGAGGAACCGGAATTATGGGACTTACCGCGCTTCGTTGAGGAAGTAGAGCAGGTACGCCAGGCACTGGGATTGAACCGGGACAATTTCTATCTGTACGGTCAGTCGTGGGGCGGAATACTGGCCATCGAGTACGCGCTGAAATATCAGCAGCATCTCAAAGGATTGATCATCTCTAATATGATGGCGAGCATCCCAGCGTACAACGAGTATGCAGAAACGGTGCTGATGCCAGCCATGGACCAGACAGTATTGGCTGAGATTAAGGCCTACGAGAAAGCTGAGGAGTACGACGACCCGAGATATATGGAACTCCTTATGGAGCACCACTATGTTGAGCATATCCTGCGTATGCCGCCGGCAGAGTGGCCGGATCCTGTGAATCGTGCCTTCAAGCACATGAATACGGCCATCTATATTCCGATGCAGGGACCCAGCGAACTCGGCGCCAGTGGCAAACTCGCGCAATGGGATCGGACGGCCGATCTGGCTAAGATAACGACGCCGACGCTCGTCATCGGCGCTCAATATGACTCGATGGATCCGAAGCATATGGAGTGGATGGCCGGCGCCTTTTCAAATGGTCGTTACCTCTACTGCCCCGATGGCAGCCATTTCGCTATGTACGATGATCAGGTGACCTACTTTGACGGCCTTATTGAATTCATTCGAGACGTGGATGCCGGCCGCTAGTGAAAAACGGTAGCAATTGCTGGAAACGCGCTCTCAGGCAATGACGGTCTCGAGTGCCACCAGGATCATCTCGTCGAAGGTCGTTTGTCGTTCCTCGATCTTCAGCGCCTTGCCGCTGGGAATGTCATCGCTGACCGTGCAAATCGTCAGTGCCTCGGCGCCGTACTCAGCCGCAATCGGGTAGATTCCGGCCGCTTCCATTTCGATGCCGTAGATATTGTAGGTCGCCATCGTGGCGAACATGTCGGGATCGGGCGTGTAGAAAAGATCCGCTGAGAATATGTTGCCGACGTGATATCGGACCTTTTGCTGTTCGGCGGCGGCGACCGCCTTTTTGACGAGATCGAAGCTCGCCAGTGCGGCGAGATCGTAGCCGCCAAAGCGCATGCGATTGACGTTGGAGTCTGTCGATGCACCCATCGCAATGATGATGTCTCGCAACTTGACGTCAGGGTGCGAGGTGCCACAGCTGCCGACCCGGATGATGCGCTTGACGCCGTAGTCTCTGATCAATTCAGTGCAGTAGATCGAAGCCGACGGAATCCCCATCCCGTGCGCCATGACGGAAATAGCCTGCCCTTTGTAAGAGCCGGTAAAACCCCACATGTTGCGTACGTCGGTAACCCGCTTCGCATCGTCCAAATACGTATCGGCGATGTACTGTGCACGTAACGGATCGCCGGGCATCAGGACAGTGTCGGCGAAGTCGCCGGGTGCTGCATTTATATGTTTGGCTGTCATAGTTCTCGCATCTCAGGTGGGACTGCGCCACACTTTGTGGTTACAACAACAATACCGCGGTAGTGCGTCATGCGTCTAATTATCTGTGCCTCCTTTTTACTTGCTGGTTGTGCCGAAGCGGACAAACCACCGCGCTCACCTTCGCCCGTTGAGCTTGCCGGTTACCTGCAATATAAGTCGCTCGACGAAGCAAGCGGGCTGGCGCGATCTTTCAAGAACGAGGATCAACTGTGGGCGATCAATGATGATGGCGGCCCAGTTCTGTATGCAATCGATACAACAGGCGGTCGATTGGGC
>SMVB01348586.1_pt1 | contig 14375 bp, 9 predicted proteins | sample 2456461 | NCBI WGS metagenome assembly SMVB01 (sample SAMN11095934, study PRJNA526329) | marine sediment metagenome | biome: Marine sediment; feature: Surficial sediment; material: Deep marine sediment; isolation source: Hadal surficial sediment | place: Pacific Ocean | collected 2014-05 | depth 0-1... | reverse complement strand
TTCTTTGAACTTATTTTTTTCTTTTTCGACAATTTCTTTAGGAGCTCTTTCTATAAACTTTTTATTGTTTAATTTGTCTTCAATAAACTTAAGATCAACATCAATCTTAGATACTTCTCTGTTTATCCTGGATATTTCACTATCTAAATCTATTATTCCCTCAACAGGCACAAATATCTCAACTCCGCTAAGTACCTGTGTAACACAATTTTTAGGTTTTTCATCCCCGGTAAACTCAACCGAGTCCACACCCGCAAGCTCATATATAAAATGTTTATTGTCACTAATTAAATCATGAGTTTTATCGCTGTCTGGGTGAATTAATATTTTTATTCTCTGTGCAGGCATAACCCCAAGCTCTGCCCTTATATTTCTAATCGATACTACAATCTGCTTTAAAAACTCTACATATTTATACTCTTTTAAGAATACCTCTGATTCATTAAATGTGGGATATGCACTTACAACAATGCTTTTTGTAATTTCACCAGTTACACTTTTTAAACTGACTCTAAATTGCTGGAGTCTATTATATATTTCTTCGGTTATAAAAGGAGTAAATGGGTGCATAAGTTGCAAAGACGATGTAAGCACCTTTACTAGGAGGTCTTGAGTAATCTGTCTTTCTGTGTCGTCTTCTGATCTTAGTTTTGACTTAGTAATTTCTATATACCAGTCGCAAAAATCACCCCATATAAATTGATAGATCTTATTTGCAACCTTATCATAATCAAAATTATCGAAATCGGTGTCAGTCTCTTTAATTAAATTATTTAATTTCGTTAGTATCCATTTATCAAATATGGAAATCTTTTGTTTATCATATACAAATTCAGGGTTGTATCCTTCTAAATTTAGCATTAAAAACCTGGATGCGTTCCATATTTTGTTAATAAAGTTTCTGTATCCTTTAATTATCGAAAAAGAAAGCTTTATATCTCTTCCCTGTGAAGCCATCGCTGCTAAACTAAAACGCAGGGAATCTGCCCCATATTCATCAATTATCTCTAAGGGGTCAATCACATTTCCCTTAGTCTTACTCATCTTTTCACCCTTTTCGTCCCTTATAAGTCCGTGAATATATACATCTTTGAATGGCACTTCACCCGTAAATTTAATGCCCATCATTATCATCCTGGCAACCCAGAAAAATATGATATCAAATCCGGTAATTAAGACGCTTGTAGGATAATATTTTTTAAAATCTTGTGTTTTTTCCGGCCAGCCAAGAGTAGAAAAAGGCCATAGCCCTGAAGAAAACCAGGTGTCTAGAACATCACTATCCTGTGTTAATTCTGTATCATTCCCATAATGTTTTTTTGCGGCCCTGTGGGCAGCTTCTTCACTCAGTTCTACAAATATTTGTTCGTCCGGACCATACCAGACCGGCACCTGATGTCCCCACCATATCTGCCTCGATATACACCAAGGCTCAATATTTCTCATCCATTCAAAGTAAGTGTTTTCCCAGTACTTGGGGTGAAACTTTATATCCCCTTTCTCTACAGCTTTTAAAGCATCTCTGGCAAGCTCCTTTGCATCAACATACCACTGATATGTCAACCTCGGCTCTATAATCTCACCAGATCTATCTCCATAAGGAACCACATGTATAATATCTTCTTCTTTTTCTAATAACCCCAATTCTTCCAAATTGTTTAATATCTTGTCTCTTGCATCAAACCTGGACAGACCTGCATATTCTTTAGGGGCATTGGAATTTAAAAATGCTGATTCATCGAATATATCTATAATTTCTAAACCATGCCGCCTACCTACCTCAAAATCATTAAAATCATGGGCCGGGGTAATTTTTACTGCACCACTGCCTTTTTCAGGATCGGAGTATTCATCTGCTATTATCTGGATTTTTCTATCAGTGAGTGGAAGCAATACAAATTTACCAACTAACTTTCTATATCTTTTATCTTTGGGGTGGACGGCAACTGCGGTATCCCCAAGCATGGTTTCCGGTCTTGTTGTAGCAACGGTTATAAATAAATCAGAGTCTTCAACACGATATTTAATGTACCAAAGCTTTCCTTTTACGTCTCTTTTATCAACCTCAAGATCAGAAACAGCAGTCCTCAGTTTAACATCCCAATTCACAAGCCTTTTATCTTTATAGATTAGTCCTTCTTTATATAAATCTACAAACACTTTTTTTACAGCATCTGACAGGCCTTCGTCAAGAGTAAATCTTTCTTTGCCCCAGTCTGGAAGCGCTCCCAATCTTTTAAGCTGATTGTTTATTTGACTGCCCGATTGTGACTTCCATTTCCATACTCGCTCTATAAATCTTTCTCTTCCCAAATCTTCTTTTGAAAGATTCTCTTTACCTAGTTCCCTCTCAACTATCATCTGCGTGGCAATCCCAGCATGATCTGTTCCAGGTACCCAAAGGCAGTCATACCCCTTCATTCTCTTGTATCTGATTATTATATCCTGAAGCGTATTATTTAGAGCGTGGCCAATATGGAGAGACCCTGTAATGTTTGGAGGAGGAATTACTATAGTAAACGGCTTATTCGCAGATTTATTGTCTGAAGAATAATACTTTTTTTCAGTCCAGTTCTTATACCACTTCTGTTCTAAGCTTTGGGGATTGTAAGACTTCTCAATCTGACTGTATAGATCTTCTGCCATCCACTTCCGTAGTAATTATAAGAGCTTTTATAAATTAAACAGTCTCAGTTTCTTGTTCAACTGGTAAAGGAACTGGAATTTGCGGAGCCTCAACTTCAATATCAATATTTCTGTACATAGGAAGCCCAGTACCAGCAGGAATCAGTCTGCCCATTATGACATTTTCTTTAAGACCCCTTAATTTATCCTCTTTACCTTCGCAGGCAGCTTCTGTTAAAACTCTCGTAGTTTCCTGGAATGATGCGGCTGACAGCCAGCTCTCTGTGCTGAGAGATGCTCTTGTGATTCCTAAAAGAAGCGGTTCAGCAGAAGCAGGTGTACCACCTTGTTGGCTTATTTTTTGATTTGCTTCAAAAAATATTTGTTTTTCGATTGCCTCGCCAACAAGAAAAGTCGTGTCTCCTGGCTCTTTAATTCTAACCCTCTTTAACATCTGCTTGACTATGGCTTCTATATGCTTATCGTTTATTTTAACACCTTGCAGCCTGTACACTTCCTGTATTTCATCTACAAGATATCTGGCCAGCGCTTTTTCACCCCTGATACTCAAAATATCGTGAGGATTAACAGATCCGTCTACCAATTGGTCACCTGCGGATACTCTTTCACCGTCTCTTACTAGTACGTATTTCCCTCTTGGTACCAGATATTCCTTAGGTTCACCCATTTCCGGTGTAACGATGAGTCTCCTTTTTCCCTTCAAATCTTTTCCGTAAGATACAATTCCATCAATTTCAGATACAACTGCAGGATCTTTAGGAATTCTGGCTTCAAACAGTTCAGCAACTCGTGGAAGTCCGCCTGTTATGTCTTTTGTTTTAGCTGTTTCTCTTGGGATTTTAGCTATGACATCACCTGCAAATATTTCATCTCCGGGATTTTTTTCTATAATCGCTCCCACAGGAAGTGAATATTGAACATGCTTACCTTCTGAATTTTCAACTATCATTGCAGGATGATAGTCTGGATTTTTTGATTCCACTACAACCTTTTTATAAATACCCGTAACTTCATCAACCTGCTCTTTCATACTTATACCTTCTTCCAAATCCTGATACTTAGCAATTCCTGAGATATCAGAAATGAAAGGTGTGTTATAAGGATCCCATTCAGCTAGGAGACCTCCTTCCTTAACTCTATCGCCTTCAGATATTCTTAATTTCGCTCCCAAAACCAGTGGGTATCTCTCTCTTTCAAATCCCTTGTCATCAATAATTGCTAAAACACCTGTTCTATTGGTAACAATCAAGTTTTTTTCTTTATCCTCAACATATTTAACCTCAATTAGCTTAACTGTACCTTCATGCCGAGCTTCCAGTGTGCTTTCTGCTACTCTCTGACTTACAGCTCCACCTATGTGGAAAGTTCTCATCGTAAGCTGTGTACCAGGCTCACCAATTGACTGAGCCGCTATGATCCCAACTGCCTCTCCTATATTACAAAGCTTTCCGGATGCAAGATTTCTTCCATAACAAAGTATACAAACACCATGTCTTGCTTCACATGTAAGAACGGACCTGATTTTAACCTCTGAGAGATTTCCTGCTTCATCAATATCATGAGCCGCTTGTTCATTAATTTCCTGGTTTCCAGAAACTATCACTTTGCCTGTTGTAGGATCAATAATATCTTCAAGACTTACTCTTCCAAGCACTCTCTCCCCTACTCTGTCAATAACCTGACCGCCTTCAACAAAATCTGAAACAGTAATACCTTCTATCGTTCCGCAGTCATGTTCATTTACCATTACTTCCTGGGCAACATCAATAAGCCTTCTTGTTAGATAACCTGCATTTGCTGTTTTTAAAGCGGTATCAGCCAAACCTTTTCTGGCACCGTGGGTGGAAATAAAATACTGTAAAACTGTAAGCCCTTCTCTGAAATTAGATGTGATTGGCGTCTCAATAATTTCTCCTGAAGGTTTGGCCATAAGCCCCCTCATGCCAGCCAACTGTCTAACCTGTGCCTGGCTTCCTCTGGCTCCCGATTCAACCATCATGAAAATCGGGTTGGAACTAGGTCTTTGAACGTCTTTATTATCATAGGATTTTATTGTTTCAGTAGAAAGCTCCTCCATCATCTCAAAGGCAACTTCATCACCTGTTTTTGCCCAAATATCAATAACCTTGTTGTATCTTTCTCCATCGGTAATGAGACCCTGTGAATATTGATTTTGTACTTTAACTACCTCATTATTTGCTTTTTCAAGCAGTTCTTTCTTTTTTGTCGGAATTATCATGTCATCAATTGAAATAGAAATACCAGCACTTGTAGAATACTCAAAGCCCAGAGTTCTCAGCCTGTCTGCAAGAAGCACTGTGTTTTTGCCGCCTGACGTTCTAAAACAGGTATCAACCAATACCTCGATAGCTTTCTTTGTCATTACCTTATTTATAAGATCAAACTCTAAGCCTTCGGGTAAAATCTCATAAAGGAGTACCCTGCCAATGCTTGTGTCGTAAAACTTGCCATTTAAATGAAATTTAATTTTAGAATGTATCGCTACTACTTTTGCATCATATGCAAACCTTACATCATCTATTGAGTAAAATGTTTTCCCTTCGTTTTTTTCATAAGGGATATCCCTTGTCATATAATAAATACCGAGCACTATGTCCTGGGTAGGGAGAATGATAGGTTTTCCATGAGCAGGTGAAAGTATGTTGTTAGTAGACATTACAAGGGTTCTACACTCTGTCTGCGCCTCGATTGAAAGCGGGACGTGGACTGCCATCTGGTCACCATCAAAATCCGCATTATAAGCAGGGCATACAAGCGGGTGAATCTTAATAGCTTTATCTTCTATTAAAATAGGTTCAAATGCCTGGATACTGAGCCTATGTAGTGTAGGAGCTCTGTTAAGTAGTACCGGGTGTTCCTGAATTACTTCGTCTAATGCGTCCCAGACAATTGGAGCCTCCTGTTCAACAAGCTTTTTAGCTATCTTAATAGTCGCAGCCGCGCCCCATTTTTCCAACCTTTGATAAATGAAAGGACGGAAAAGTTCCAGAGCCATTTGTTTTGGTAAACCGCATTGATGAAGCTTTAGATCAGGGCCGACAGTAATAACGGACCTGCCAGAATAGTCTACCCTTTTCCCCAGCAGGTTCTGCCTGAATCTTCCCTGTTTACCTTTAATAATATCACTCAAACTTTTTAGAGGCCTATGATTATGACCAAGAACTGGTCTGCCTCTTCTGCCGTTTTCAAAAAGTGCGTCCACTGCTTCCTGAAGCATTCTTTTTTCATTTCTTACAATAATGTCTGGCGCTCCAAGTTCTAATAATTTTCTTAGTCTATTATTTCTATTTATTACTCTTCTATATAAATCATTGAGATCAGAAGTTGCAAACCTACCTCCATCCAAAGGTACAAGAGGTCTCAGATCAGGCGGCAATATAGGAATTCTTATAAGAATCATCCACTCTGGTTTGTTTTTCGAATTCTTAAATGCTTCTACTATACGAAGTCTCTTGGACAGTCTCGCCCTTTTAATAGGAGACGATGTTTCTTTAAGCTCTACTCTTAATTTCTCAGACAGCTCAACAAGGTCTATCAATTTGAGCATCTCTCTAATTGTCTCAGCTCCCATCCCTACCTTAAAAGACATACCGTATTCTTCTAAAGCCCTTCTATATCTTTCTTCACTTACAGTTTCAGCAAATTTAAGAGGAGTCTGCCCAGGATCTGTTACAACATAAGATTCATAATACAAAACCTTTTCAAGATCTTTGAGTGTCATATCCAAAAGCATACCGATTCGGCTTGGAATGGATCTTAAAAACCAGATATGAGCCACGGGTGAAGCAAGTTCTATATGACCCATTCTTTCCCTTCTAACCTTAGTTGTAATTACCTCTACACCACACTTTTCACAAGTATGCCCTCTGTGCTTAAGCCTTTTATACTTTCCACATAAACACTCGTAATCCTTAACAGGACCGAAAATTTTTGCACAAAACAGCCCTGTCCTTTCCGGTTTAAAAGTCCTATAGTTTATAGTTTCTGGTTTTTTAACTTCTCCAAATGACCATCCTTTAATTTTTTCAGGAGAAGCAATTGATATTTTTACCGAAGAATAATCAGAAGGATTTTTCGGTTTTTCAAATAATGTGTCTATATCCATACGATATTAACCTCCAATCAAACGATAAATTCGTTTGATTAATAGCTAGTTTCTTCTTCTTTTAATTCTATATCCAGACCAAGCGCTTGCAGTTCCTTTTGCAACACTTTAAATGATTCGGGTATTCCAGGTTCAAAATCCATATTACCTTTTACAATGGAATCAAAAACCCTTGTTCTGCCGATCACATCGTCTGATTTGACGGTGAGAAATTCCTGCAATGTATATGCTGCACCGTATGCTTCTAAAGCCCAAACTTCCATTTCTCCCAGTCTCTGACCCCCAAAATGAGCTTTTCCGCCCAATGGTTGTTGTGTAACAAGAGAATAAGGACCAATGGCACGTGCATGTATTTTTTCATCAACCAGGTGATGAAGTTTTAACATATACATCACACCAACTGCAACTTTCTGATCAAAAGGCTCCCCGTTTCTACCATCAAACAGTATTGTTTTTCCATCAAGTGGAAGACCCGCTTTTTTAAGCATTGCCTTAATTTCAAATTCTTTAGTACCGTCAAACACAGGAGTCTTAACCGGTATGCCTTCATCATATTTTTTAAGCAGTTCCAAGACCTGGTCATCTTCAAGGTCGTTTATATGTTTACTAAGATGAGGTTCATCAAATATATCCATCAGTTTACTCTTGAGAGCTTGCGGACTATATTCGCTTTGTATATATTCGTTAATCTGATTTCCTAATTCTTTAGCAGCCCAGCCAAGGTGAGTTTCTAATATTTGACCAACATTCATTCTGGAAGGAACACCAAGAGGATTAAGTACCATGTCAACAGGTGTACCATCAGGCAAGTAAGGCATATTTTCAACCGGAACTATATTTGAAACAACTCCTTTATTACCATGCCTTCCAGCCATTTTATCTCCAACTGAAAGTTTTCTTTTTACTGCCACATATACTTTTACAACCTTTAACACTCCGGGGGGCAGTTCATCAGGTTTGGATAATTTGGTAAGCTTATTATCATAAACCATCTTAATTAAGTCTGTTTGCTCAAGTGTCCTCTCTATGACTTTTTTAACCTCAAGCTCTATACTGTCACTTTCTTTAACACTTATATCAGCCATCTTCTCAAATGGTATTGTATTTAGAATCTCCTCAGCAATAACGTCGCCTGGCTTTAAAACTGCTCTTCTATTTACATTTAGTTTTGATGCCGATGTTTTACCTTCAAGTTTAGACTTAATCTTATCTAAAGAATCTTCTTTAAGAATCTTTATTTCGTCATCCCTGTCCTGTTTTAGCTTAGTAACCTCAAAGTCCTCTATGCTTTTTGCTCTTTCATCTTTTTCGGCAACCCTTGATACTAGCATCTTTACATCAATAACAGTACCGTTTACTCCCGGGGAAGCTTTCAGTGAAGTATCTTTAACATCACCAGCCTTATCTCCAAAAATTGCGCGGAGCAAGCGCTCTTCTGGAGAAAGCTGAGTCTCTCCCTTGGGTGATATTTTACCAACTATAATATCCCCTGCTCTTACTTCAGCCCCTATTCTAATAATCCCACTCTCATCTAAATTTCTTAGAGCATCATCACCAACGTTTGGAATATCCCTTGTAATTTCTTCTTTGCCCAGTTTTGTCTCTCTCGCTATACACTCAAATTCTTCAATATGAATAGAGGTAAAGCTATCCTCTTTTATCAGTCTTTGACTAATCAAAATAGCATCTTCAAAGTTATATCCACCCCATGGCATAAATGCCACTAATGCATTTTGACCAAGCGCTAACTCACCGTACTGCGTAGAGGGACCATCAGCAATAATTTGTCCTTTTGTAATTCGCTGCCCTTTATTCACAATCGGAATTTGATTCCAGCATGTGTTTTGATTTGATTTTTGGAATTTTAATAAGTTATATAAATCTACTCCAGCTTCTTCGTCATAACTTTCTTCGATTCCTCTAATTACAATTTTTGAAGCATCAACAAACTCTACTACACCTTCTCTTTTAGCTATAACGGTAACTCCGGAATCTTTTGCTACAATATTTTCAAAACCTGTGCCCACAAGTGGGGCCTTGCATTTAATAAGAGGTACAGCCTGCCTCTGCATATTTGATCCCATAAGAGCTCTGTTAGCATCATCATGCTCTAAAAATGGTATTAACGATGCTGAAACTGATACAAGCTGTGAAGGTGATACATCCATTAATTGGACATTTTCAGGTTCTGTTATCAAGAATTCACCCTTATGCCTTGAAGAAATAATGTTTGATTTAAATTTTCCATTTTCATCTATTGGAGCATTTGCCTGTGCAATAATATACTGCTCTTCTTCAAGAGCATTCAGATATCTAATCTCTTTTGTAACTATGCTATCTTTGACTAATCTGTAGGGTGTTTGTATAAATCCATGATCGTTTATTTTTGCATATATACTCAGGCTCGATATAAGACCAATATTGGGTCCCTCAGGGGTTTCAATTGGACATATGCGTCCATAATGCGAAGAGTGCACATCTCTTACCTCAAATCCGGCCCTCTCTCTTGTCAGGCCACCGGGACCAAGTGCGCTTAATCTTCTTTTGTGTGTAATTTCAGAAAGTGGGTTTGTCTGATCCATAAACTGAGACAACTGACCTGTAGTAAAAAACTCTTTTACTACTGAAATTACAGTTTTAGGAATAACAAGTTCGCTTGGCATCAAATTCTCTACTGCCTGATAGCCCATCTTTTCCTTCACCGACCTTGCAAGTCTCTCAAGACCATGATAAAAACGATCTTCCACGAGTTCACCAACTGTTCTTACCCTTCTGTTTCCCAGATGATCTATATCATCAGTTGTGCCCCTACCACCTCTCAAATTTAATATATATTTAACAGACTCTAAAATATCTTCTTTAGTTAGAGTCATAGTTTCTTCTGTGATACCGTGATTTAACTTATAATTAATCTTTAATCTGCCAACCTGAGAAAGTCTATAAGTATCAGGATTAAAAAACATGTTATTGAAAAATGTTTCTGCAACGTTATATGTCGGAGGATCGGTGGGCCTGAATTTCTTATAAATATCAATAATTGCTTCTTCAGTTGAATTAACTTTATCAACTAATATTGTATTTCTAAGAGATGACACAACTGAAATATTATCGATAAAAAACACCTTGAACTCTTTTACACCTGAACTCTTTATCAGGTTTAATTTTTCTTCATCAATTTCTTCGTTAAAATTTAAAATAATTTCATCATTTGCATCTTTTAATTCATCAGCAGAAATCCTTCCGATTATATCTGTTGGTAAAATTGGTATTTTACTGATACCAAGAGAAATAAGTCGTTCGATTAAGTTTTTTACAAACCTTCTTCCTTTTTTCATAACTACTTTGGACGTTTTAGGATCATGGATATCCATAGTGGAACGCTGATATGTCAACAATTCCGGATCTACAGATTTTTCAGCATCTTCACCATCCAAATAAACTGTTTCAGTTGGATAGTAGTAATACATAATTTCTTTGTTGCTGAGTCCAAGCGCTTTTAGCAGTACAGTAGAAGGAAACCTTTTTTTTCTGTCAATTCTTACCTGAAGCAAATCTTTTGCGTCAAACTCAAAATCCAGCCATCTGCCGTCCTGCGGCACAATTCTGGCAGAGTAAGTAGACCTGCCTGTGGTTGTGTCTTTAGCTGCCACCTGATCGAAAAATACCCCTGGTGATCTGTGTAGTTGATTTACTATTACCCTTTCTGTTCCATTAACAATGAAAGCCCCATTTTCGGTCATTAGAGGTATTTCACCAAAATATACTTCTTGTTCCTTTACATCTCTTATAGTTTTATCTTCGTTGGAATCTTCAGGAGTTTCCCAAATAACAAGCCTGAATGTTACGTACAACGGAGCTACATATGTATAGCCCTTAAGCCTGCATTCAAGTGGTTCATGTTTTGGCTTTTCAAATCTATATTTAACATACTCAAGAGATGCCTTTCCGTTGTAGTCCTCAATAGGAAAGACAAGATTAAAAGCTCTCTGTATGCCTTGGTTAGACAGTTTATCATATTCAACATCCATCTGAAGAAATTCCCGATAAGATTTTAACTGAACATCCAGTAGATGCGGAGTTTGTAAAATAGGCGGTATCTTTGAAAATGATTTTCTAAATCTTACCGAATTTAAATCATTTAAATTTTGATCCAAATCTACACACCTCCCTTTTTAGTTTTTACTTTAAAATAAAAATATTTTGTAGAATGTTTTTGCAATATAGTTATATAAGATTGAATTAGCTCAGTTCAACCCCAGCTCCAGTCTCTTCCAATCTCTTTTTAATATTTTCAGCTTCTTCCTTTGAAAGACCTTCTTTAACTGATTTTGGAGCAGATTCAACAAACTCTTTAGCCTCTTTTAAGCCAAGAGATGTTAATTCTCTTACAGCTTTAATTACCTGAATCTTGTTATCACCAATTGATTTCAATACTACATTAAATTCAGTTTTCTCTGCACTATCAGCCCCCGCCGCATCATCCGCAGCTCCTGCAGGAGCAACCATTGCAACCTGAGGTGCAGCAGCCTTTACATCAAATTTTTCTTCAACTTCCTTAATTAGTTCAGAAAGCTCAAGCATAGTTGAATTTTCTAAGTAAGTAAGTACATCAGCCCTTTTAACTTCAGCCATTTTTATTTCCTCCTAAGCCTAAATAAATTTTATTTAATAACAATTTTGTAGCTTTTTATTCAGAATCCTTTTTATTTTTAACTTCACTTATTGCATAAACTATTTTTGTCTTCATATTTTTTAAAGTAGACAGAAAATCCGAAAGCGGACTGTTTAATAAACCAATAAATTGACTTAACAAAACTTCTCTAGATGGAAGTTTTGCAAGATTTTTAATATCGTCTACACTTACTACACTACCGTCAACAATACCCCCTTTAAGCTTAACCTGCGGAAGGGTTTTAATAGATTCCACAAACGCTTTTGCAACTGACACAGGATCTTCATCACAAATAGCAACGGCAGTTGGCCCTGTAAACATATCAGCTATTTTTTCCACATCGCTTCCTGAAGCCCCATACTTTAGCACAGAGTTCTTAACAACTGAAAATTGAGCATTTGCTTTTTTAACACTCTTTCTAAGCTCCTGAATCTCTTTAACAGTCAGTCCTTTATAATCTAAAACAAATACAGAAGATGCGTTTTTAAACTTTTCTCCGTACTCTTTTGCAAGCTCCATTTTGTCTTGTTTACTAAGCATGTAAATACTCCCAAATTTTAAGTCTATGCAGCAAAATCAAATGTTTTCAACTGGTCTTTTACATCGTTTACATCTACCTTTATACCAGGTCCCATTGTGTTTGAAATCACTATTTTTTTAAGATATACACCTTTTGAAGCCGATGGCTTCATTTTTATTATAGTATCCATTAGCGACAAAAAGTTTGCTTTCAGCTTTTCAGCCGGGAAAGAAACTTTTCCAAATGGTGCATGAACAACACCGCCTTTATCGTTTTTAATTTCTATTCTTCCTGCTTTAGAATCCTCAACAGCTTTTTTAACTTCAAATGTTACTGTGCCCACCTTAGGGCTTGGCATTAGACCTCTTGGACCAAGCACTTTACCAAGTTTACTAACAGTACTCATAATATCCGGAGTTGCGATAGCAACATCAAAGTCAAACCAGTTTTCATCTTGTATTTTTTTAACAAGATCTTCTGCGCCTACAATATCGGCTCCAGCATCTTGGGCTTCCTTTACTTTCTCACCCTTTGCAAAAACCAACACTTTTATATCCTTGCCAATGCCGTGCGGCAGTACCTTCGCTACTCTTAATTGCTGATTTGCCTGCCGGGGATCAATACCAAGTTTAATTGAAAGCTCAACCGTTTCGTCAAACTTTGCAACCTTTGTTTCAGAAATAAGTCCTAAGGATTCATCAACCCCATAATATTTATTATTTTCTACTTTTTCTTTGGCTATATTATAATTTTTCCCTGATGCCATTTCTCACTCCCAATATTTTTTAGTTACGTTACATCCAACCCCATACTTCTTGCCGTCCCTTCTATTATCCTCATAGCCGATTCTACAGTATAGGAATTTAAATCTTGCATTTTTATGTTAGCTATATCTTTAATTTGATCTTTTGTCACACTCCCGGCTTTAATTCGCGGAACTTCTGCCGACCCCTTTTTTATATTTGCAGCTTTTTTTAACAGATAAGATACAGGAGGTGTCTTTACAATGAATGAAAATGACCTGTCAGCATACACTGTAACCGTAACAGGCAGTAGATCCTGAGAGTTAGATGTTTGAGCATTGAATGCTTTGCAAAATTCCATAATATTAACTCCCCTCTGACCCAAAGCAGGTCCTACTGGGGGTGAAGGTGTAGCTTTACCCGCTTCTATTAACAGTTTTATTTGCCCTACTTCCTTTTTCATAGTTACAATTTCTCCACTTGATTAAAGTCTAATTCAATTGGTGTTGTCCTGCCAAATATAGTTACGAGCACCTGAACTTTTGCTTTATCATGATTCACATCCTCTATTACTCCAGTAAAATTTGCAAAAGGTCCTTCATTTACCTTAACGGTCTCTCCTTTTTCATAAAAGATCTTTTGTTTAGGTTTCAGGCTTCCTTCTTCTACCTGAGTTTTAATCTTCATTACTTCATTTTCGCTTATATCCGGCACGGAATTGGGGTCAACATTACCATCCTTCAACTTTCCGCCCACAAAACCGATAACTTTTGGAATATTTCTTAAAAAATGCCACGTTATATCATTCAGTTCCATATTTACTAAGATATATCCGGGGAAAAACTTTCTTATTGAAGTTTTTCTCTTCCCGTCCTTTGCAGCTTCAATTATAGTCTCGGTAGGTATTAGCACCTCGGATATAGAATCCTCGAGATTCTCTATTTTAGCCCTGTCATTTATATAGCTTTTTACTCTATCTTCAAAACCTGTATTAGTATGTATTACATACCAGCGTTTAGACATAATCAATTTATCTCCAGAACATCTATGCTAAAACATATTTAACTATCATAGAAAAAAGTGAATCTACACCGAATAAAAAAAGTACCAATATTCCAGATATAAAACCTACTGCCAATGTAGATTTAAGCGTATCATTTAACAAAGGCCAGGTAATTTTTGTCATCTCTACCTCTACATCTTTTAAAAAATCGCCGGTTCTGCCTTTAATATCGTTAAATTTAATCATGATTTTATATTATATATATACTCCAAATCTATTTTATTCAGGGCAGGAGGGAGTCGAACCCCCAACCGCTGGATTTGGAGTCCAGTGCTCTAGCCAATTGAGCCACTGCCCTTTTATTTTGTTTCTTTATGTAAAGTATGTTTCTTGCACCATTTGCAATACTTATTAAATTCTAACTTTTCACTATGGTTTCTTTTGTTCTTAATTGTAGAATAATTCCTTCTCTTACAATCTCCACAAGCAAGCGTCACGTTTACAGTATTATCACCCATTTTGCTCTCACTCCAAAATTTTAGTTACAACGCCAGCACCTACGGTTTTGCCGCCTTCTCTTATTGCAAACCTCAACTTCTCTTCCATTGCCACTTCTGTTATTAATTCCACTTCTACGTTTATATTATCCCCAGGCATTACCATCT
>SMVB01009999.1_pt1 | contig 14376 bp, 10 predicted proteins | sample 2456461 | NCBI WGS metagenome assembly SMVB01 (sample SAMN11095934, study PRJNA526329) | marine sediment metagenome | biome: Marine sediment; feature: Surficial sediment; material: Deep marine sediment; isolation source: Hadal surficial sediment | place: Pacific Ocean | collected 2014-05 | depth... | reverse complement strand
GCCAGGACCGTGAACGTCGCGCGAACGCCGCCGATGTGGTGCGACTCCTTGACCATGAGCACCGCGCTGACGATCCACCAGATCATCGCCGCGTTGCCGAGGCACGGAATGACCGAAACCACCATGGTCCCGCTGCTGTAGAGGATCGACTGCATGGTCACGCGTAGCGGTCCGTGGCCGGACCCGCTCATCCGCAGCAGCAGGTGGGTCACCAACCCCCACAACCCTGCAAAGACAAGCGTGAAGATGAACCCGAAGAAGATTGCGAAGGTCACCGCTCCGGCCATCATCGCAGCGAAAATACCTGCTGACGGTGCGCCGGCCGGCCCTCCACCCTGTGGCATGAACAGCGGCATCCCAAGACCGAAACACATCGCAGGGACCAGGGATATGCCGAACGTGACGGCGCACGTGATGATCCCGAACCACCATGCCTGGCCAAGCGAACTGTTCTCCGGCGTGCCCTGGGCCAGGCGGTTGGGCGACACAAGCGCCTGGCCGATCGTCGCGCACCAACCCTTGAAGCGCCCGGTTCGATGGCGTTCCAGCCACGGGTTGGAGCCGACCTTTGTCTGGTGGTCCGCAACCCCTTCGGCGGGCGTCAGGACCATCTCGTCGAGGGTGATGTGGCGGCCGCACTGCACGCAGTCGAACGCATCGGGTTCAAGGAGCCCCCTGGCACCGGTGCCGTAGTAGGGCTGATCACAGTGCGGGCAGCTGAACCGCACGGAGTTGGGCACGAACTCGTACGCGCTGGGTGTGACCTTCGTTCCGCACTCGGGGCACTCGCGTGCCTTGAGGTTCCACAATGAATAGTCGCATTGCAGGCAACGCATGGAGAACGTCAGTCCTCCGGCGCGTTGCTGCTGACACGCTTGCGGAACTCGGCCTCCAGACCGCGGGTCACGGGCCCGACGACGCCGCTGCCGATCTCGCGCCCGTCGATCTTGATGACACCGATGATCTCGGCAGCCGTTCCGGTCAGGAAGACCTCGTCGGCGCCGAGGATCTCGTCGAGCTGCACGGGCCTTTCTTCGACGGCGTGGCCGAGCGCGGGACCAAGCTCCTCCATAACGTAGCGGCGCGTCACACCGTGAAGAATGCCGGCGCTCGCCGACGGCGTAATGAGCCGACCGTCGCGAACGATGAAGATGTTATCGCCGGTGCACTCGCTCACCTGGCCGTCGACGTTGAGCATGATCGCCTCGAGCACGTCCGCGTCGATCGCTTCGATCTTGGCGAGGATGTTGTTGAGATAGTTGAGGCTCTTGATCGCCGGGTCGAGGCTCTCGATGGGAACGCGACGCCGCTTGGCGACGATGACCGCCATCCCGCTCTCGTAGAGCTCCGGCGGATACAGCTCGATGGTGTCCGTGATGACGAAGGCCGTCGGTTTGGGGCACTGGAACGGGTGCAGCCCCAACGTGCCGACGCCGCGTGTGAAGACGAGCCGGATGTACGCATCGGACAGCCCGTTGGCATCCAGCGCCCCTCGTATCGCCTGCTCGATCTCGTCCTTCGAGTACGACGGCGTGAGCCGGATCTTCTCCGCCGACACATACATGCGGTCCAGGTGCGACTTGAGCTTGAACACGCGCCCGTTGTAGGCGCGGATCCCCTCGAAGCAGCCGTCGCCGTAGAGCACGGCGTGGTCGAACACGCTGATCCGCGCCTCGTCCGAGGCGACAAGCTCGCCGTCGATCCAGATCTTGTTTGACGAGTTGATGCCCACCGATCTCCTGTCGCTCAGGGCACGGAGTGTACCACGACGCTGGGTGACCTACCGCAGCAGGTCCTCCAGGGCCGGCTGAAGCCGATCGAAGGAGAACGTGTAGCCGGCTTGTATCGCCCGTTTGACCACGACACGCTGGCTCGCAACCACGTAGCGGCCCATTCCGCCGATGGCGAAACGCAGCATCGCCGCGGGCACGGGCAGCACGGCGGGCCGGCGCAGCACGCGACCCAACGTCCGCGTGAACTCGCGGTTGGTGACCGCTTCGGGCGCAACGACGTTCAGCGGGCCGCTGACGGATTCGTTGTCCAACGCGAACCCGATCAACCCGATCACGTCTCGCCAGTGGATCCACGGGAAGTACTGCCGGCCGGAGCCCAGCGGTCCGCCGAGACCAAGCCGGAAGATCGGCAGCATCTTGCCGAGCGCACCGCCTCGAGGATCGAGCACGACCGCGATGCGCAACATGGTCACCCGTGTCGGGCCGCGGCCGGCCAGTGCCGCCTGGGCCTCCCACTGCACGGTAAGCCCGGCCAGGAAGTCATCGCCCGCCGGCGCGGATTCGTCAAGTGGCGTGTCGCCGCACGCACCGTAGTACCCGACCGCCGAGGCGTTCACCAGGACAGGAGGCCGCGCACGGGCAGCATCGATGGCATCCACGATCCGCCGCGTGCTCTCGACGCGGCTGTCGACGAGCAGCTTGCGGTATGCCGCGTTCCAGCGACGATCACCGACACCGGCGCCGGCGAGGTGTACGACGGCGTCGCACCCATCCACCCGTTTCTGCCAAACGCCGGGCCGCATGAGGTCGGCCTCGACGACGTCGATACTCGCCCCGAGCGCCTGCGCGCGACCGGCATCACGCGACACGATCGTCAGCGTATCCCCACGCGAGAGCCGATCGGCGACAAACCGACGCCCGATGAGCCCCGTCGCTCCGGTCAGAAAGATCCGCAACGCACACCCTCTCCCCGCCCTATCGCGACAGCCCGCGCGAGCAGTGTGTCCATCATGGCCTCTGTCAACCGCCCCGTAAAGGTGTTCTGCTGGCTGACGTGGTAGCAACCCAGCAGCACGGTGGAGCCGAGCGGGCACTGCGCGCCGTGTGCAAATCGAGGCCGCGGCCGCGGAATCTCAACGCCGGCCTTCTGCAGCGTCCGCAACGAGGCGTTCCAGCCGATCCCGCCGAGGGCAATGATGACGGCCGGTCGCAGGGCGGCAAGCTCCTCGATCAGGTACGACGCGCACTTGGCAAGCTGCGTCGGCGTCGGTTTGTTGCCCGGCGGCGCGCACCGAAGCGGCGCCGTGATGTAGACACCCTTGAGCTTCAGCCCGTCTTCCCGGTCCGTCGAGAGCGGCTGGTTGGCCAGACCCGCCCGATGCAGCGCCGCGTAGAGAAAGTCACCGGACCGGTCCCCGGTGAACATGCGACCGGTCCGATTCGCCCCGTGCGCCGCAGGCGCGAGCCCGACGATGAGGATCCGTGCCCGATGGTCCCCGAATGCCGGCACGGGCTTGCCCCAGTACGTCCAGTCGGCAAACGAACGCCGCTTTGTCGCGGCGACGTCGGCGCAGTACGCCCGAAGCTCCGGACACCGGCGGCACCGCGGCACTGCCCGCTCTATGACGGCAAGTGATCGCATCGCGCACAGAATACCGGATCTGGGTGGCACGGTTGAGCGAGCGCAGCTCGCTCAGCCGTGGTTGGACGTCACTCCACACGGCTGGCGTCGCTGCGCGACGTCAACCGTGCCACCCCTTAGCCGTCAAGCTCGGCGGCGATCGCTTCCTCGGCCTCCGGCAGCGGCGCGAGGCTCATGCCACCGGCGGAATCGACGATGAGCTCGTAGGTCACGCCCGGCCGGACGGGCTTGTAGACCGCTTCCCCCTGGGCGATTCGGACGCCCATCGCCGCGGCCGCGTCGGCGTCGGTGGCCAGCGTCCAGAAGTGCTCCCACACTCGCTTCTCGAACTCGGCGAGCTCGCCGGAGGCGTATCCGGGAGGGACCGCGCCGGGGACGTCGATCGGGTAGCCGTCGATCGGCGGCATCTGGTCGGAGTAGATTCGGCGGAACAGCACGAGCGTCCGGCCGCGAAGCGGGTGGCCATCGGCAACGTCCTCGTGACCGAACTTCACCGTCCAGGAATCGACGAACAGGACGTCACCGGGGAGCGTGAACGTCTGCCGCGCGAGCTCGCCGCCGTCGTCATCGAGTTCGATGAACAGCAGGTCCGTCCGTACCACTTCGCCGTTGGGCGCAACCTGCTGGTCCGTCACCGTGATGTGCGCCAGCCGGCGGAAGCGGCTCAGCCGCTCGATCATCGACTCCCTCGCCTCGATCCGCTGCTCCATCTCCTGCTGGATCGCCTCCATCTCCATCATCGCGCGGCGGAGATCACTCTCGGAGACACGCCAATAGACCACCATGGCCGTGCCGCCCATCACCACCGCCACCAGCACCAAACGAACGATCGCGATCATGTCAGCTTCCCAGGAGGTTGGACCTCCTTACACATCGGCCCGCATGGATCGGACCCGCCAATTGACCGATAAACAACTGCAATGTTCGGGTTGAGACCCTGCCGCCTCTGTTGCCCGCTACTGGCAACCGCCCCCGTGATCGCGGTCGCGGCGGTTGCCGTCGCCGCGCCACCGACCGCGCAGCCGGTGACCGACCTCTCATCGCTCGGACGGCAGTTGAGGCACTTCGACTTCGAAGAGGCCGAGTCCGCGCCGTACACGATGCCGCACAACTTCTACCGGTACGTCGCACCGGACCAGGGCTTCCCGCGATTCGGATCAATGCGGCTCAGCCGCACTGCCGCGCACAGCGGACGGTGGTCGTTCATGTTCGAACTCAACGGCGGCTCGTTGTCCGCACGAGTCCCGACCGCGGTGATCCCGATCCTTCCCGGCTCCGATCACCTGGTGTCGGCATGGGTGCGGACCCAGAACCTGTCGCATGCGGCGGCACAGGTCGTGGTGCAGCTCTACGACATCGAGCACAACGCAATCCCCGAGTCCCGCACCGTGAGCCCGCGGCTGCGCACCGACGGTGCCTGGCAGCATGTCTTGATCGAGATCTACGGCGATTCCGATCGCGCGGCCGACCTCGTCATCGAGCTTCAGGTACTTCAGCCGCAACAACACGCCGACCTGAGCAAGGGTCAGCCCCGACCCGGCGACATCGCCGGAAGCGTGTGGTTCGACGACGTGACGGTCTGGCAGCAGCCGCGGATCGAGATCTCCACGGGCGCGCCGGGCAACGTCATCGCTGCGCCGGATGCCGTGGTGCTCGACATCATGATCCGCGATGCGACCACCGAGAACCTGACCGCGCGGGTCGCGGTCCTCGATGTCGACGGACAGGAACTTCGCGTGGAAAACCACGACCTGCCCCGCGGCTCGTGGCGGCACACGCTGCAACTCGGCACCATGGACGCCGGTTGGTATCGCGCCGTTGTCGAGGTGCACAATGACACGCGGATCGTCGGCGCCCGCAGCCTCGACCTGGTCGTCGTCACCCGCGATGCGACCCCCCGTCGGGATCGGCAACTGGGCGTCGTGTTGGCCGCGCCGACGACCGCCGAAGGGTTGCAACTCACACGCACGCTCGCCCGGCTCCTGGGCGCGCCGGGGACCGTGCTGCCGATTCCCCGCGACACCGCCGCCCTGGGCCCCGATGGTGGCCGCAATGCCCTTCGACGCACCGGTGAACAGATGCTCGGTCGCGGCGAGGAATTGACGATCGCGCTCCCGGGCCTGACCGACGCACTGATGCGAATCGAGCAGCTCGACAGGAACCGCGTGCAGGCGTTGATCAAGGCCGACGAGGGGCTCACCGACCTGCTCATGAGCTTCGGCCTGGTCGTGCCGAGGTGGCTGCTGACCCCCGGCGCGGATCGGGCGGCCGGGAGCGCGGCGCTCGGCAGCGCCGTGTTGCTTCCGGATGAACGGCTTCGCGCGATGGTTGACGCGGCGGCCGGCGCGCTTGGGGACTTCGTACCCGACCCGATTATTCTCGTGCCGTGGTCGGCGGAGTACGACCTGGCACCGCTCGCGCCACCGCACGGTTACTGGATCAACATTCCGACGTTCATCGGACCGGAGGTGATCGCCGAGTATGCGGCGCGGTGGCCCATCGGCACCCAGGCCGTGTTCACGACATTCGAACGCCTCGATGCACACTCCTACACGCCCAATCAGCGGGTCGTGGACCTGATGCTCCGTACACTGTGGGGCTGGCGCGCGGGGCTGCCGCGTATGGCGATTACCAGCCCGTGGTCACACGACGGTCCGCGGGGAACAGTGGTTCCCGATCCGACCTTCGGGGTGTGGCGGGCGCTGGCGGATCGGCTCGACGGTCGTCGGTTCGCGGGCGAGTTGCCGGTCGCCGCCGGCGTCCGGTGCTGGATGCTGACCGGCGACAGCCCTGACGACACCGCGCTGGTTGCCTGGAACGAGCAGGCCCAGCCGCACGACGCCGCACTGTCGATCCTGCTGGCCGACGGCCCGGTCGACGTGGTGGATGCGTTCGGCAACCGTCGCACGACGCTGCCGGTTGACGGTGTGCATCACATCCCCCTTGCCGCGCGACCCGTATTCGTCGAGGGCATCGACGCACGGCTGGCGCGGTTCCGCGCATCGTTCCGAATAACCCCCAAGTACCTCACCGCGCGTCACCAGGTGCACGAGGGCGAAGTGTTGCTCGACAACCCGTGGAACGACACGATCACCGGAACGATCCGCCTGAGGCCGCCCGCCGGGTGGCGAATCACGCCGCGTATTCACACGTTCTCGATCCAGCCGGGCGGCCAGGCCAGGCTGCCGATCACGCTGATCTTCACGAACCGTCTTCTCACCGGGTCGACGTTCGCCGAGGCCCAGGTCGAGCTCGTCGCCGACCGCGAGTACACCCTGAATCTTCGAGCGCCGCTGGAAGTCGGCGTAGAGGACCTGGAGTTCGTCGCATCCTGGCACCGCGATCGCAGCCGCGAGGATTCGACCGATCTGATCATCACGGAATCCGTCACGAACACCGGTGACACGGGAGTCACCCTGACCGTGTTCGTGTCGGCACCGGGCCTCAGCCGGCAACGCCGCTCGATCGGCGGTCTTCAGCCGGGCCAGACGGCCACACGCACCTTCCGCCTGGCCGACGGCGCACGGTTGCTGCCGGGCCGTTCCATACGAATCGGCGTCATCAGACAAGACGGCGCAAGGCTGAACCGGATCCTCAAGATCCCGGATGAAATAGTGAGGAGTAGTGGTCAGTCTGACTGACGACTGATGACTGACAACTATGTCCTACCAATTCCTCGGCGGCGCCCGCATCCCCATCGTCACCCAGGTCACGTGCGAAAACTTCCACGTCCCGTCAGGCTGACGGTCGACCTGGATGATCCAGCTGGTCGGCACGGGCCCGAAACCCAGCGCCGGCTCGGTGACGCAGACGAGGTTGACGACGCCCCTGTCCTGTGTCACGGTCGTGGCGTCCAGCTTCGTCACCCGGTGGCTCTTGATCCGGTAGCGCCCGGCCAGCCCATCCAGACGCCGCGTGATGGCGTTCTTGGAGAATCCCGGGTTGTTCGGCGAGCCGAGCGAGAGCGACGCGTCATCGGCGAAGGCCGCCGCCACCGTCGCGATGTCGGCGGCAACCGCCGCGTCCACGACCTCCATGACCAGGGCACGGGCGTGCTCGCCCGGCGTGACGATGGCCTTGCCCGCAACCAGGACCGCGGCACCCGCGACCGCCACGATCCCTGCGGCGAGAAGCCGGCGCCGATCGACGGCCTGCAGCCCGGTCCACGCCAGCCCCGCGGCGACGGCCAGAAGCAGCGTGGCCAGGGGCCAGGGGTTTTCGAGCACGTAGCGGGTAAACAGTTCCATCGGGTCAGGGTAGCAATGCCGATAACACAAGCGGCCATGCCACAGACGATTACCCCGCCCTCGGTCCTTGCGGCCAACCTCGGCTGCCTCGGTCGGCGCAACGCGGAACTCGCCGCCGCGCTCGACGCCGTCGCGCCGTGTCACGACGCCGTCTTCTCCGACACGCCCCAGGGCGTGCCCTCGCTGTCGGTCGGCGGCACGGCCCTGTGCAGCCGCCACCGGCCACTTGACGAAGCAGCCCGGCTCGCCGCGCAACTCGATCTCGTCGAGCACGCCGTGATCGTGGTGCTGGGCTTCGGCGCCGGCTACCACGTCCGGGCGATCGCCGAGCGGCTCGGCGACTCCGGCATTATCGTCGTCTTCGAGCCGGACATGGGCTTGCTGCGGTCGGTGCTGGAGCAGGTCGACCACTCGGCGTGGATGCGCAAGGCACAGCTCGTGATCGTCACCGACGCCCAGGACCGCGGCACGCTGGCGCGAAAACTCGAGGGCGCCGAGTCAATCATTGCCCAGGGGGTTGCGTTCCTCGAGCATCCGCCGAGCCGTCGCCGCATCGGTGACCTGGCCTCGCAGTTCACGTCGAACTTCGCCGAGCTGGTCACCGCGAGCAAGATCACCTTCATGACCACGCTCATGCGGTCGGTGGACACGGTGCGGAACCTCCTGCTGAACATCGACCACTACGCCGCGGGCCCGGGCATCGTCGACCTCGAGCAGGCTGCCGCCGGCCGCCTGGCGATCACGGTTTCGGCCGGGCCGAGCCTGTACCGCAGCCTCGCACTGCTCGCGAAGCCCGCTGTCCGCGAGCGGGCCGTGATCATCGCCACCCAGACCACGCTCCGGCCGCTGCTCGCCGCCGGCATCCGGCCGCACTTCGTGACCGCGCTGGACTTTCACGAGATATCGAGTCGGTTCTATGACGGCATCTCGGCCGAGGACGTGCGCGACGTCACGCTCGTCGCGGAGCCCAAGGCGCACCCGGTCATCCTCGACGTCTTTCCCGGACCGGTGCGTTGTTGCGCGAACGTATTCCTTGACCAGGTGCTCGGCGAGCATCGGCGACCGATGGGCGAGCTGCCCGCCGGCGCGACCGTCGCCCACCTCGCCGTCTACCTGGCTCGGTTCCTCGGCTGCAACCCCATCGCGATGGTCGGTCAGGACCTCGCGTTCACCGACGGCCTTTACTACCTGCCGGGCACGGCGATCGACGAGACGTGGGCGCCCGAGCTCAACCCGTTCAACACGATGGAGATGATGCAGTGGCAGCGGATCGCCCGCCACCGCTCGCACCTCAGCCGCGTACCCGACGTCAACGGCCGGCCCGTGTACACCGACCGGCAGATGCTGACCTACCTGCACCAGTTCGAGCGCGACTTCGCGGCCTATCGCGAGGCGGGCCTTGAGATCATCGACGCCACCGGCGGCGGCGTGCCCAAGCAGCACACGACCACCATGCCGCTGGCGGAGGTGCTCGACCGCTACGCCACGAGCGCCGTGAAGCCGCTTGCCCTGCCGCTGCCGCCGGCCGGGCCCGACACCAAGCGTCTCGCGGCCGCACGCGACCGCGTCGCGTCGATCCGCCGCGACATCGAGACTATCCGCCGGACTTCCGAGAAGACGGCCACGGTGCTGCGACAGATGCTCCGCGACCAGGCCGACCGGACGAAGATGTCCGAGCACTTCCGCTCCCTCGATCGGTATCGGGCAACGATCGACCGACACTCCGACGCCTACGGGATCCTCAACCATCTCAACCAGCTCGGCGTGTACAAACGGCACCGCGCCGACCGCCGGCTGCACATGCAAGGCGGTCTGGATACACACGATCATCAACGGGCGCAGCTACAACGCGACCTTGACAACGTCAGCTGGTCCGCGGACGCGGCCCGCGAACTCGCACACCAGCTCGACCTGTCCGGCCGCGTGCTCAGGGGTGAGCGGATCGGGCCGGCGGCACAGTTGAACACCGCGCTGCTGAACGACCTCAAGGTCAGCATCGGGGACGGACCCTGCCGTGTCGCCGCCCTGGTTCCCGTCGACCCCGATCGCAACGGCCTCGGCATCCGGCGTTCGCTTGCCGAACCGTTCGCGGGTCGCCCCGTGATCCAGGCGACGCTCGAGCGTCTCGGCCGGGCACGGCAGCTCGATTCGATCGTCCTTATCGCTCCGAGGGGCTTTGACGTCGACGCGCTGATCGACCGCCGCCGCATCGGCGTGCCCGTGCACGTGGAACGCTGTGACGGCTCGCCGTACGGCCCCGGGCAGGCAGCGATCGCCGCCGCGCGACTGTGGTCACCGACGTGCTGGCGAGGCGGCATCGCGGGCATGAGCGTGTACGACGAAGTGCTCTGCCCGATGGCCATGGATCGCGTCATGCGTGAACGCGGGATTACCGCGGCCCTCGTGGCGGGGCCGGACTGGCCGCTGATCGACCCGGACGGCGAGACCGGCTGCGGTGCGATCGTCGCCCGCCACCTGGAACTTCCGGAACACCACAAGCTCGTCTTCAGCCAGGCGCCGCCCGGTCTCGCCGGGTGCCTCATCAGCGCCGGGCTCATGCACGAACTCTCGTTATGCAACCGGCTGTCCACCGTCGGCGGGTTGCTGGTCTACCAGCCGCAGGCGCCCCAGCACGACCCGATCGCCCGCAGCGTCAACGTCCAGATCGACCACACCGTGCGGGGGTGCCGCTACCGGTGCACGTTCGACGCTCCGCGGTACAGACGGCAGTTGGAAACCGCGATCGCGTCGGTTGGCGGGACGGCCGGCCGGGACCTCGCCGATCTCGGCGCCGCCGACGTGATCGCCCTGCTGAGCCAACACGCACCGTCCGGCGGCGACGAGCCACCCCGTCACGTCGTGGTCGAAGCGTGCTCGCGACCATCGGGCAGCGACGGGCCCCGGCGTGATATGGATCTCGACGTGGCGGCGGCGCTGTTCGAACGGGTCGCCGCACCCGGCGATGTCGTGGTGACGTTCGCCGGTGCCGGCGACCCGCTGGGACACGACCGCTTCGACGAACTGGTCGGCCTCGCTCGCGCCGCGGGCATCCGCGGCGTGCACGTGCGCACCGAACTGCTTGTCGATCGCGCCGTCCTGGACCGCCTGCTCGCGTGCGAGCCCGACGTCATCAGCATCGATCTGCACGGTGACAGCCCGGAGAGCTACCGCCGCGTCACGGGCGTGGACCGTTACCAGGACGTGTTGGACGCCATGGAGTACCTCGTCAACAACCGCCGACGGCTCACCGACCACGCCCCCACCGCCGCATTCGCGCTGCCGTGGATCGTCCCGCGGATAACCCGACGGCCGGAAACGGTCCAGGACATCGACGGTTTCTACGACCGCTGGCAGGGCACGCTTGGCGCGGTGGTGATCGACCCGCTTCCGGATCACAACGAGGCCGACCTGCTTCCCGTGGTCGTGCCGCCCGCCGTCCGGCTCGACGAGGACAGCCACACGTTGGTCGTGCTCAGCGACGGATCGATCCGGGAGACCGTCAATCGATGACCGACACGGCACCCGTACTTGCGGTCGTGATCGGGCGCGCCGGCAGCCGCGGTCTGCCGGGCAAGAACGCGTTGCCGCTCGCCGGCCGGGCACTGATCTGCCACACGATCGATGACGCCCTCGCGGCCTCTACCGTCGATCGGATCGTCGTGTCCACTGACGGAGACGCGATCGCAGCCGCAGCGGAGTCCATGGCCGTGCCGGTCGTGCGGCGGCCGGCCGACCTGGCGACCGACACCGCGACCGTCGCGGCCGCGGTCCGGCACGCCGTGACCGCGCATGACGCCGACGGCGTTGCACGCGTCATCGTCATCCTGTACGCCAACGTGCCGGTGCGTCCTGCGGGCCTCATCGACCGGGCCGTCGGCGTACTGCTGGATACCGGCGCCGACAGCGTGCAGTCGTACTGCGCCGTCGGCAAGCACCACCCGTACTGGATGGTCGCGCTGGATGGTCTCAAGCGCGTGACGCCCTTCCATGACAACCCCGTCGATCGCCGCCAGGACCTGCCGAACCTGCTGATTCCCGACGGCGGGGTCATCGCCGTCACACGTGCCGGCCTCATGTCGGCGGCATCCGATCCCGCTCACCCTCATGCGTTCCTGGGCGCCGACCGCCGCGGCGTCGAGACGGCACCGGGCGAGGTCATCGACGTGGACACGCCGCACGACCTCGTCATCGCCGAGGCGCTGCTGGATCGGGCCGTCGCCGGAGGTGTGGGATGAGAATTGGTGATCGTCCGATCGGACCCGGGCACCCGCCGTACGTGATCGCGGAGCTGGGCGTCAACCACGACGGTGACCGCGACCGGGCGTTGCAACTGGTCGACGCCGCCCGTGCCGCCGGCGCCGACGCGGTCAAGGTGCAGTGGTTCGAGGCGGACCGCCTCCTCAGCCGGGCCGCGCGGCTTGCCGGGTACCAGGAGGCCGGCGGTGCGAGCGACCCGTTCGACATGCTGCGCGGCCTTGAGCTCGATCCTCGCGCGATCGCCGAGATTGTCGAGCATGCGAGTACTGCGGGGCTCGCGACGATCGCCACGCTCTTCTCCGTGGATCACGTCGACGCCGCCGCCCGTTGCGGCTTCGATGCGTTCAAGACGGCGTCACCGGACGTCGTCAACCGGCCCTTGATCGAAGCCCTGGTTGCAGCCGGCCGGCCCATGCTGGTCAGTACGGGCGCCGCCACACTCGCGGAGGTCGAAGCGGTGTCCGGCTGGCTCGGTGCCCACGACCACGTGCTGATGCACTGTGTCAGCGCCTACCCGACGCCGGACGACCGGGCCTCGCTGGCGGGCCGTGCGGCGATGTGCCGGATCAATCCCAACGCACTGGGCTACAGCGACCACACGACGGCCGAGGACACCGGGGCGCTCGCGGTCGCCGCCGGCGCGTGCGTCCTGGAGAAGCACTTGACACTCGACCGGACCGCGCCCGGCCCGGACCACGCGATGTCGCTCGATCCGCCCGGATTCGAGCGTTACGTCCGGCTCGCGCACCGGGCCCACCGCATGCTCGGAGCCCCGGACAAGGCCCCGCTGGCCATCGAGCTCGACGTCCGCGAGGTTTCGCGGCAGAGCGTCACCGCACGATGCGAGCTTCCCGCCGGCCACGTGATCGAGCCCGGCGAGCTGACCCTGAAGCGGCCCGGCGGCGGGATCGAGCCGTCGCGGCTGGCCGAGACCGTCGGGCGCCGGCTGGCGAGGGCGGTCGCCGCGAACACGCCGCTTCGTGACGAGGACCTCGCGTGAGCACGGCCCGTCGTATCGCGGTTGTCACCGGTTCCCGGGCGGAGTTCGGCCTCCTGCGCCCGGTGATGCGCGCGATCGCCGACGACGCGGGGCTCGATCTCGTGGTGCTCGTCGCCGGAGCGCACCTGCTGGGGCCGCACCCCACCGTGACGGAGGTCGAGGCGTCGTTCGACATCGCCGCCCGGATCCCGATGCAGCAGCCGGGCGAGACGTCGCGGGCACGCGACGCCGAGGCGATGGGCCGCGGCGTGAGTGGATTCGCCGCGTGGATCGGCGCACACACGGTGGACTGCATGGTGGTCCTGGGCGACAGGATCGAAGCGTTCGCGGCCGCGGCGGCCGCATCGGTCGCCGGTGTCCGTGTCGCGCACATGCACGGCGGCGACCGCGCGCCTGGTATTGCCGACCAAGCGATGCGTCACGCGATCACGAAGCTCAGCCACATCCACCTGCCGGCGACGCAGCGATCGGCCCAACGTATCATCGCCATGGGCGAAGACCCGGCGCGGGTGCACGTCGTGGGGTCGCCGGCGGTCGATGGGCTCGATGCCATCTCGGCCCTGAACGACGAAGCCTTCGACGCGCTGGGCGCGCCGGAAATCGTGGTTCTGCAGCATCCGCTGGGCCGGACCGCGGACCACGAGCAGGCCGTGGCGACACGCGTGTTCGAGGCGTGCCGACGGGCCGGTCGCGCGCTGGCCATGCACCCCAACCACGATCCCGGAAGAGAGGGCATCCTCGCCGCGATCCGCGGGGCGGGTCTCGGCGAGTGCCGTCACCTGCCGCGGCACGACTTCGTTGGTCTGCTCCGCCGGGTCCGGCTGCTGGTCGGCAACAGCAGCGCCGGGCTCATTGAGTGCGCGGCGTTGGGTGTTCCGAGCGTCAACGTCGGGCCGCGGCAGGAAGGGCGCGAACGCCCGGATAATGTTCTCGACGTTCCGGACCCAAGCCATGACGACTGCATTGAGGTCGAAGCGGCGATCGCCGCCGCGCTTGCCGGCCCACCGGCACCTGTCCGGCACCCGTTCGGCGACGGTGATGCAGGTCTTCGCACGGCGGCGGTGCTGGCGGGTTTCGATCCCGATACGCACTCGCTGACCAAGTAGGCCACGCGCCGAGAATGCCAACGGCTATTCGAGGCTGATCGGGCACCGTGCCGCCAAGGACCGATAGGCTGACAAGGCTCGCCACGACCGTTTCCAAGGGTTCCGTCAAGTCCGCTTTCTGCGGCGTCGATGAACGATGCGAGACCTCAAGAACCCCAGGGGAACCTTCGATGGGCGCAACAGATCAACAGAGCGTGGTGGTATCGGCGATTTCCGAAATCAGCCACATCGCCACCCTTCCCGAGATCACGCTCAAGATCATCGAACTGGTGGAGGATCCCACCAGCACGGCCAAGGATCTTCACAACATCATCTCGAACGATCCGGCGCTGTGCAGCCGCATCCTCAAGGTGGTCAACTCCGCGTTCTACGGACTGCCGCGGCAGATCGG
>SMVB01403133.1_pt1 | contig 14380 bp, 10 predicted proteins | sample 2456461 | NCBI WGS metagenome assembly SMVB01 (sample SAMN11095934, study PRJNA526329) | marine sediment metagenome | biome: Marine sediment; feature: Surficial sediment; material: Deep marine sediment; isolation source: Hadal surficial sediment | place: Pacific Ocean | collected 2014-05 | depth... | reverse complement strand
GCGCTCCTCGCCCTCGTGCTGCACCGTCATCGCACCGGTCACCTTCTGGTATTGCTGCGCCAGCTTGGCGACCTCGGTCTGCAGCGGGATGTTGTCCTCGCGAAAGATGCTGATCTCGGCCTCGATCTCGCGGTCAAGCACGCCGTAGCGCTGCATATCGAGGGCGGCGCGATGCTCGTCGGCCACGTACTTCTCGTTGAGCTTGTGGACGTAAGGCTTGGCGCGCGGCGCGATGTTCTCGAGGAAGTGCAGGTAGGCCTGCTCCTTTTCCTCGTCGGCGGTGTCGCAGGTCATGGCGATGTAACGCTCAGATCGCTCCTCGGAGATACAGGCCATGAGCTCGCTGTCGTCGAGCAGCCACTGCTCCAGATCCGCCGGGGAGCCAATGTCACGGTCCAGGAGCTGCTGAAACAGGGGTTCGATGTGGTCCCAATTGCCGAGATCGGCGTCGATGGGCACGAAGGTGCGCGGAAAGTCTTGTGTGGTCATCGAGTGTCTTCCAAGACAGGAAAAGGTGCGACGCAGGCTTCAGGCTCGCGCTTCCGCCAGCTCTCGATCAAATGTCGCGAGATCGAGGTATGCGGCGACAACCGCAGCTCACCGGCTTCGAGAGCGGCGTTGATTTCCGCGCGTGTGAACCAGCGCGCGTCTTCGAGCTCGTGGTCGCCGATATGGATGTCATCGTCGATCGCCTCGGCGGTGAAGCCGATCATCAGCGATGACGGGAAGGGCCAGGGCTGCGAGGAGTCGTAGCGCACCTCATCCACGGTGATCCCGGCTTCCTCCTTGACCTCGCGGCGCACCGCCTGCTCGAGGCTTTCGCCGGGCTCGACGAACCCCGCCAGCACCGAGTACCAGGTGGCGTCCCATTTGGCCTGGCGACCAAGCAGGGCGCGATCGTTATGGGTCACCAGGACGATGATCGCCGGGTCTGTACGCGGGAAGTGCCGTTGGCCGCAATCGGCGTCGGTGCAACGGCGCAGGAAGCCGGCTTCGAGCATCACGGTGCGCGCACCGCACACGCCGCAGTAGGTATTCTGCTGGTGCCAGCGCACCATGCCGCGGGCGTAGGCCAGCAAGCCGCCATCAAAACGATCCAGCAGTGGGCCAACGCTGCGCAACGCCACAAAGTCACCGCGGCCGGCGAGCGACCGGTGAGCGCGGGCGTCGTCGAGGTCCGAGAGGTCGAGAGCAAAGTAGGTATGCGGCCCCGACTCGCCCAGTAGCACCGCCCGCCGGTGGCCGTCGAGCAACGGCAGGGCCTCATCGGCGCGGAGAAACACCGCCTTGAGCCGGCGATCGGGTGCCGCCGGTGCGTCGGGTGCCCCGCTGAGCCGGTATTCGGTATCACCCTCGGCCTCGGCCCCGTCGACAAAGCTCTTCTCATGCCACACCGGCACGAACAGCGCCTCCTCGCTGCCCAAGCGCTCGTTGACCCACGACTCATCGCGCCGCTGCAGGGCGGCCCGGTCGATGTGCTCGCTGCTGTAGAAGTGCTCGTTGTTCATGGTCGGTGTGCGGGACTCTACCCCGAACGTCCCAGCGGGTCGTGACCGCGAGGCTTCGCGCGCGCCTACGGCTTGTACGCCTTGAAGTTGATGCCGTGGGTGCCGAAGTTGGCCGCACTCGACGCCTGTGGAGCACCGTCGAACACGGTAGCCTTCCAGGTAATCTCGAACCCTTTGAAACCGGCGGCCGCAATCGCAGCCTCGAGCTCTGCTTCCAGCAGAGCGCCGGCGATTCAGCCGGTCCAGAGCTCGATCTTCAGCTTGGCGGCAGCCGCAACCTCCCTCTCCACCATGATGTCGGCCAGTTGCAGCCGGCCACCGGGGCGCAGCACGCGAAACATCTCGTGCAACACCGCCGGCTTGTTGGGCGAGAGGTTGAACACGCCGTTGGAGATAACCACGTCCGCCCAGCCGTCTTCGGCCGGCAGGCTCTCCATGAACCCATCGATGAACCTGACGTGCTCCATGCCGGCTTCGTCGGCGGCGGCGCGGGCCTTGGCGAGCATCTCGGGGGTCATATCGACGCCGATCACTGCGCCCTCCGGGCCCACCATCTTGCCGGCAATGAGGCTGTCGATGCCGGCACCGCTGCCAATGTCGACAACGCGCTCACCGGGCTGCAGCTCGGCGATGGCGAACGGGTTCCCGGTGCCGGCGAACGACTCGATCGCGGCCTCGGGAATGCCCTCGAGCCACTCCTCGCGGTAGCCGCAGATAGCGGCCAGCTTGCGCCCGGTATGGAAATGGAATCCCTTGTCGGGAGATGCGGCAACCTCGCGATACTCCTCGCGAATCGCCGCGCGCACCTCATCGGTGTCGACATCGATGACCGCGGCTTCGGGAAACGCCTGTTCCATTGTCTTGACCCTCCGTTGGCTCGTTTCGTGTTGCTCCTGCCGGGCACACAGGAAAACGAACGCCGGCGGCTCACCCGAATCGTCGGCCGGTGTGCTGTGCGCTCGGCGACCGTTTCGGTAACATGCCGCTCATGATACCTACCCTCAACAGCATGCGCACCATTGACGTCGACTACCTCGGCCGCGGCCAGTACATCGCCTGCTGCCTGCTGGAGGGGGACGCGCCGGTGATCATCGATCCGGGGCCATCGGTTTCGCTCGGCAAGCTCGAAGCAGGCCTGAGTGGCGCCGGTCTGACCCTCGACGACCTTGCCGGCGTGCTGCTGACCCACATCCACCTCGATCACGCCGGCGCCGTCGGCACCATCGTCAAGCGCAACCCGCGCATCGACGTCTATGTGCACGAGCGCGGCGCCCACCACATGATTGATCCAGCGCGGCTGTTGAGCAGCGCCGAGCGCCTGTACGGCGACCAGATGGACGAGCTGTGGGGCGACTTCCTCGCGGTTCCGGCCGACAACGTGCGGGCGGTGTCGGGGGGCGAGACCCTCGATTTCGCCGGTCGCCGCATTGAGGTAGCGTACACGCCGGGTCATGCATCGCATCACGTAAGCTTTCTGGACCTTTCCACCGGCACCGCCTTCGTGGGTGACACGGCAGGCATTCGCATCGCCGGCAATCCCTTCGTCCTACCGGTGACACCACCCCCCGACATCGACCTGGAAATCTGGGAGACCAGTCTGCAGAAGATCGAGGCATGGAGACCGGAGCGTCTGTTCGTTACCCATTTCGGGGTTGCCGAGGGCGTCGAGGAGCATCTACGGCGATTCCGCCGCGGCCTACACGATTGGGCGAGAACCGTACGCGAGGGCCTGGCAAGCGATCGGACGGATCAAGAGTGCGTCGAAGCGTTTTCCGCCAGCGTGATGGCCGAGCTCGAAGAACGGCTACCTAAGGAAACGATTCCCTTGTATCAGCTGGGCGGCGCGCCCGACATGTCGTGGCACGGGTTGTCACGCTACTGGAAAAACAAATCGGAGGCAGAAGAATGAAGCAGGGCGAAAACAGATTGCCGACACGCGCTCGAGGGTGCCGCCCATGCGGCTTGCAGGGCAGAGGCAGTCCGGGGCCGGGTACCATCGCCGCGCTCCTGATCGCGGCGCTGGCAATCGGCTGCAGCGGCGGTACCGGCACATCCTCAGACACCCCGCAGGACCCGAGCCGGCAGGAGGCGCGTCCCAACCGCCCACTCTGGAACCGGTTCCACACCTCCGAAGAGGTCAACCGCTCGCTCGAAGCCTGGAGCCTCGAGTTTCCCACCCTCACCAAGGTCTACTCGATCGGCGATACGCTGCGCGGCAACCCGCTGATGGTGATCGAGATCACCAACAAGGGCACCGGCCCGGCGGAAGACAAGCCCGGCTACTACTACGACGGCAACATCCACGCCGGCGAGCTCACCGGCGGCGAGGTGGCACTGCACTTCGCCTGGTACCTGCTGGACAACTACGGCAAGGACGAGCGCGTCACCAACCTGGTCGACACACGGGCCATCTACATCCGGCCGAAGTTCAACCCCGACGGCGCCGACCTGGCGTTGACCTCGGCGCAGACGCTGCGCTCCACCCCGCGGCCCTACGACAACGATCTCGACGGCCTCCTGGACGAAGATCCGCCCAACGATCTGGATGGCGATGGCCACATCACCCAGATGCGCGTCCCCAATCCCGACGGCGCTTCGTACGTCAGCCCCGACGACCCGCGCTTGATGCTGCGCCGCCCCGGAGCCGGGGGCGGAGGCCGCGGCGGCCGTGGCGGCCGGGGCTCGCAGGATCCGCCGCCACCCGAGGGCACCCAGTTCTACGACGTCATGAGCGAGGGCATCGACGACGACGGCGACGGCCGCCGCAACGAAGACGGCATCGGTGGCATCGACATGAACCGCAACTTCCCACGCAACTGGGGCATGGAGTTCGAGCAGGGCGGCGCCGGCCCCTACCCGCTGTCAGAGCCCGAAACCGCGGCCACCATCGCCTTCCTGAACTCGCACCGTAACATCACCGGCATCTTCCACGGCCACACCGCCGGCGGCTTCGCCTACCGCCTGCCCTCGACCATCGCCTGGGATACCTTCCCAGCCGCCGACCAGGCGCTCATCCTCGAGGAATCGGCGATGTACGAAGAGACCACCGAGCAGCCGGCGCGGGCCAGCTACACCAACCCCGAGGTGCATCGGCACGGCACACTGATCTCCTGGGGCTATTGGGACTTCGGCGTCATCGGCTTCGTGCCCGAGTTCTGGGGCGGCATGGGCATCGACTACGACGAGGACGGCAGCATCAGCGAACTCGAGCGCCTCCGCTACCACGACGAGGAGCTCGAGGAGGTCTATTTCACCGACTGGGCACCCTACGACCATCCCGAGCTCGGCGCAGTGGAGATCGGCGGCTGGCACTCCAAGTTCGTCAGTCAGAACCCGCCGAGGGAGCTGCTGCAGCGCGAAGTGGAGCTCTACGTGCCGTGGATGCTGTGGCTTGCGGAGATCGCGCCGCAGATCGAGATCGGCGAGGTCACTGTGACCCCAGTCGACGGCGCCGACAACACCTTCCGCGTGCGCGTGGACGTGCAGAACACCGGCTACCTGCCCACCAACATCACACAGCGCGCACTCGACGCCGAGATCGCCGTGCCGGTGCGCGCCATTGCCGAGCTCATCCGCGCCGAGTTCGTCGAGGGCAACGGTCGCATCGACATCGGCCACCTCAAGGGCAGCCGCGACGGTGGTGGTCCGGGAGCGCCGACATCGACCAGCGGATGGGCCGAATTCACGGTGCGTACCACGGGCGGCAGCGCAGCGCTGGAGCTGGTGGTGGTTTCGGAGCGTGGTGGCACGGTGCGCCGGACGATCCCGCTACGTTGACGGAACCACGTATCGTCGGGCTCCCGCCACGCTTCGATGCGCGCCGGGACTCGCTTCGCGACCCGTTGAGAACATCGGGGTAGCAGCATGACCGCGCCTTTGCTGATGCTGGCCCTGCTGACGGCACCCTATTTCTTTCTCGGGCACGTTCAGACCCATCTGGCCGGCCACCCCACCAGCCCGCAGACGCGCGCCGCTATCGGTATCGCCACCATGTTCATGTTCACCGGCGTCGGCCATTTCGTCGCCACCGAGCCAACGGTGCAGATGTTGCCGCCGTGGGTGCCGGCACAAACCGAGATCGTCTACGCATCGGGCGCGTTCGAGATTGCCCTGGCGCTGCTGATACTAGTGCCGGCGCTGCGACGACCCGTCGGATGGTTGCTCATCGGCATGCTCATCGGATTCCTGCCGGTGAACGTCTACGCAGCATTCGTCCGGGCACCCATGGGCGGCCACGCCTGGGGCCCTGTCTACCTGCTCATCCGCGTACCGGTGCAGGCGATCATCACGGTCTGGATCTGGTGGTTCATGGCGCGGGACTGACGCAACGCGCCTTGTCCTCGCGGCCCCTTGCACCCGCTCGCGCGTCCGGCGCGGGTTAGCGCTGCAGAGACGCGATTTTCGCCTGCACCTCGCCCGTGTCCGGCGCACCCGGCGCGGCGGCGAGATAGGCCTCGAGCTGCTCGATGGCGGCGATGGCGGCGCCGGTGTCGGCAAGCGCCATGCCGAGGCTCTTGTGGGCGCGGGCGAATCCCGGCTGCAGCTCCAGGCACACCTGAAGGTGGGGAATTGCGGCTTCGGCTTCGCCGGAAACCTGCAGCGTATAGCCGAGCAAGAAGCGACCGTTAGCGTTGTCGGGCTCGAGCTCCACGGCAAGCTCGAAGTGCTCGAGGGCGGCACTCATCTGCCCGCTCATCGCGCCGACCTGGCCGAGGCCGCGCAACGCGATGCCGCTGTCGGGCATGATCGACAGCAGGCGGGTGAGCCGAGCCTCGGCGTCCGCGACACGATTCTGTTGCAGATAGCCCTGCCCGAGCACGCCCAGGGCGACGACCAGCATCTGATCGGAGGAGTCCGAGTCACCGTAGACTTCCGCGACCTCCTCCATCGGCGCCATCGCATCCAGCAGGCGTCCGGCGCTGTAGGCGGCGTAGCCGCGCTGGTAGGCATCACGAGCGCGTTCTACCTCGCCGCTGACCAGCGCGATAGTACCGACATCGTTGGTCGCGACCCGGAGAGCCATGCTTACTTCGCGGGGAATGAAGCCGTCTTTTTCGTAGCGGACCCGGTACTGCACGCGCGGGAAAAGGCTCAGAACGGTGAAGTTGCCCTCGTCGTCGGTGGTCCCGGATTCCACGCGGACACGCTGGTTGCCGGTCGCCGTCACCGAGCGGGTGCCACGACCTTCGTCCCAGCGCTGCACTGAAACCTGTGCACCTGCGATGGGCTTGCCGTCCTGATCGACAACGACGCCGCGCAGGATCGATCCCTGTTGTTCCCAGGTTGCGGCGACCGTCAAGGCAGGAAGAGCCCACCAGAGGAGCACCACAACAGCGGTGTAGCCGTAGCTGAGCTTGGGTCGTGACAACACGGCGCCCTCCCGAGATCCCGGCGGGGGTTCCTCGCTCCCCGCTCGAAGCCACGATAGTCCTGCAACAGTGTGGTGGCAAACAATCGTCGGCGTCGAGCCTCGCGCCGCGATCTCAAAAGTAGTGGGAAAGTTCCACCGACACAGAGTCGTCGCCCTGGAAGAAGAACATCCGGTCTTTGGGGCCCGCGCCCATGAAGAACCGGGTCTCGATCTCGAGCGTGTAGCGCTCACGGATGCGGCGGTGCAGCTCGACGTTCACCACGCTGGAGCCAGTGTGCCGGTCGACGACGATGCCGGCGAGCAGGTTGGTGCTCTGCATGTCGTTGAAGGCGATGCGCGTGCCGACGAAGAGGTCATCGTCGAAGTTGGTGAGCGCCGCCTTGCCGCGTTCGTCCCACAGATACTCGACCAGGACACCGAGGTCCCAGTTGGTACCGAAAGCCCCCACCAGAGTGTACTCGAGTCCACCGGTGACGGCAGCGTAGCGTTCGCCTTGCCCGAAACGATTGATGGCCTCGAGTTTCCACAATATGTCGCCCTTTGCAGCGGTCAGATCCATGCTGGTCTGGTCGATAATCGAGTAGAAGGGCAGCAGCGTGGCGTCCACCGGAACGTCGTTGGAGCCGGCGAGCACATCGCCGAGGCCGACACCGGCTTGCAACGCGACAGCCGCTTGCAGCGGCACCAGCGTGGGCTCGCGGCCGGTACCGTGGAAGTGCGATATGCCGATGTCCCAATCGCCGATGAAGTGCGACCAGCGAATGGCGAAATCAACGTGCCTGTTCTGCGCTCCGGATTCGTAGAAGGCCAGGTCGGAATCGATCGGCAGGGACGGACGGAAACGGCCGTCGATGCCCGGGAACGTGCGCTCGCGAAAACCGGGGAGCACGAAGACGTTGATCGCACCCCGATCGAGCAGCAGCGTCAGGTTGACCAGCGGCTGCCCGAGCTTGTCCTCGCCGTCGGGATTCTCCACCAGATCAGTCTGGTTGATGATGTCGACCAGGTGCTGCGACTCGGTGACTCCCCAGAATACGTGCCCGATGCCGGCCGCCAGCTCCCAGGTGTCGCCGCGCTTGATCCAGATAAGTTCGCGGATGTCGTAATGGGTGCGCTGCTCGTCGGTCTGGTCGACCCTGAAGAAGGGCAGAAACCGCAGCTGTTGGGCGCCAGCGTCCCATTCCCATTCGAACTCGGGGCGGATCACCGCCGACAGGGTGGCTTCGCTGGGTAAGCCGGCGATCGACGTGTAGGGAAAGCCCCGCAGCTCAAAGCCGACACTGCCGGCCACATCAGGGGCCTGCGCCCAGGCTCCCGCGGGCAGCCCCAGACCGGCCCCGAGGACGACCAAGACCCGCAGGGCTCGTATCGTCCTCGCCAGAGGCTCTAGCCAACCTGCGCCGTCTCGATCGTGTCTCGGGGTCATGGTCCGGGGCCTTTCGGATTTGTTCTGCCTCACGGCCGCCCGTGACGCGCCGTCCCTTGCAACGGCGCGCCCGGGCGCCGGCGCCTCACCTCAGGCGCGACAGGCTGGTCGGGTTGAAGTCGCGCTCCCGCAAGCCGCTCTGGAACTTGTATTCATTCCAATCCAGCGTGGTGGACTTACCGGTCTGGTGGTTGAGCATGCGCATCACGTCGGGGCGCCAGTAGGCACCGAGGTACTCCTGGTATCCCATGTAGCGCAGCGTCTTGAGGAGGTCGCCTTTACGGTCGTAGAAGTCGATCTTCCAGGTGCGGTATTCGTCCTGGTCGATCCACACCACCTGGCGTGTGTAGCCGGAATTCTCGTCGACCGGGTAGCGCTCGATGACGAACAGATCGACACCGTCTACGGTGGCGTCGCGTAGCCACTTGTAGGTGTACTTGCCGACTTCCTGCGAGGTGAGGTCTTCATAGGCAAACTCGCTGCCCATGAACGGCCCCGACTTATTCTTCGAAGCAATGCGCTTGACGCGCTTGAGAGCCGGTAGGTAGAGCCACCGCTCGTCGGCCCCTTGCTCGTGCGTGAAGGTGAGAAACGCGGTGTTTCGCACGTCGGCCGGATAGTCGAAGATGATCAGTAGCTTGTCCCCGTCATCATCGACCTCGAGATTCTTGGTGCGCATCTGGCGCGTTGACTCCTCGCCGTGGCGGTTGCGCAAGATCATTCGCAGTCTCGCCTCGAAGTCGCCCCAGCCGCGGTCACGGCGATCGGCTTCGATGGCGATCTGTCGGCCGAGCTCGGCGGCTGAGAGCTGGGCGGCTGAGAGCTGGGCGGCGCCGCCAGGCACCGACCCGATGTTGGCGACCACAGCTAGCGCCGGCACTGTGGCTAACGCCGGCACCGTGGCCAGGGCCAGCGACGGCACCGCGGCCGGCGACGACGCCACTGCGGAGGCGGGAGCCGCCAGCATGGCGGCGATCAGCGCGCCGGCCAGCAGCAGGCTGCCGAGCTGCGCCGGTGTAACGACACGTTGGTTCGGATTGGTGGTGGCCATGCTGGTAACGCTCCTTTCGGGAGAAATCGGGTTGGATGCGAAGCGCAGGCGACCATCGAGCCGAATCAGCAGCGGTGGTAGCAACAGCAGGTCGGCGAACAGGGCGACGAAGATGACAATCGCCGTGAGCTGGCCCATCTGCGCGTTGAGCGCAAACGAAGACTGGGCGAGAACGATGAAGCCGGCCGCCAGGACCGCCGACGTCACAACCAGCGCGGTACCGACGGTAGAGAACGCGTAGCGAACCGAGTCGTTCGCGTTGAGACCGCCGTCGCGCCGGGCCCGCAGGTACTTGGTGAGAAAATGCACCGTGTCATCAACCACGATGCCCAGCGTCATCGCGGTGACGATGCTGAGGCCGAGGTTTACCGTGCCGTCCCACAGCGCCCAGATACCGAAGCCGACGGCCGCCGGAACCAGATTGGGGACCAGGCTGAGCAAACCCACTCGCCAGCTCTTCAACGACACCCCGAGGGTGATGGAGATCAGCCCGAAGGCGAGCAGCGTGCCGATCAGCATGCTGGAGATATTGCGCTTGGAGACCTGCGCGAACATCAGGCCGGGGCTCACCGCGGTGGCGTACATGTGCTCCGGCGCGTTGTCACGCAACCACCGCTCGCCGCGCGTCGAGAGCTCGATGAGCTCGACCGACGACATGTTGGTAGTGCTCACGGTGAAGCGCGTCGACGACTTGTCGATGTTGATCTGATTGTTGAGATCGAGGCCGTAGGGAAGCGACATCTCGTATAACAGCAGGTACTGCGCCGCCAGCTCTCGGCGCCCGGGGATGCGGTACCAGGCCGGGTCGTCGCCGTGCAGGTTCTTGTTGAGGCGCTTCATCGTCGTGCTCAACGCGGCAACGTGAACAACGCCCTCCTGCGCAGCGTACCAATCGGCGAACTCGTCGAGTTTGGCGAGGTAGGCGGGGTTGCTGACGCCGCCGCTTTCACCGGCGCCCAGCGAGTACTCGATCTGATAGATCCCGGCGAGGTTGTCGCTGATGAAGTCGGTGTCGGTACGAAACGCCACCGACTCGTCGAAGTAGTTGACGAACTCGTCGTTGAGCTCGTTGGTGGGCACGAAGGCGGCGAACACCACCACCGTCGCGACCGACGCCCACAGCAGCGACCGGCGATTGCGTATCACAAACTCGGCGAGGCGCGCCATGTAGCCGCTGTACGATTTCGCCGCGGCGCGGCGCCGCACCGGCAGCACCGACATGAGGGCCGGCAGAAAGAAGACCGACAGTAGGAATGCGGCGGTCACACCCATGGCGGTGATGTTGCCGAGGTCGCGGAACGGCGGGGCGTCGGAGAAATTGAGGCTGAGGAAGCCGATGGCCGTCGTCAGGCTGGTGAGAAACACCGGCTGCAGGTTGATGCGTACACTTTCGACGATGGCGTCGCGCTTGCCCGCGCCGCTGCCCATCTTCGCCAGCATGGCCACCAAAATATGGATGGAGTCGGCTACCGCCAGCGTCATGATCATGGTCGGCGCCGAAGCTGATGGCGGCGTCAACGCGATGCCCAGCCAGCCGGCCAACCCCATGGCGCTGACCAACGACATGACGATCACCGCGAGGGTGGAGAGCGTGCCGCTCAGCGAGCGCAGCAATATCCACGACACCAGCACGATGACACCGAACATCCCCGGCACCAGGGTCATGGCGTCGTGCTGCGCCTGTTCCGCAAAGGAATTGTTGAGCATCACCATGCCGGTCATGTAGATCTCCATACCGGGATGCTCGGCCTCGATGCGCTCCGCCAGCCGTCGTGCCACGGCCACCGATTGTGCGGTCTCGTCGAGCGCCTCACCGGGTCGTTGCAGCGTCACGTTGACGCCGCTGACGTGCGTAGTGCGGGGGATCAGACGATTGAGCAGCAGCGGTTCTGCCAGCGCTACGCGGCGGGCCTTGTCAAGCTCCTCGGGGGTGCGCTGGCGCGGGTCCGCGACCAGGTCGTCGACCACGAGGTCGTCCTCGAACGCTTCGGTGTGCTGGAAGTTGGTGATCGAGTCGACGCGCAAGGCAAAGGGAATCTGCCAGGCGCCGGCGGTGAGATCGTCGACCGCGGCGAGGGTATCGGTGCTGAAGGCGTCGCCGTCGGCCGGCGCCAGGACGAAGAGGATGTTGTCGTTCTTGGTGTAGATCTCCTGCATCGCCTCGAAGGCATTGAGCTGCGGGTTGTCGGCGCTGAAGAAGGCGCGGTAGTCGTCGCGGAAGGTGAGCTTGGTGACGCCCGCACCGGCGGCGAATACCAGCAGCAGGGTTGCGACGATCACCGGCCAGCGCCAGCGAATCACCCCCTCAGCGAAGGCGCCCGCGGGGCTGGTACGGGACTGCTTCTCGGGCCTAGTCATGATGGGGTTGTCTCCTCGGTGCAGGCGTCGGAGGTATTCATTCCGACTAGTTGGTATTCAATAGGGACGAGAAACATACGTACCGGTCGGTTTGCTTAGAGAACCACCGAACTGAAATGGATGAGCTCAACGTCGGGCTCCTGCTAGTGGAGGGGGAGAGCGCGGAGGGTATCGAGGAAATCGTTGCCCGTAACGATGAGACGGCGCATCAGCTCGGGGTTCTGCGAGCTCTTGGCGGCTCCCATGATGCCGGACCAGGAGGCCAGGTAGAACGCCGCGATGTCGTCCGGCTCGATATCCGCACGCACCGTGCCCGCTGCCTGCCCGCGTCGCAGCGCGGCGGCAACGCCTTCCTGCAGGCGCCGGTAAACGGCCTCGATGCGCTGGCGAAATCCCTCGTCCTCATTGGACATTTCCTGCGCCAGGTTGTTGAGCGGGCAGCCGTGGGCACAGGCTTCGTCGCCGTGGTCTTGGACCATGTCGAGGCCGTGCTGCTGTAGCACGGCGATGGGATCGTCGGTATGCCGCAGCGGCGTCAACAGCCGTTCGACGATGAACTTCCCGATGATTTCTTCGACCAATGCGTAGCCGAGCGCTTGTTTGTTGGGAAAGTGGTGGTAGAGCGCACCCTTGGTAACGCCGGCTCGGGCGAGGATGGACTCGATGCTGGCCGAACGAAACCCATGCTCGTGCACCTCGTGAAAACCGGCTTCGAGCAGCTTCGCCCGCGTCAGGTCTGGGTTCTTGGCGCTCATCGTCTTTTCGTTCTCGTCGTGCCTGGCTTGGTCTGAATATCGACAATCATACCGACCGGTTTGTATGATGTCAACGACAACCTTGCAGCGCATGAAAACCCCTTGTTTCAGGCTACTTCGGCAAACTTCGATGTAGCCGCGCTGGCTGTGGACGGCCGCGCTACCTGCCGCCCGGTGCGACCCGCGACACGCTGACGGGCGAGCTCATAGGAGCAGCGCAACAAGACGACAGCCCACTTGAGGTCCTCGTCGTTGCGCAGCGGCAAGGTGATCCAGCCGCTGTCCGGGCGCACCTGGTGCGCCTCTGCCTGATGCGCCGCGACAAGCTCGTCGCGCAGGCGCTTGGGAAAAGGAATGTCGACCAGCTCATTGCCGTGGATGTGGCCGATTGCCCGCTTGCCAAGGCGCCATTCGGTGCCGCCAAAGCGATGCGCCGCGGAGCTAACCCCGGGCCAGCCACCGACCACGACATCGATCTTGCGTTGTGCCCCTGGAACCATTGTTCTCCACCTCGGGAGCGTTTCGGGTGTGGGGGGGACCTTCCCTCTCACACTTAGGACGTCTGGATATCTGGAAAAGTTGCGTCCTTAACTCTTCTTAACCAACTTCCTACGCAGCGGGCGTCAGTGCCCGGCACCCACCCGTATCTGCTAGGCGCTGTTACCAATACTTTGCATTTTCTCCGCCAGAAGTTTCAGCCGGAGGGAGAAGGTAGTGGATGCAAGGCGCGCGCCCCGATGGCGACCGGAGGCGTACGTCAGTACGTCGTAGGGAGCCTGAGGTAGCGCAACGCAGCAGACGCTGCCTTATCGCTCCGGCGGCGCAACGCAGCAGACGCTGCCCTATCGCTCCGGCCGGCTAGAAGGGCAGCAGCCAGGGGATCATTACCGCCAGCAGGCCGAGCACGATGATGGTGAGGATGCTGCCGACGCGGACGAAATCGCCGACGCGATAGCCGCCGGCGCCCATCACCAGGAGGTTGGCCTTGTGGGAGAACGGCGTCAGGAACGCGGCCGATGCGGCGAGGCCGACGCCCATCATCAAGGGGCGCGGGCTAACGCCGAGCCGGTCGGCGAGCAGGAACACCACCGGAGCTAGCAGCACCACGGTGGGGGCACCGTCGAGCCCCTGGCTCAAAGCGCTGGAAAGCACCAGGAGCGCCACCAGCACCGCCATCGGGCCAAGCGCGCCGGCGGTATTGGCGACCCCGTCGGCGATCAACGCCGCGGCCCCCGAGCGCTCCATGGCGACACCCACCGGGAGCACCGCGGCGACCAGGAAAATGGCTCGCCACTCGATGGCACGGTAAGCCTCGGGCATGGTGAGGGCGCCGCTGAGCACAACGAAGACGGCGGCGGTAAAGGCCGCCACCTGGATGGGGTAAAAACCGGCGGCGACGAGAAACACCATGAGGCCCAGGCCGGCGAGTGCGAACGGCGCCTTGTTGGTGCGACGCACCTCCTGCAGCCCCGGTGTCAGCACCAGGAAATCGGGGTCGGGGGCCAGCAACCGGACCTTCGCCGCCGGCCCCTGCAACAGCAGCGCGTCGCCGATGCCCAGACGTAGATCGGGCAGTCCCTCGTGGACCGGCTCGCCACCCCGCCAGATGGCCAGTACCTGCAGACCGTAGCGCTCGCGAAAGTCGAGCCCACTGAGCGTACGCCCGGCGATAGCGGAGCGCGGCGCCACCACCGCCTCGACGACGAGCACCGAGTCCGACTCGAGCTGGGCTTCGGGTTCTTCGGCATCGAGCTCGATGTCGCCCACTTCCATGAGGCTGGCGATGCGCGTCGGCTCGCCCGTCACCAACAAGCGGTCGCCGGCCGCCAGCCTGTCCTCCGGACCTACCGTCACCAGCTTGCCGGCACGCTGTAGCCCGATGATGGTGAGCCCCACGAGCTCTCCGATGCG
>SMVB01161109.1_pt1 | contig 14381 bp, 10 predicted proteins | sample 2456461 | NCBI WGS metagenome assembly SMVB01 (sample SAMN11095934, study PRJNA526329) | marine sediment metagenome | biome: Marine sediment; feature: Surficial sediment; material: Deep marine sediment; isolation source: Hadal surficial sediment | place: Pacific Ocean | collected 2014-05 | depth... | reverse complement strand
ACTCAACAAAGTTGCTGATGCTGTTGTAGATACAACACGTAATCCACGCTTTATAAAATTTTCCGGTTACCAATGGTGGGTTAAAAACAATTTAGAATTAACCAATCCGGGGAACAATTTTTTTTCTGATCACAATGAAAATGTTTGGGTGGATGAAGAGAATAATCTGCATCTTAAAATCATTAAAAGAAATGAGAATTGGTATAGTTCTGAAGTAATACTAACAGAATCTTTAGGTTATGGCAGATACTCTTTTGAAATTTCCACTAATCTTGGTAAGATAAACGAAAATGCTGTTCTGGGTTTATTTACTTGGGATGACGATACTATTAATAAAAATCATAATGAAATTGATATTGAATTTTCACGATGGGGAAATGTAAAGGATAGCATGAATGCACAGTATGTTGTACAACCGTCAAACATTCCCGGTAATATTAAGAGATGGAGGGTATCCAACACCGGAAGTTCATCTACGCATAGAATAAATTGGGCAAGTGAATCGATTAATTTTCTTAGCTTTAATAATAATCGAGAGATAGAACCACTTAGTTCTGATATTAATTCCTGGTTTTATGTTGGGCCGAACATTCCAAATCGAGCAAGTGAAACAATCAGAATAAATCTCTGGCTGTTTAATAGTAAGCCTCCTTCAAATGAAGATGAGGTTGAAATTGTTGTTACGGACTTTAAATTTTCCCCGTTCGCTACAACAATGCGAGTAGAATCGAAGGAAGATGTAATTACCAGTTATGCTTTAATACAGAATTACCCTAATCCATTCAACCCAACTACATTTATCAAATACCAAATTCCGGAACTAAGTTTTATAACGATTAAAGTTTTTGATATCTCTGGTAAGGAGGTAAGAACTTTATTAAGCGAAGTATCTCCCGCAGGAATTTATGAAGTTGAATTCAGAGCAAATGAATTGCCGAGTGGTATTTACTTTTATCATCTGGAAGCAGGGGATTTTATTGAGACAAGAAAAATGGTACTACTAAAATAAGGAAGATCTTCCCGTTAGTTAGGGATAAAATTATTGGATGAGAAAGAAATCTAATCTATCTCTTTATACAAATTAATATAAAAATGATTTTTGAATGATTTGTTTCAGTTCAATCATTCTCTCTTATTAACGCCGTTATTTACTTCAGAAGACGACAATGTTTGCATAAGAACTAATCAGACTTTATTACATCCTTGACTCTAAGAATTTATTATATATAGAATCTCCTCAATTGCTGCAAGAAATAGTATTTTTTACAGTTTTTATATCTTGATGACAATCGCATTGTCTCAAAATTTTATCAGGTATATTGGCATAACAATTGTTAAATATTGATAATAATTCGATAAATACCGGAAATACCTGATATTGTTTAATTATTATTTTAATGTTCGGTATTAATTTCAAAAAGGAGAAAAAAGATGAATAAATCATTTAATGGAACTGTGTTAGAACCATTTAGTATTTTAGCCGGCGATGCTGCCAAAACCAAAAAATATGAAAGAGTACATACCCTCAGTACAACCAATTTACTCGATAAATATAATATACTTAAGGAGAAAGAGCTGCTTTTTATGTTATCGATGAGTTTTATTTGGTTTTTTGCATTTTTTTATTTCGTTCTTTACGTATTTACTTAATATTCGACAAGAATTAAATATTCTGAATATCACCTCGACATAATTTCTGTTGTTGATTCACAGAAGATAACAAAACCCTTCAAAGTTTTGTTGAATTAATAACTGAAACTGTAGAATTCTGCATTGCACTATTCAATCCTGATTTCCAAATAATTTTTAATAAGGTGGTAGATAATGAGCGGGGTTAAGAATTTTTTGTGAATTTGAACAACTTAATTACCAAGATGCCAAAGATTTTATACAAAAAATATTCGTTACGAATGAATAAGTATTACTTTTTCCTTCTAAAATGAAAGATGATAAATTTTTAATTCATAATCTCTGCAGTAAGGTCATCAAAGTAAGTAACATTATTTGGTTTACACCAAAGACCAAATGCCCCTGCTTCACTGAATGTTGAATCTGTAAACTTGAATAGTTCTTCGCCGTTGAAGTATGCTGTAAAATACTGCCCGATTATTTTAATCTTCAGCTCATGCCATTTATCCAATTCAATTTCCAGGTTTTTTCCTGAGAGTAACTTTCTCTTTCCATTTACTACTTTGTACAGACGCACTCGCGTTTCGAGTGGAACAGCCCGTAAAAGATAGTAGTTGTTCGTATTCTTAAAGCGAAAAATAATTCCTGCCCCATCATGAACAGCATGTTTTATTTCAGCAGGAGGATGTACAGAATAAAGCTTTACAGACAGCGTAAGATCTTTGGCTTTTTCATCCTTGATCCAGCAAACAGGAAAGACTGCATCCGGATCATCTTCCCAAAAACCAATGTGCGCAAGTACATTGTTACCATTAATGTTACGAATAAGCCACTCAGTCTTTTTCCATACTCCTGTCATCCCTTCCTGAAAGTAACCGGGAAGACTATTTTCTTTACCTTCTTCGAAATCAAAAACTTGCAGGGATTTATTTTGGGCTATTGTCTTAAACCCCGGATAGAAAAATATTAAAGAAAAAACAATTAAAAATATTTTATTGATCATAGAGTTAATCTGGCAATTTATTTATGATTTATTATTTTTCAAGGAGAAAATGGAAGTAAACATCCGACACATTTCAACATTACAGAATGCTATATCGCAACCCTGCAAGGATTAAATAGAATATAAAAAGTCGATTACACAGAGATTTATTAGTTCATTCTGCTTAGTAATTTTCTACGAATCCATATTCTGTTAAATACAAATTTTGGTCTTGAATTATGCCGATTCCGGGAGCGTAACTCTTGTATTCCTTTTCATATAGTTTAAGAGCTGAGCCCTCCTTTGTTTTCAGACACTTTGAAAACGTGCCCGCAGGAGTCTCAAGAGTATGAGCAATATCAATAACCTCAGCTCGATCCATTGCCTTCCCGGGGGAGATCTCCTGATAATACTTCATTCCCACTTTTGGTTTGCCTGGTATTGCAAGACCGGCAGTTGCATCGTTCTCGCCAACCAGCCAGGCGCCTTTATGATTAACCACTTTCCCACCTTTATAAAAATCCACTTCCTCCCCAAAATAAAATACATCTCCTGTTTCATTATCTATTGCAAAGAAGTTTCTTGAAACTTCATACAACTCTTTGTTTTTCCATTCCCTCTCCTCCATAACGCGAGTAGTGATACCATTTATTTCTTTTGTTTCATCCAGTACGGTTATTACCAGTTTTTCATCGGTCATGCCCAGGAAGCCGCCTGTGCCTTCAAGAACAAGTTGAAAACCGGGTTCAAGTATAAAATAATTGCTTCGTCCTGTTGGAACCAGAGTGCGTTCGGAGAGATTAAACTCTTTCTGCCACGATGGGTCATTCTGAGCATTAGAATTCCGTGAGTCTCCACAGCCAAGAGTCCAAATGGAAACTATAATAACAAGTTTTAATACCGGCTGAAATGATTTTATCAAGTTAATCTCCTAAATAATAAAAAATGTTTTTGTTTTTTTTAATATTCGATACATTACTGAAAAGAAATTTAATGTATTCAGCTATAAAATCTATGGTAAAATTGAAAGACATTATGCATTTCTTAAGAGCAATTTCAACTGTTTTTTTAAAATTTAGCCAACCGCACAGATTGATTTAAGAAATGTACTCCGATTGATACGCTGCTGCACCTTTGACAATAAAAATATATCCTCTTCCGATCCAGAATCAAAAGCCAGAATATTTTCTGAACTCAGACCTCATTCTCCTCCGGCAGTAGTAAACGTTGTCTCTACAACAGAGATGTTACCATCTTCAGTTACAGTACCAATTGATAATGTATATTCAGTATTAGATACGAGAAAATCTCCAGGTACAGCAAACTTGTCAACTGTTCCGGGAAGTTTTACCAGTATGTTAACACCCAATGCTTCTTGATCGAGCTCTAACTTATATCCTGCTACATTGTCAACAGGGGTCCAGGTGATCACCAAATTTTCTATGTTCACATCTTCTTCCTCAGCCATTGGGATTAGAAATGAAACTGTAGGTGGTAGTTTGTGTTTTAATGTGCATACACTGTTAAATTTAATTCCGTCTGATGTCGCTCCATTGAATGTGTAGACTCCTTCCGGGTACGCCGCCTTTAAGCCTTCTATATCTGTTGGTTCGGGAGATTCAAAACGAAACTGTCTTATTCCTAATGTAGAGGCATCTGGTGCTGTGAAGTCGATAACTATCCTACCATCTGGTAATACAACTCTGAGATTCGCTAAACCCTCATCACCGCCTTTAATTTCGAACACGACTTCGACATCACCATCCGTTGCATTCTGTTCAAAGTTAACTGTTGCAACTGCAAACAATTGAGACAAACCGGGTTCCTGAGCAAATCCTGTTAAAAGGAATTGAGTGCTCAAGAGTAGAATTAATGTCCCGGTAATATTTATTTTTTTTGTCATTAATAATTCCATCCTTCTGCATTAATTAGAAATCAAGTTGCAATTGAACCTGAAATATATTGTTATCAATTTCCATCGTCCCTTCCTCTTTCTTAAATGTATAATCTACTGCTATCTTAAGCTTCTGACTGCGTATATAATAATTAAAACCAATGCTTGTCCATTTTAATTTATCAAATAAATCAAGATTACTAGGGTCTACTTCCTGATAACGGACAACAAACTCCACCCTGGGAAGAAATAGATAACCAGCTTGAATATAGAAACCAGAGCCGTCAATATCAGTACTATCTGCATTTGTATCCTGTGTGTACATATCATACTCTGCCTGAGCGGTAAAGGGACCCATATTAAAAAAGAGATCCACACCCAATGCATAAATGCTAAAACTTTTGTCACTAATTCTTGGATCTTCTGCCTCTGTTAGGTAAGCAGCATTTGCACCAATGGACAATCTCTTTCCCTCACCAATATAAGATCCCCAATAATCACCATATCCGTCCGGTTTTGCAGGATCCAAAAAATCATATACTAATCGTCCGGATGTCATAGCTCCATTTGATGATCTGGCTAACACTGTTGTATCAATACCGAGTGTCTCAAAACTTACGTTATCAAATATTCCAAACCCATACGAAAGATGACCATCTAAAGGACGTCCATGAACGAGCAAACCAACTGTATTGTCAGCAAATCCCAATAATGTAAGTGCGCTTTTAATCAGACTTCGGTCCATCAGTAGTAATTTTGAGTCGGAAGTTAGTGCGTCCCTTGAGAAAACAAAATCATACAATCCGGCACGAAGATTTATATCTTTTGCAAGATTAAAATTCAGCCACGCATTCTCAATCTGTGCTTTTGGTGTTTTGTTAAACCGACCAACATTATCAAGCTTAACTTCGAAATAATAATTACCTAAGCCAAAAAACTTACCTCCACCCTTCAGACGCACCCGGCGAATGAAGAAATCATTATTCTTATCTATTTCATTGTATTCGTAACGCGTTTGTATGCGTAACCCGGGTGTAAATGTAATGTCCCCCTCTCCATCAGGAGTTATGTACTGAGACTGTGCTTCTATTGGAATGGGAACTAAAAAGATTGAAAAGAAACTCAGTAGAATGATCAATTTAGTATAGTAACATTTTACAATGTTTAAATATAAAAGATTAAAAATGTATAATTTGGACATATTGAATTTTCTCTATGCTAAGTGAAATGTAATAGTTATGGGGATGGCGAAAAACATTCACCATCCACCACAGTTTGTAATATTTGAAACCTGCTTTTTATCCATTAGTAACAATATCTTGTGCCTGCTTAGCCCCAAAACGCAGATAAAGAGGTGGAATAATGAACAGGTTGAGCAATGTAGATGTAACAAGACCGCCCATGATAACAACAGCCATAGGAAGTTGTATCTCATTACCGGGAATACTTCCGGCAAAAACCAGGGGCAATAGAGCCAGACCGGTTGTGGTTGCAGTCATCAATATAGGTGCCAGACGTTCCTTAGCCCCACGCATAACAAGCGCAGGTCCAAAAGTTTCACCTTCATACTTTTCCAGATGCTGAAAATGATTGATCATCAAAATTCCGTTTCGTGCGGCTATTCCTAAAACGGTTAGAAATCCTACAAGTGATCCTAGTGAAATAACTCCATCACCCATGTATGCTGCCAGTATCCCACCTACTAAAGCAGTTGGTAAAAGTAAGAATGCCAGAGTTGCCAGCCTTGCACTTTTGAAGGAAGTATGGAGAATAAAGAAAATCCCGAGCATGGCGATAAGGGCGTATATCAACATACGGTCTGCCACAGCTTGTCGTTCTGTATATTCTCCAATCAGTACCGGGTAATATCCATGAGGGAAATCAATCCCAGCTAAAGCATATTCAACATCTTTTACAACAGAACCAAGATCACGTCCTTTTACGTTACCGCCAACATCAATTTTACGAGCCAGATTCTCACGTTTTATTACATTAGGAGTCGGATTGATACTAATATCAGCAACATCACTTAAATGTATATATTTTCCACCGGGAATATCGATCAGCAGATTACGAATATCAGTAAGGCTATTCCGTGCTTCAGGAATACTCCAGACATTCACATCATACGTTCTGTGAGCAATATGAATGTCTCCCATCTCTTGACTAGCCACTAATGTTGTAGCTGCCCTTCGAACATCTCCAGGTTTAATGCCATAAAATGCCGCTTTTTCCAAATCTACCGTTACTTCAATTTGCGGAATCTCCTCCTGGAGTTCCACATGCAAATCAATCATGCCGTTAATATGCTCTAAAGCTTCCTTTACTTCATCTGCCTTTTTCCGCATGATGTCCAACTCATTACCGTAAATGCGGATAGTAATTGCTTCGTGTGAGCCGGTAAGTACCTCCCTGATTCTTTCCTTTAAATATGTTAGTACATCACGATAAAGTCCCGGATACCCATCAACCGTTTCCTGTATTTTATTTAAAGTCTCATCATAATCAACTGCAGGATCAACACTTATCCAATTTTCACCGAAGTACATACCGACAACTTCGTCCATTATCAATGCCTGTCCGATATGAGCGCCAAAATTTCGTACTCCGGGAATTTCGCGTAATTCCTTACTGCCCTGGATTGTAATCCGGTTCATTTCAGGCCAGGAAGTGCCCGGTTTTGTAAGCCAGTGCATTAAAAAGTCTCTTTCCTTAAATGAGGGAAGAAGAGATTGGCCAAGCCTCGGTAGAACGATCATACCTGCAAGCACTATAACGCCAAGTGTTATATACGATGATCGTGGTGTCCTAACAACCCGGGTGATAACCCAATCGTACCCGCGGTGTAGCACAGTTAAAAGTGGTGATTCACGCCTGTCGAGAGGTGCATTACGTAGTAAGATATAGCTCATAGCCGGAGTTACGGTTAGTGCAACAACTGTAGATGCTACAACAGCCATAGCATACGAAAGAGCGAGGGGCTGAAAAAATGCACCGGATAATCCTTCCATCACAAACACTGGTAATAAAGCTATCACTTCAATCATAGTAGAAAAAATGATAGCATGCCTGACTTCATAAGAGGCTTCAAGAATTATCCTGGCAAATGACATCTTCCCGCCTTCTTTGCGATGCTGGCGCAATCGACGCATGATGTTTTCGACATCAACTATCGCATCATCAACTACTGCACCAAGAGCGATCACAAAACCCGCTAATACCATTGTATTAATTGTTGTGCCTTGGAGAAAAAGTACAAGACCGCCAGCCATTAAAGATAACGGTATTGCCACACTACTTATTAGCGCTGTCCGCCACTCATAAAGAAACAGAAAAAGAATCATTATAACCAGAAAGCTTGCAATAAGTAGTGCTTCTGTCAGATTGTCGATTGACATCTCTATAAAAGTTGCCGGTCGAAAAATTTCAGAATCTATGTCAATACCCGGTAATCCCGGACGTAAGGCATCCAGCGCTTCTTCTACTCCCCGAGTTACCTGTAAAGTGTTACCCCATGGAAATTTTTCTACTATAAGCAGTAAACCAATATCATCGTTAATTATAGCATCTCCTATCATCGGTTGATGATCTATAACAACTTCGGCTACATCCTTTAACAGGAGTGTCTTACCATCCTTTACCCTTAGAACCACATTGGCAAGATGTTCAGGGTTTACCTTATCTGACTTATAGATGAGTGGTAAAACATGGCGTATGGGAAGTCTTTGATTTGGTGTATCGATCCAGCCACCAGTACCAATATGATGTCCATCCGAATACTGTAACATGCCCACATCAAGGGCGTCTGCGGTTGCTTTCTTAACCTCATCAAGTGTAACCTGGTGTTTTTGAAGCAGTTCCGGAACTACCATTACCTGCAGCATTTCCAACCGTTCACCCCATATTGCAACGTTAGCAACACCGGGAACAGTCAATAATCTTTGCCTTATTGTCCAATAGGTGATCATCGATAGGTCGATTACTGAAAGTGAATCTGATGAGATCCCTATTTTCATACATCGGCTTGTTGCCGATAGAGGCGGCAGGATTATTGGAGGTGCAGCCCAGGTTGGTAACCCTGGAGTTATCAGAGAGATGCGTTCCTGTACCATTTGCCGTGCAAGCATTAAGTCAGTATTAGTTTTGAAAATCATTTTAATAGCAGATAACTGGGGAACTGATTTTGAGCGCATAACATCTAACCCAGGTATTCCTTGCAGTGACTGCTCAAGTGGTATTGTAACCAGGGCTTCAACTTCCTCGGGGGAAAGTCCAAGGCAGGGAGTTTGTATTTCCACTAACGGCGGCGCAAACTCGGGGAACACATCCACAGGTACATTTTTAAGTTGACCAATGCCGAAAAATATCATCACCGCAGCAATAGCTATTACCAGGTAACGAAACTTGAGGCTCTTGCCAACAATCCATCGCATCATAGCAGACCTCCTCCTTTGTAATTAAAAATCCAACAATTCATAAAAATCCTCTATTGTCAATTTAATGTCCCATTTCAAATTCGGTGCCGTACAATATAGCTACACCCACTGATGCTATAACAGTACCAACAGGCGGTCCATCATTGAGAAACACTGTGTCACCCTTTATGTAATCAACATCAACAACATACCGAACAAAAACACGAGGCTGCGGGCTTATATATACCCAGGTTTGTCCCTCTGGTCCGTATAGCAATGCTGAGTAAGGTATGACCTTCCTCAGAGGCGATTGACTCATTTCACCAACTGTTGCGGTTTGAATACCTATGCGTTCCATAGCTCTCTCGGTTAAAGTCACAGTACTAAAATTCGATCCTTTGATCTCCTCCACTTCGGATGGCGGTATGAATTGTGGGGATCTGTCCTCTTTTTGGCATGACCAAAATTGCAGAACGGCAAGAACCAGAAAGCCAATTATCCATCGATTATTTCGTTTCATTTGTAACTCCTATTAATTTTATCATTTTATGATTTATTAAATTTTTCAAAATAAATTAGTCAATTTCTACAACCCTCTGCCTTCAGCTGCTAAAGAATCTGCTAAAGAATCCGGTAAAAAATTCAATTCCGGCTCCGGGCTGGATCCAAACATCAGGTACATAGCCGGAACACCAAGCAGAGTATAAAATGTAGATGTTATTAAACCTCCCAAAATTACTAATGCTGCCGAGTGTACGATCTCGAGTCCTGCTATATTACCAAACAGTGCCATGGGCAATACAGCAAGAAATGTAATAATTGCCGTAGTTAGAACTGAAGTAGACCGCTCACGAGTTACCTGCTGAATAAGCTCGGGTCCAAAAGATTGCTTACCATCATTTTCAAAAGTTCGGTAGCGATTAATTAGCATAACGGTGTTTCTTACAGCAATGGTAAATACGGTTACAAATCCAAGAAAGTAACCAAGTGAAAGAAGACCGCCTGAACTTAATAATACGATTATAATACCACCTACAAGTGCCATAGGTAAAGTCAGGAAGATAGCAGTTGCTAATTTCCAGCTTCTGAAGAAAACCTGAAGCAGAAGGAAAATCAAGATTGCTGCCGCAATTGCAAAACCTAGAATACGTTCCTGTGCAGCTAAGCTTTCAGCGTATTCTCCTAATAATTCTGCCCTGTACTCCAGGGGAAAGTCAAATCCACTAATAATACGGTTAATGTCGGCTGATATACTTGTATAATTACCGCCGTTAATGGTAGCGCTAACGTCTACGTAACGGATTACTGATTCACGTTTAATATTGGCAACGGCAGGAACGATACGGATATCAGCTACATTTTTTAGAGGTATATAACCCATTGTTGGTGTACTGATTAAAAGTTCGCGTAAGCTTGTAACACTGTGTCGTGTTTCAGGTATACCCCAAACCACTACATCAAAAACTTTCTGTTCTTCAAATAAGTTGCCTACCAAAATTCCGGATACCAAAGTTGTTGATTCACGGCGGACATCTCCGGGTTTAAGCCCATAACGTTTAGCCGCTTCAAGATCGACTTCAATTTCTATAGTGGGTTCTTCTTTATGATAAAGAACTTTGGATTCAACGATGCCATCAACCTGAGTAAGAAGATTTTTTATTTCTTCTGCCTCGCTTCTTATCATGTCAAAATCCTCACCATAAACTCGTACTATTAGTGATTCATTCGTTCCTGAGAGCTCTTCTCTAACTTTTGATTGCAGATACGTAAGAACCTCATTTGACAGACCCGGGTAACCTTTTACAACTTCCTCAACAGAAGAAACAGTTGATTCATAATCAGCTGAAGGATCAATACTGACCCAAATCTGACCGGAATTGATATTTGTAACTTTGTCTGATAAAACTGCCCTTCCAATAAGTGCACTTACATTACGCACACCAGGAATTGAGCGCAGTTCGTTACTTACAAGAGTGGCAATCCTGTTCATTTCGGGATGTGACGTGCCCGAAGGACCATCCCATCGAACCAGTAAATCCGTCTCCTTAAATTCAGGTATCACTGAATCTTGTCTGAGGAACATTGCCGCAATAATGCCAACAACTATGATTACACACACTGTTGCAAAAGCTGTGCGTGGGATTCTCGTTGCCCACATAAATAAAATGTCGTAAACATTTTTTAAAGTTTTTGTAATTGGGGAGTTTACGCTTAGAGATGATGCATTTTTTAATAATAGTAAACTTAAAGCCGGAGTTACTATGAGTGCCGTTACAAATGAAGCGGCTAATGCCAAAATGTAAGCCAATGCAATTGGCTGATAAAATGCACCTGACAAACCCTCTAAGAAGAAAACAGGCACCATGGCAAGCACTATGATCAGTGAGGCATATATAATTGGGCTGCGCATTTCGATGGAAGCTTCGTAAATAATAGTAGCAAGGTTTTTGTTACTGCCTTCCTCTCGATGCTCTTGAATCCGTCGTTTAATGTTTTCAATGTCGATTATTGAATCATCAATTATCAAACCGATAGCAATTATTAATCCTGCAATGATCATCATATTTGGGGTTATATCCTGAAGATACAGTACTGTAACAGCCACGATAATTGAAAGTAAAATTGTCACGATGCTGATCAAAGCAGATCGCCAATTTAGGGAAAAGGCAAAAAGTGCAAGTATTAGAAGAATACCACCAATTAGTAATGTTGTTGTCAGGTTACCGGTAGCCACCTCCAGGAATGTTGCCGGTCTAAAAAGAGTAGAATTCATCTTCAAACCGGAGAGACCGGGCTGTAGATTTACCAACGCTGCTTCTACTTTTGCTGTTACATCTACGGTATTAGCCCACGGAAATTTTTCAACAATAAGCATAAGGTTTGGTGATTCATCTACTATAGCATCTCCAATGAGTGGCTGATGCTCTTCCACTACCTCGCTTACATCACCAAGACTCAGCGACGTTCCATCGACAACTACCTGAGCCAGTTGCTCCGGAGTTGAAATCGGCAAAACATGTCGGATACCAAGTCGTTGGTTGGGAGTATCGAAAAAACCACCAGTACCGGGTGTTGATGCTTTTAAATAACTTAATGGAGATACCCAAAGAGCATTACCAGTTGTACTTATGATCTGATTTAAAGTAACCCCTTTTTTCTTTAATATTTCGGGATCAACCAGAACCTGTAATTGACGTTTGCGTTGTCCCCAAATAGAAACATTTGCAACACCGGTTACACCCATCAAATGGGGAACTATAGTCCAGCGTGCAAGAACAGACATTTCGATCAGGGAAAGTTCGTCTGAGGATAATCCGATTTTTAAGACACGGCTTGTTGACGACAAAGGATTAAGCATTACCGGTGGTTTCGAGACTCCGGGCAAAGCAAATATTGATACAAGTCGTTCCTGTACCATTTGCCTTGCTTTCATAATGTCTGTGCCTTGCTCAAAAATAAGAACGATAGATGAAAGTCCCGGAATTGATTCAGAGCGGATTTCTTCAACCCACGCAACACCATTGAGCATATCTGCTTCCATTGGAGTGGTAATCAGAGCTTCGATTTCTGCTGCGGAAAGTCCCAGTGCTTCCGTTTGAATTTCCACATAAGGACGGGAGAATTCAGGTAACACATCCATTGGAATCTTTGTAAGCTGTGTAATACCAAATATTATCAAAAACACAGCAACAGTAACAACAAGGAGTCGAACCTTCATACTCGCTATAATAATCCTTTTCATCATAATCTGACCTCCATAATTATATTTAAATTGAAATTTTTCTCTATTATAAATTTATTATTATTGGTTTCCTTTCTTTGCAATCAATGGTTTCGTAAGACCATATACGTCTTTGCTTCGTTCATAAGCATGCTTTTCAAGTTCCAAAGCCTTTGCGCGAACTTCTGCAAGTGCGTCCGAATCAAGTTTTTTAATTTCAGTCAGTTCAAGAATTTCCTGTGTTTTTTCTCCTTCGCCTTTCCATCCAACACGAATGTTTCCTACACCGCGTGTCCAATACTTTAGTTGATGAGCATCAGGTTCTGCAAGACTGTTCTCTAATATTACCAATACATCATCATAGCAGTCCACAGGCACACAAACCTTCTCTACCATTTGGTCTACCTGACCACGATCTGTAAAGCCCGTTGATGGAGACCAACCCTGAGAATAGCTTCGTGTTCCAATCCGTGGATCACCTTTCATAGAAATTCCCGCTTTTGAATCTTTTATACCAGCAATCCAGCACTGAGCTGTAACAAACTCCCCTTCTTCGTATTCCTCAGGATATTCACCCATACGCCAAATGTTTCCATCATTATCCTGAGCGAAGAATGCAAGTTCCGCTTCAACCAGTTCACCCGCACTATAATCCAGATCCCACGAAACAACAGTAAGTATACCATCAATTTTCTTTGTTAAATCGGTAATAGTAATTACAACCCGATGCGGACGAGTTTCACCGTCATCATCAACGGTAGTCCCTAAATAGATATATTGCATACCGGGTGTCAATGGCATCCATTCATTATTAATTTTGGTAGGATGACCGAAGTTGTTATAGTCGAAATCTTCGAACTCCTTTACAGAATTCTCAGTACTTTGAGCTCTTACAAGATCGCTGGAAAAAATTATGTAGCTGCATCCAGCAAATAGTATTATTAATGTTAATTTAATAACACCTGCTTTGGTAATGTAATGCACAACGCCTGATATCATATTTGATTTTCCTTTATTTGGATAAAATAGTATTTTTATTATCCTATTTGATAGTTTATCAATTGTTATACCACAAATTTATTTTAAGAAACATTTTGCTACCAACCACTCTTGGAGATTAAATTTAAATTAGCAGCAAGCACCAAGTTCTGTAAATTATTTACTTGAGTCATCGGATCATATTTTATATTGAGGTTTTTGATTGGAATCAACATTTCCGCCCTCCCGCTAATTCTTTACAATGAAATTTTGACTTTCATAGTAAGCCATTTATTATTCACATCTCCACCCAATTTGACTTCCAAGTCACCGCTATCGCAGACTTATGCAAATTAAACAACGAATCATCTGCAAGCCTCCTCTCTAATAATTTAAACAACCCTGGTAATTATAAACTGAGATCACATTATTTATCCCAGAAGTATATTAATTATACCATTCTTCATTAACAGGGTTACAGCAAAAAGAAATGTATTTCTCTACCAGACATATAGTAAAGGAAAAATTCGGTGACACTCCGATTCAACCCGGTGTTGTATCAAGATTTATATTAACCCTCAATGAATAAATTATGATAGTATAGTTTTCAAAAATACAATGATATAGAAGATAAATAATTTATTTTATCATGCAAGCAATAAATAACATTAATTATGATCCTCAATACCCCGTTCTGAGAATGAGTCAGTAAAAAACAGAATAGCTAATAAAATATTACAATATTCGTCTTTTTATACTTTT
>SMVB01008872.1_pt1 | contig 14381 bp, 12 predicted proteins | sample 2456461 | NCBI WGS metagenome assembly SMVB01 (sample SAMN11095934, study PRJNA526329) | marine sediment metagenome | biome: Marine sediment; feature: Surficial sediment; material: Deep marine sediment; isolation source: Hadal surficial sediment | place: Pacific Ocean | collected 2014-05 | depth... | reverse complement strand
ATGGGATCAAAACGATTGGGAGGTAAAAGAATTTCCCACTAAAAAAGAATTGGATTCCTTATTTCCAAACACACCAGTCTCACTACACCGAATAGACGGTCACGCCATGATCGTGAACAGCAAGGCGTTAGAAATGGCGGGGATTACCGCTAAAACCAGAATGGAAGGCGGTGAAGTAATTCTGAACGAGGGACAACCTAGTGGACTATTGGTGGATTCACCCATGAGCCTGGTTGGGAGAATTATGCCCAAGCCAACCAGAGATTATGTTGTAAATGCGCTAATAGATGCTGAAAAGATCTGTTTGGCATTTGGGCTCACTACTATTAATGAAGCGGGTACCAGCAAATATATAATCGATTTAATAGATGAATTGCAACAAAGAGGGCAATTTAAAATGCGGGTATATGCAATGGTGAGCAATTCACCTCAAAACCTTGCGTACTATCTAGACAAAGGCATCATAAAAACTGATCGGTTGAATGTTCGCTCCATTAAGATATCGGCAGATGGTGCGCTGGGATCCCGGGGAGCTGCCATGCGGGAAGAATATAGCGATCAACCCGGCCAATTTGGAGCGATGGGAACCGATGAAGCTGAATTAACTGCTTTGGCAAAACGAATAGCAGCTGCCGGATATCAAATGAACACCCATGCTATTGGTGACTCGGCGAATATTTCGGTGTTGAGGGTTTATAAAGAGACTCTCAAAAATATCGCCGATCCTCGGTGGAAAGTGGAGCACGCACAGATCATTACGACATCAGATTTCGAATATTTTTCAGAAAAGATACTACCGTCCGTGCAGCCTACACATGCTACAAGCGATATGTATTGGGCCGAAGACAGGGTAGGACCGGATAGAATTAAGGGGGCTTATTCCTATAAAACATTATTAAATAAATCCGGTATCATTGCTTTAGGAACCGATTTTCCGGTGGAAAGGGTGAATCCAATGCACACTTTTTATGCAGCTGTAGCACGTAAAGACCTGAAAAATTATCCCGAAGGAGGTTTCAGAAAAGAAGAAGCACTCACACGTGAGGAAACCTTACGCGGGATGACAATTTGGGCTGCGTATTCCAATTTTGAAGAAGCCGAAAAAGGGAGTATTGAGGCCGGTAAATTCGCAGATTTTATACTCCTGGACACAGATATCATGACCTGTGATGAGAATGACATTCCGAAGATAAAAATTTTTTCCACCTATATAAACGGAGAGAAAGTTTTCTAAATGAGTATTGAGTATTGAGTATTGAGTATTGAGTAATGAATAGTGAATGATGAATATAGAGTATGGAGTAAAGAATGAGGGCAAATGGCTAATTTTACCTAACACTTTAAACCTTACAATCCACCTTTCGCCTGTAGATCTTCAATACAAAGTGGATCGAATTCAGGTACTTCCATGCGTCGTATCAAACGCTCCAATCTTGCTCTTGTGACATTGACAGCATCAAAATACATCAAACATTCCTCCACGAAGCAATGTTTAAGATGTGCTTGGTCCTCATGCATTTGATGAATATCATCTCCAAGAATATTAGTAAGGCTTAAGATATGTCCAAATTCGTGATTTAGCGTGGTAGTTTCGAGTAACGGAAGGATGACAGGATCGCTTTCAGTAATTACCTTAATAGTACGTTCGTAAATCACTATCGACGTATTACGATAAGCTGAACCCAAGGTCACAGTAGTTTGGGTGTCGTTTGTGGAACTTCCGTTGGAGAAAAAGACATAAACTGCAATATTGTCCCCCTCTGTATATTTCGTCCTGATACGATCTTCGATCTCTCGTATTTCTTCGATCGTAAAAGGATCATTTGGTTGTTCGGGCACCACGGTTTCAACAAAGATTATTCCCTGTGGTTTGGTGACCCTTGCCATAAGGAAAGCCCTAAAATTATCGATGGTTTCCTGGGTGGGTTTGTAATCTTCCGAGTAAGCCAGTTCTATGGTTAGACTATTATATATATCATCGGAGAGGATTTCTTCCGCAGATTCTCCAAGCGCCTTCCTATTCTCAGCTAAAGGATCAATCATCTCTTCCACAGGGCTATCGTCTTTTTTACAGCTATGAATAGCCATGATGGTAAATAGTAAGAGAAACAATTTAATAGAGAAGGGTCTCATAACGTATTATTCGTATTTTTAGCAAACATAAACTATATATAATCATTTTAAGAATGAGGTCAATTTTTTTAACGCTTTTTTCGCTGATTTGTTTTTACGTCGAAGCACAAGTTGATGATTTTCAAGGTGATATCATCGAATTATTGAATACCAAAGGGACTTCTCAAGAGTATACAGAAGCCTACGTTAGCGTTTTTGATGCTGTGAAAAAGAATTTTAAATCATCGAATGTTCCCGAAAATGAATGGGAAGAGATGAAATTGGACAAAGATAAAAGCATGGAAGACCTCATTTTCTTTATGTCATTCGCCTATAGAAAACATTTTACACGAAATGAGATCAATTCCATGACCAATTTCTATAGAACGGAGGCGGCTCAGCGAATGATCGCTCAGGATGGAAGACCCACCGATAGCGATAACAATGAGATCGACGCTTTTTACAAAAGTGAACTCGGTCAGAAAATAACGCGAAAACAGCCCGAACTCACAATAGATATAAAGGAAATTTCAACACAATGGAAAAGTGAACTATTTGTTGAGATGATGAGTTTCTTGGTTAAGAAAGGGTATGTTCCGCGGTAGTAAGTCGTACCAGATAATCGAAGTGGTCACCACGGGTGATCAACTCAAAGGTCATCTTATTTTCAACACATGATCTTTCGAATAGCGCTTCATCCATATATAATATAGGGAAGGACTCACTTTCTTCTCCCTTATACTTCAATTTAAAATCCAGTTCACCGTAATATCGGTTGGAGGGAACCCAAATTCCTCCTTCATCGGATTTATCGTACATATATTTTAGATCACTGGAATCTATGAAGATCTGTCCGTTGGTTGTTAGCAGTGTTTTTAGATGCTGAAGGTATTTTGAAACCGATGCTACTTTCTCAAAGATCCCTGTACCATTCATCAATAACAAAATGGTATCGAATTTCTCTCCGCAAATATCCAACACATTCGAATTTCGAACATCTTTTACCCCCCGAAGTTGCGTTACTTTTACCGCCCCTTCTGAAATATCGATCGCGGTAATATCTATTTCTTTTTTCTGAAGATATAAAGAATGACTCCCTGCCCCACATCCTACATCCAGTACTTTGCCTTTTGAGAGATCCAGGGCTTTTTGTTCCATCGCAGGCATTTCGGCATAATTCCTAAAAAGATACGGCAATGATAATTCGTCTTCCTCGCTGATATTGGTTTCGGTTATAATATGTTCGGAATAATTCCCGTGGTAGTAATCGAGTAAAGCCTTGCCAAAGATATCTTGCATTGATTTTTATTGTTAAACGTCAAATTGTTGAATAGGTATAAAAAAGATAAGCGATATGCAAAAAGCGATAAGTAACAAGCACTCATCACTTTTAATTTCATCCTTCGTACTTTTGAAACATGGAAGAAATTCTGAAAGCACTCCCACAAAGAGCTAAAGATACACATATCGAGGGCAATAAGTTCTTCGCTAAACTCAGGAGAAAACCCCCGAAGAATTTGGATGCGTTGATGCTGGAATTGCATGAAGCGGAATTTGAAAGAACCGATTGCCTAAGTTGTGCCAACTGTTGCAAAACCACAGGTCCTTTATTCACGCCCAAGGATATACAGCGCATCGCCAAACATTTTAAATTGAAGCAACAGCAATTCATCGCAAGATATTTACGTGTGGATGAAGAGAACGATCATGTGTTGCAGGGAGTACCTTGTACATTTTTAGGAACTGATAATTACTGCAGTATTTATGACGTGCGCCCAAAGGCATGCCGGGAATTTCCACATACCGATAGAAAGAAATTTCAACAGATCTCCAATCTCACATTAAAGAATGTGGCGATTTGTCCCGCCGCCTTTAATATAGTAGAGGAGATGAAAAAGCGCCTCAACACTTAGCCCCCCGTCATTCCGAAGAAGCGTAACATCCCGAAAGCTATCGGGAGAGGAATCTCTGCTAAAGATTCTTCGCTTCGCTCTTTATGACATATTATTTATACAATAAATATTTCTGTCGCATTTTATCATATGCCTGCAGATCCCTCAACCAGGTCTTCCGTATTTCCTTAAATGTATAGCCCTGCTCTATTTGCCGCTGTAATTCGGCTGTTCCTGCATGGGCGGTAAAGTTGGCTGTGTTAAAGAACTTCTCTTTTTTCTCATGATTGAGATAGGCTTCGATGATCCAATTAAGATCCACCCGGCTCATTCTGGGAGTTTTTCGTAAATCCAGGCCATTACAAGCAATACCATTATGCTTGGGGTATTTGGCTCCAAAATTAGGTTGAGGTGTATAACTGAACTGATAAAATTCCTCAGGCAAAAATGGAGATCCAATGATCTGAAATTGCATTTCGGTACCACGGCCTGCATTGAGATTGGTTCCTTCCAGTAGCCCCAATGAAGGATAAAGATTAATTGCAACATCATTGGGTAAATTGGGCGAAGGTCTAACGGGTAACGAATAGGGGGTTTTGTGGGTGTAATTTTTGCACTTGATGATCTTGATTTCACATTTCATATCATCAGCAAGCCAGCCCTGGCCGTTGATCATTTGCGCATATTCACCGATGGTCATTCCGTGCACCAAAGGGACAGGATGCATTCCTAAAAAACCGCTAAGCTCTTCTTCCATCATGGGGCCATCGATATAGTGTCCGTTGGGGTTGGGACGATCGAGGATAATGAGTGGGATCCCGGCTTCGGTACAAGCCTCCATCACATGATGAAGTGTAGCGATGTAGGTATAAAATCGGACCCCAACATCTTGAATATCGAAGATCATTACCTCAATTCCGTCGAGTTGCTGTTGTGTGGGTTTTTTATTTTTTCCGTAGAGGGAAATAATGGGAAGACCGGTTTTAATATCAACCCCATCTTTTACGGTTTCCCCGGCATCTGCCTTACCCCGAAAGCCATGCTCGGGTGCGAAGACTTTACTGATATCCGCTTCATTGCTGACTAAAAAATCGACGATATGGATACCATTCTTATCGGTTATTTTGGGTGAAATTTCGCGAACCAGAGATGTTTGATTGGCAACTATCCCCACTTTTTTACCTTTCAGTAAAGGAAGATACGAAAGAGGTTGATCAGCCCCGGTTATTGGAACCCGAATGAAATTGTCAATATCGACACTATCATGAATTACACTTTCTTCAATCTTAGATGCGTTTTTGTCCTTGTTACCACTTCCGCAGGATAAAAAAATCAGGTAAAGAATCGGAAAATAGATTTTAATCGAATAGGCACTTTTCGGTAAACAGGAATCACCATTCTTAAGATTATTAAAACCTAGTTTCACTAATAATAACGTATTTTTGAAGAAAGATAATCGCATAACAAACCAGTGAATTTCGAATTTTTTATCGCCCGGCGCATAGTCGCCTCCAAGGATTATAAAAGTAGTATTTCGGCACCAATTATAAAAATTGCCATTACGGCTATCGCATTGGGTGTGGTGATCATGATGATATCGATTGCAACAGGGGTTGGCCTTCAGAAAAAAATAAGGGAAAAAGTATCGGCCTTTCACGGTGATTTAATTATCACAAACTACGATAACAACAATAGTGACGATTCTCAGGCACCTATTTCCATGAATCAGGATTTCTACCCTGAGTTTACTTCGGTAGCCGGAATCGAATATATACAAATAACGGCTTCCAAAGGAGGTGTTATACGCACTGCAACCGATTTTGAAGGTGTGGTGATCAAGGGGGTAGGAGCCGATTACAACTGGAAATATTTCAAGGAATATTTGGTGGAAGGGCGATTGCCAAATTTTTCTTCAACACTGAATGATGAAGTTATTATTTCCGCTTTTCTGGCAAATCGTCTCAATTTCGAGTTAGGAGATAAGATGAATACCTTTTTTCTTCAGGAAAACAGTCAGCAAAGAACAAGGAGCAGGGGTTTTACCATTGTTGGGATCTACAACAGCGGCTTTCAGGAGTTTGATGCGCAATATGTTTTAGCAGACATAAGACATATCCAACGACTCAACAAATGGGAGAAGGATGAGGTTGGGGCCTTCGAAGTATTCGTAACCAATTTTGACGATATCACATACATTGGCAATGAAGTTTACCAAATCACGCCCAGTGAGTTGAATGTAATAACTATCCGTGATAGATACTACACTATATTTGAATGGTTGGATCTATTCGATTTCAACATTGTCCTCATCATAGGCATCATGATCTTAATTGCAGGAATTAATATGATCACTGCATTGATGGTCCTCATTTTGGAGCGAACCCAAATGATAGGTATTTTGAAGGCTATTGGAAGCTCCGACTGGGGGGTACGTAAGATATTTTTATACAATGCCATTTACATCATTTGTGTTGGTCTTTTTTGGGGGAATCTCATTGGAATTGGACTGTTATTGTTGCAAAAATACGGCAAATTAATCACCCTCGATCCGGATACTTATTATGTCACCGAGGCTCCGATTTATCTTGACGCAGGCTATGTGATCGTTCTAAATGTAGGAACGCTTTTGCTGTGTTTGATCATGCTGTTGATTCCTTCCTACATTATTACTAAGATCTCTCCGGTAAAGGCCATTCGGTTTGAATAAATAATAGGGGATACGCTGTGTTAAATAGGATATTTCTTTTTAAGAGACTTGACATTAAATAAAAATGGGTACTGATGTTTCATTTTTATCCCAAATTCTTTTGAGCCCTGTCTGGTGAAATGAGAGTTATCAAAATAGAGGAATTTTAAATTTCTCCTGGAGATTATTTCAAATGAATTCAAATCTTCGCCACCCTGTAATTGAAGCATATCAATTAAGTAAACATTTTGTTTTGCATAATAGGGTTTCAGGAATTCCTTTTTTAAACTATCATTGATTCGAAGTTTGAAGAATTTTCGCGCAAATCTTTTAGCTTTTTGATTTATGGTGTCTGGCACCAGTGATTTGGTTAATCTCACAATTTCCGGAATCTGATTATTGTAAGTCATCTTTGGACCAAAAACGAAGATTGGTGCGACGGAAACTTTCCGGATTCTCTTTATGATTCGGTTAAAACCTTCAGCATCCCAATCAGGCCAATTATCATGAAGATATATACCATCAACCACATCCCAGTTCTCATCTTTCAAATTTTGTTCTCTAATTTGATTACAGGTTTCGACTGCATTTTCTATATAAGATTCACCGAAATTATAGCACTTTCCCAATGTTTTTAGTGCGGTGATCTTGGAATCCAATCCGTTCTGCCTCAGGGCAAAAATAAGATCGATGGAATGAGAATTACCCATGACCATAATATGACCCTTATTAGGTTTTCCGTCCAGAAGTGTACCTTTTTCTCTATATTCGTCGAAGTACATTTCTCTATTGGCAAGGATCTCTTCCTTGGGCATATATAATTCATCCGTATATCTCGATGGAACACCCTCACTCTGCCATACCATTCCCGATGCCACTGAAATACCTATGATCAATGCTGGTATTACATACCAAACGGGATCTCTTTTAGTCGTTTTAAGTTTTCTGTATCTAAAGGTATTTTCTATAAAATGCCACATAAAAAGTCCTAATACGACCGAAATAAGACCAAGCGATATTTTATGGATCAGATTCAATTCAATTAAGGTCCAATACCTGTAATAAACTATCAAAGGCCAATGAATTAAATAAATCGAATAAGAACTCTTGCCAATGAGTTCAACGGTTTTATTTTTTAATGTCCAACTCATAAAGGGTGCCTTGCCTCCATAAATAATAAACATGGCCCCAACGCAAGGAACTAGTGAAAGCCATCCGGGCATACTTGTGAAACTATTGAATTCCACCGCCGAGATCACAATTAAGGATAATCCTATAAGGAATAGTAATTCAAGCAAGTATTTGTTGTTCTTTAGTGCGAATCGTTCCAACCAAATGCAGGAAGCACCTAATAAAAACTCAAACATCCGAAAGGGAATAAGAAAAAATACCGCTTCGGGATCCGTTGAGAAATGGAATTCACAGAGCAACAGGGAGGCAAGAATGAGAATAACAATAATTCCAAGTAGATGATTTTTGATATACTTATAAAGGGTTACCAGTACTAGTGGCCAGAACAGATAGAATTGTTCTTCCAGGGACAAGGACCACATATGCAACAAGGGTTTCGAAGGACCATCCAAATTAAAGTAGCCGGACTCGCTCCAAAAAAAGAAGTTGGAAAGTGATAAAGATGAAAAAATAGTGGAAATCCCTAAACGCTCATAATTAAATGGAGTAAACATAAAATATCCCGCGACCACGACGATGATAAGCGTGCAGATGAGAGCGGGAAATAACCGCCTGATTCGCTTTGTGTAAAAGCCATAAAATGTGAAAGTTCCTTTTTGTAAACTGAAAAGAATATTTTTACTTATAAAATATCCCGATATCACCAAGAATACATCAACACCGAGAAAACCACCTTTCATCCATTCAAAATCCAAATGATAGAACAACACAAGGATCACCGCCAAGGCTCTTAAAGCCATTCAATTCGGGTCGGTATTCTTTTGAAATGGGGTGTAAAATATACTTTGTCATATATAACTCCTAAAAGCACGGCAAGATATTGTTTTTGTCAATAACAGGGAATGATTTATTTTCAACATTCAACACTCAACACTCAACACTTTTCACAGTTAGTGCTTGATACTCCATTTTGTATATTCTTGCGAATCAATTATTGAAAACGTACCTTTGCACCCTCGAATACCATAGCTATTTTCGCGAAGGCTATTGGCTTAAATTTAGTATGGAATACGCTAAAAACATCCTTGAAACCATTGGAAACACACCTTTGGTGAAAATAAATAAGTTGGCTGAACAACTGCCATGTTTATTATTGGCAAAGTATGAAACCTTCAACCCCGGAAACTCCGTAAAGGATCGTATGGCGGTAAAAATGGTCGAAGATGCCGAAGCCGATGGCCGTCTGAAACCGGGAGGAACCATAGTAGAAGGCACCAGTGGAAATACAGGAATGGGCCTCGCATTGGTCGCTATCGTCAAAGGGTATAAAATGATTTGTGTAACCACAGATAAACAAAGTAAAGAGAAAGCAGATATTCTTCGGGCTATGGGGAGCGAAGTGGTCGTTTGTCCTGCTGATGTGGATTCGCATGATCCACGTTCATACTATAGTACAGCGGCGAGATTGGCCGAGGAAACACCTAATAGCTGGCATGTGAACCAGTATGACAATCCGAGCAATGTCCGGGCACATTACGAAAGCACCGGCCCGGAAATATGGAAACAAACCGATGGTAAAGTAACTCACTTTGTGGTGGGTGTGGGAACAGGCGGCACTATTAGTGGGGTTGGAAAATATCTCAAGGAACAAAATCCCGGTATAAAAGTATGGGGTATCGATACCTATGGCAGTGTATTCAAAAAATATCACGAAACCGGCATATTCGATGAGAACGAGATCTATCCCTACGTGACCGAAGGCATAGGTGAAGATATCATCCCTAAGAATGTAGATTTTGATGTCATCGATGGATTTACCAAGGTAACCGACAAAGATGGGGCTATTTACACCCGAAAATTAGCCAAACTTGAAGGGATGTTTTTGGGAAATTCTGCAGGATCGGCTATGAAAGGTGTACTTCAGTTAAAAGAACATTTTACTAAAGATGATGTGGTTGTAGTACTTTTTCACGATCATGGAAGTCGTTATGTGGGTAAGATGTATAACGACGATTGGATGCGTAAAATGGGTTATATCGATTAGAATACGGAAATTAAAAATAAAACTCTTCCTTAATTGAAGAGTTTTTTTTATTTTAGCTACTCACAACTACCTCCCCCCATTTTTTATTATTATGAATGAAGATTTTCTTCATTATGTGTGGAAATATCAAAAATTTTCATCACTCGGGTTGGCTACTATTCAGGGAGAATCATTACAGGTATTAAAAGTGGGAACGCTTAATTACAATGCGGGTCCGGACTTTATATATGGGCAGGTAGTAATCGATGGCCGGGTTTGGGCCGGCACCATCGAAATACACATACATTCTTCGCATTGGTATACCCATCATCACGAAAAAGATACCAATTATGATACGGTGATCTTACATGTGGTTTGGAAACATGACATGGATATTCGACGCAGCGATGAGACTTGTATCCCCACTTTGGAATTAATGGATAGAATAGACGCCGGGATGCTTCGGAATTACAAGAGACTATTTTCCAATAAACGGCGGTGGATCAATTGTGAGGATCAATTTGGTGATATTGATGAATTCGTTATTAAAAATTGGTTGGACCGATTGTATTTTGAACGACTTGAACAAAAGTCACGATCGATTTTCGAGCAACTTGAAGCATCAAAAAATGACTGGCAGGCAGTATTATTTCGACTGCTGTGTAAAAACTTTGGATTGAAAGTCAATGGATCTTCTTTTTTAAGCATCGCGCTCTCCCTGGATCATAAAGTTGTAAAAAAGTGTAGTCAAAGTTTATTGCGAATAGAAGCATTGTTGCTGGGTCAGGCCGACTTATTAGAGGGAGATAAAATGGATTCTTATTATGAACAGCTACAGGAAATCTATTTGTATTCACGGGTGAAATATAGGATCTCCACGGAAGGAGTGGAAGTGCCTAAATTTTTCAGATTGAGGCCGGCTAATTTTCCAACTATACGATTATCGCAATTGGCTAACCTGCTTCATAAAAGACCCCATTTGTTTTCTGAGGTCATTTCGGCTGGAACGCTCTCAGAACTTTATGCTATTTTCAATGTATCCTCGAGTTCTTATTGGGATTCCCATTACAATTTTGAAGTGATCTCGGCCAAACGAAAGAAGCGTCTCACCAAAGAATTCATCAATTTGCTGATCATCAATACCGTCATCCCGCTAAAATATTGTTATGCAAAAGAAAAAGGCCAGGATATTTCCGAAGAAATTTTACAGTTGGCCACAACTATCAAAGCCGAAGATAACAGCATCGTAAAAAAATTCAAAAGCCTCTCCCGGTTCGAAAACAATGCCTTGGAGAGCCAGGGATTACTTGAGCTAAAAAATAATTATTGCGAGAAAAATAAATGTTTACAGTGTGCGGTGGGCAATAGCCTGTTGAAAAATAGGCATTGAGTAATAGGTGTTTGGTCTTTCGGTGGATTAGTATGGTAGTGTGGTAGTATGTTAGTATAATAGGATTTAAAAAGAGAACTATGAAAAGCGAGTATTATTTCAAATTCGAGGATTTAAAGATCTATCAAAAAGCGATTGATTTTGGCGAAGGAGTCAACACTCAAATAATTTCTTTTCCGAAAGAAGAAACCTATCGACTAGCTTCTCAGTTTATAAGAGCTGCTGATTCTATCGCAAATAATATAGCTGATGGTTCAGGAAGTACCGACGCACAGTTCAATCGCTACTTACAGACGGCTTGGGATTGTGCTCATGAGTGTGTGGTTTGTAGCACCAAGGCCAGGTTAAGAAATTTTATTTCCAACGAGCAAGATGAAAAGAATCGAGGAGAAATCGCGGAACTTGCTAAAATGATAGCTTCTTTTAAAACCATCTAAAAAATAGAATGAATACTTCGAAGAAAAATAAATTCACTAAACCACTAAACCACTAAACCACCAAACCACCAAACCAGAAACTAAAAATTCCTCGGCAACTGTTAAGAAAAAAACAGTAATTTGCAATAATGCTTCAGCTTATCTATAAAATACGTCATTTCTTTGAAAAACGAGGGTATTATGTCTGTTCCCGATTGGCAGATCGATTGGGAATGCGGGCCAAAGGGGTGCGTTTATTCTTTATCTATCTTTCATTCGCTACTTTGGGTGTGGGTTTTGCCATTTACCTGACCTTGGCGTTTTGGTTAAAACTGAAAGACCTGGTGTATGTAAAACGGACTTCGGTTTTTGATCTATGAAGGAGAGAATCACATCTAACTTCATCTGGGTGCTTACCCCTGTTAGTGCTTGTATTTCTTGTGGGGGTTCTTGGTATTAATTTCGATATGATTACGAGTGGATCGATTCGATTTATATGACCGTTATTACCATTACGACCGTTGGTTTAGGTGAATTACCTCCCTTAAGCCCTGCCGAAAATATCTTCACCTCCATTTTCATGCTTTCCGGTATCTTTATCATAGGGTACGCCATCAAGGTGATTTCTGAATACATTCTAAACAAAAACTTAATGCGTATAATAAACCCTTTGTGGTTGTTGAAATTGATGAGGAGGTCATAGATCGCTTTCAGGAAGAAGGATTATTTGTTCACGGCTATGAAGATGAAAATGAAATTTTTTTAAAGGCCTGAATAAAAAAACCACTACCTTAATTTATGTAATTCCAAGTGATGCAGATAATCTTTTCGTAGTTCTTTTCGCAAGGCAGATCAACAAAAAACTAAAACCAGCCGGAGCCGATAACATTATTATGCCGGATAGATCGGTGGCGACCATATGGCATCTTTGGTCGTGGTGCCAGGCTCGGTAGAATTTTTGGACAATCTTACAATCTCCGGAGAACAGGACAGTATTAATGTGGAACAAATCGCTTTTGAAAATATATGTTCCGATGGTGAAGAGCAGGCAATTTTCGACCTGGATATTCGCAAAAAGACAGGTTGTTCTATCAATGGCTATAAAAACACCCAAGGAGATTATATTGTGAACCCTGACTTCTACTGTTATACAAAAAAATTCTAAGCTCATTGCGATAGGTAGCCCTCATCAAATTGAAAGTTTAAAACAACTTTACAATGTCTAGAAATGGGGTAAGAAATTAGTAACTAATAATTTGAATTCGCCATTTTTTTTAGCATCTTGCTGAACTTAAAATTCAATTATAACTAAATAGCCAATCATGAAGAAATACCTTCTCTCACTATTTGCCTTACTCATTCCTTTATTAATCGTTGCCCAAGAAACCCAAGAGATAGGGATTGACGAGAAAATTAATCAGGCTTTTGAGCCGGTGGCAAATTTTTTCTCTGCTGTTATTTTCTTTGAAATTTTTGGAATACCATTCGTTTTAATACTTCTAGTGGTAAGCGCATTGTTCTTCACCCTGTACTTTGGTTTTCCCAATGTTAGGTATTTTGGAAAAGCTTTGAACACAGTTAGAGGGAAGTATGATGATGTTGAAAAGCTTGAGCTTGGTGATCCTGAATTGGCTGTTGATGGAGATATTCCGGATACTATACGGGATGAAAGTAAAGATGGAGAAGTAAGTCACTTCCAGGCATTGGCCACTGCAGTATCCGGTACAGTGGGTAATGGTAATATTGCGGGAGTTGCACTCGCCATTGCCTTGGGTGGACCCGGGGCTACCTTTTGGATGATCATTTGTGGCTTCCTTGGTATGTCGACTAAGTTTGTGGAATGTACCTTAGGGGTTCAATATAGAGACATAGACGAAAATGGTGTTGTGTATGGAGGTCCTATGTATTATTTGAGCAAAGGACTTAAAGAAAAAGGTTTTGCCAGATTAGGTAAATTTGTTGCGGTTTTATTCGCCTTTTTCTGTATTGGTGGATCTTTTGGTGGTGGTAACGCTGCTCAGTCCAACCAGGCTACTATTGTTTTGAAAGAACTATTCAACCTGGAAAGTACGGGCGCCGGATTCTGGATTGGTATTATCCTGGCTATTTTGGTTGGTATTATTATTATAGGTGGAATTAAAAGAATAGCATCGGTGACCGAAAAAATAGTTCCTTTTATGGCCATCCTCTATATAGGAGCTTGTTTGTATATCATCTTAGACAACTTTTCATTAATTGATGATGCTATTGCGTTAATAATAAGGGAAGCATTCAATCCTACTGCTATTGGAGTTGGAAGTGTAATTGGAGTTTTGTTAGTAGGATTTAGGCGTGCCGCATTCTCGAATGAAGCCGGCGCAGGATCTGCTGCCATTGCCCACTCGGCGGTGAAAACAAAATACTCGGCCAGTGAAGGGCTGGTGTCTTTACTGGAACCATTTATAGATACAATAGTGATCTGTACGATGACGGCGTTGGTGATTATCATCTTTAACTTGGGAGGCTATTTCGATTATGGAGGCGATGGAACTGGTGCTGTAATTATTGACGGCTTATCTTACGAAGGCGCCGGAATTACTTCAAAGGCCTTTGCCGAATTCATACCTTATTCCAATATATTCTTGACAGTTGCAGTCGTACTATTTGCAGTATCAACCATGATTTCCTGGTCCTATTATGGACTCCAATCATGGAAGTATCTTTTTGGTCGAGGGAAAACCATGGACTTAGT
>SMVB01384598.1_pt1 | contig 14382 bp, 10 predicted proteins | sample 2456461 | NCBI WGS metagenome assembly SMVB01 (sample SAMN11095934, study PRJNA526329) | marine sediment metagenome | biome: Marine sediment; feature: Surficial sediment; material: Deep marine sediment; isolation source: Hadal surficial sediment | place: Pacific Ocean | collected 2014-05 | depth... | reverse complement strand
TAAAGGAACGACTCGCGAGCCGCGCCTCGGCAACAATCCACACCGTGTTTTTGAAACGCCGATGGGCATGCTAAATGCGATCGGTCTGCAGAACCCCGGAATGGACGTCGTCGTCGACGAAATCCTGCACGGCCTCGATTTCTCCGAAACCCGTTTCATTGCCAACGTCTGCGGTTCTACCATCGAAGATTACGCAGCCGTCACCAAACGCTTCGACGACTCCGCGATCGACGCCATCGAGCTAAATATATCCTGCCCCAACATCAGGGAAGGCGGCGTCCATTTCGGTAACTTTCCGGAAATGTCGGCGAAGGTTGTCGAAGCCTGCCGTCGCCAGACGAATAAACCTATCATCACCAAGCTGTCACCCAACCAGACAGACATCCGGGAGAATGCGCGCCTTTGCATCGAGGCGGGTACCGACGGATTGGCCGTTATCAACACGATCATGGGCATGGCAATCGACATTGAGGAGCGAAAGCCGATCATCGACAACCTGCGCGGCGGCGTGTCGGGACCGGCGATAAAGCCAATCGCGTTGTTGAAGGTGCAGCAGGTCTACGAGGTTGCCGGACCGAAAGGCATTCCCATCATCGGCCAGGGTGGAATTACAACGCCGGACGATGCGCTCGAGTTTCTGATCGCCGGTGCCGCAACGATTGGGGTTGGCACAGCGCTGTTCTACGATCCGTTCGCCTGCGAGAAGATAAATTCCGGACTGTTACAATACCTTAAGCGCCACGAAGTGGAGTCTGTATCCGATCTGGTAGGATCGTTGCAACACTAGGCAGCCGCCGGGGGGGGAACTCATTTCAATCCTCGCTGAGATCAAGCGCAGAAATGTCTTGCGGGTCGCAGTAGTGTACCTCGCTGCGGCCTGGCTCCTGTTGCAGGTTGTGGCAACAATCGCCCCGATTCTCGACCTGCCAGACTCATTACAGAGAATCGTGCTCGTATTGATCGCGATCGGATTTCCGGCTGCATTGATCCTCGCCTGGGTGCTCGAGCTGACGCCATCCGGATTAAAACGTGACCGCGGCGCCGAAATGCCGGCCAGGTCCAACCGTCACACACTCGACAATGTCATCATCATTACGCTCGCAACTGCCGTCGTGTATTTCGTTGCCGATAAATTCATATTTAGTGATGGCCCCACCGGGCGAAGCATTGGTCGATCAGTTGCCGTCTTGCCGTTCACGAATATGACTCAGGATAAGTCCAATGAGCCTTTTTTGCTCGATATTCATGATGACCTGCTGACCCACCTTTCCAGAATCAAGTCGGTGCGGACAATATCGCGAACCTCGATGCTGCAATACCGGGGAACGACCAAGACGATTCCGCAAATTGCGGACGAACTCGATGTCGCAACAATACTTGAGGGCAGCGTGCAGCGATCAGGCGACCGGATTCGTATCAATGTGCAGCTTATCGATGCGGAGCTGGACGAACATATCTGGGCCGAGACCTATGACAGGGAGCTTACAGCAGCGAATGTCTTTGAGATCCAGAGCGAGATCGCAACCGCAATTGCCGGTGAGCTCCGAGCGGCGCTGACTCCGGAAGAGTTGCAAAGACTCGGCGCAGTACCAACACAAAGCATTGACGCACTCGACACATACTTTGTTGGCAAGCAACTTCTCGAAGAACGGACGCGTGAATCCCTGACGGTGGCACTCGAGTACTTCGAAAGAACGGTTGAGCTCGATCCTGCCTTTGCCCTTGGCTGGTCCGGGCTTGCTGACGCTGCTATGTTGCTCCCTGAATACTCGGCTTCGGCCGACCGGCACGCGCTTCGCGTCCGCTCCGATGAAGCCATTGCACGGGCTATGGCGATCGACGCCGACCTGCCCTTTGTCAGCAGCACGATCGCCTGGTCCGAACTGATTCGCGATTACGACTGGGCGGGCGCCAAGAAGACTTTCAGAAATGCGCTGTTGGTCCAGGAGGACAATACCAATGTGCTGCACTGGCTGTCACATACAGTGTCCTGGCAGGGCCACCACGAGGAGGCGCTCAAACATGCCCGGCGTGCGGTCGAGATCGAACCAGACTCCCAACTGATGCTTATGAATCTCGCCTACATCCTGGTCGACGCGCAACAATACGAGGAGGCGCTGGCGATCGCCGCACGCATCGCTGAACAAGACCCGGGTTACACGGGCGTGCGGCGTAATCTTTTTTTGCACGAGCTGCGCGCGGGTCAGGTGGAAGACGGCGCTGCGTCATTTGTGTCTTACACAACCATTATCGGCGGTGACCCGGTGGCGGCGCGGCAGATTGGCGACATGATGATCGCCTATGCCAATGATCGAACAGTCGGCAAGGTATCCGCGGATCTGATCAGCCGCGCGTTGCTCGGCAGCGAGGACCTTGGCCAGATACTTGCTTTCGTTGGCGACAGCGAAGGAACGCTGCGCGCGCTGCGGCAGGCCGCCGATGATCGGTCCGGATCGCGCAGCGTACTTAGCATGAAAATAAATCCCGCTTACGATTTTATTCGTGACGACCCGGGATTTACCGCAATTCTCAAGCAGATCGGCTTGAATTGATTGAATAGGAATCGCGGCGGGACGCCACTCCTGCGGCAACTCGGGGGAATCGCGGCTGAAGCCGCTCCTACGGCAACATGAAGTCGTAGGAGCGACGTCGCGCCGCGATTCCTATTCGAGATTGAGAGAACGCATCTTTCGGGTCAGCGTATTCCTGCCCCAACCGAGGAGTTTCGCCGCCTGTTGCCGGCGGCCCTTCGCCCGTTCGAGCGCGATTCTTATCAGGGTCTTTTCGAACTCCGGAAGGGCCGCTTCGATGAGCGGGCTTTGCTGCTCGGAGCCGAGTTCCTGCTCTGCCCAGTAAGCGAGGCCTTGTGTCCATTCCTGTTGCGCACCTTTGCCGGCCAACCCGCCCAGATCTTCCGGAACGTCAATTGCCGAGATGACGCCGCCGGGTGCAATCACGGTCATCCGCCGGGTTACGTTAACCAGCTGCCGTACATTTCCCGGCCATTCGTAACTCTGGAGAATATCCATTGCTTCGCTGTTCAGCGTTTTTGGCGGTATATCGAGTTCCTTGGCCGCATCGGCCATGTAATGGCTCAGCAACAGGGGTATATCCTGGCGCCGCTGACGCAGCGGCGGTGTATTGATACGGATGACATTCAGCCGGTGATAGAGATCTTCGCGAAAGCGGCCTTGTTCGACGGCCCGCGGCAGATCCTGATTGGTTGCAGCGATGACACGGACATCCACCTTGACCGATGTCTGTCCACCGACGCGATAGAACTCACTTTCGGCCAGCACGCGCAATAAACGTGTCTGCAAAGCCGGTGACATGTCACCGATCTCGTCGAGAAACAGGGTGCCGCCATCAGCTTGTTCGAAGCGCCCGATGCGCCTTGCATCGGCACCGGTAAATGCACCGCGTTCGTGGCCGAACAACTCAGTCTCCAGGAGTTCTGATGCGATGGCGGAAGTATTAAGGGCGACGAAGGATTTACCTGCGCGCGGACTGTGTTGGTGCAATGCTCTTGCAATGAGCTCTTTGCCGGTTCCGGATTCGCCGGTAATCAGGACCGTCATGCTCGAGCGCGCAAGCCTGCCGATGGAGCGAAATACCTCCTGCATAGCGGGTGCCCGGCCGATTAGCGACGGGATGTTCGCGGTATCGCCCGTAGTATCTCTGCCCGGCACATGGCCGACCTGCCTCGCAGCCTTCCTGACGAGTTCGATGACTTCATCGACATCGAATGGCTTGGGCAGGTATTCAAATGCACCGCCCTGGTACGCGGCCACTGCGTTCTCGAGATCCGTATAGGCGGTTACGACGATCACCGGCAGGTCAGGACAAATGCGGCTCAGCCGGTCGAGCAACGCCAGGCCATCCAGGCCCGGCATGCGCACATCCGTTATCAGGACGTCGGGCCTTTCTTTCTCGATGGCATCCAGAAGATGTTCGCCGCGCTCGAAACTTCGGGTACGCATGTGGGCCTGGCGCAGGGCCTTTTCGAGCACCCAGCGCACCGACTGATCGTCGTCAACGACCCAGACTTCGAGTTCATCGTTAGCCGACAAGTGTGGCCTCCGCTGCGGTCAGCGGAATCCTGACGAGGAACACCGTGCGCCCCGGCCGGCTTTCGAATTCGATCAGGCCGCCGTGGCGGCTTATGAGTTCCTGCGCTGCGGGCAGCCCAAGGCCGGTGCCGTCCGCCCGGCTGGTCACGAGTGGATAGAAAATGGAGTCCCGCAGGTCCGGCGGTATCCCCGGGCCATCATCTTCTATCTCTATGCTTGCCACAGCGGCATGTCGTATATCGCCAATCGTGAAATTCATAATGGCGCGAGTGCGCAGCGTAATTTCGCCCTGTCCATCGAGCGCCGTGATCGCGTTTTGCAGCAGGTTCAGAAATGCCTGCACCATCTGATCGCGGTCCAGATGGAATAGCGGCAAGCCCGGATCGTAATCACGCCGGATACTTATTCTTTTCTGTCCCGGCTCTACAAGCCGCACAACATATTCAAGCAGTTCATGTACGTTGACTGCCTGCTTGTTCAGCGGCCCACCGGGTCCCAGCAATCTGTCAACAAGGCTGGCGAGCCGATCGGCTTCGCTGATGATGACGCTCGTGTATTCCTTCAGTTCATCGCTATCGAGTTGCCGTTCCAGTAGTTGCGCAGCACCGCGCAGGCCGCCAAGAGGGTTCTTGATTTCATGTGCAAGCTGCCGGATCATCTGCCGCCCGGCGCCGTGTTGAATGATCAGTGCGTTTTCCCGGCTTATCCTGGAGCGGCGGGTGACATCAGTCATTTCGACCAGGAGACGAGCCTTCTCTGATAGCTCACGCAACAAAGAGACGCGGCAATCGATCATGCGTTCCTCACGCTGAACCTCTGTACTCCCAAGGCGCATTTCATTGGCATAGGTAACGCCGCTCTCCAGCGTGCGCATGAGAATGTCCCGGAACTCGCGGTCATCGCCAAGCAGTTGCAACAGCGGCTGGCCGCACGCGCGATGCTGGCTAATGCCGAGCAGGTTTTCCGCCGCGGGATTCAGGTCTTCGATCAGAAGATTTCGATCGATGATGATGACGGCTGTGATCAGGTGCTCCAGCACCCGGCCACGTTGCGGTGGATCACCGCCGTGCCTGGTTTTCCTGCCCGGGGGTTTGCCGGCGCCTAGTTGGCGGGGCGCCTGGTGATCGTGTTCTGCTGCACGTAGAAACGGTTCGGCATGCTGCGAATCATCATCGTGCCCGAGGCGTCGATGATCTCCGCCTGGATATTGTGCACGCCCCGCCAGACTTCTTCGATCTCGAAACTCGTGCGAGTCACCATCCTCGGCGTACCATCGAAATACACCCGAATACGATGATCCGATTGCAGTGCCGGTTGCACGTTGAGCGTGACACTCAGGACGCCCTCTATGTTCCATAGCGTCTCTTCTGCAAGCGGTGCACCGATCGTAAGCGACTCGTAGCGGAATGCCGGGGTTTCTTCAGCCGCTTCGTCAGCCGCGCCGGTATCAGCTCTTGCGGCGGGCGGTGGCGCGGGCCTTGGACGGCGTCCATCGGAAACCAGTTGTACCAGTTCCGCACCCTCTTGCGGCCGGTCCGAGTAATGCACGATGCCGTCCTCATCCGTCCACTTGTAAGCCTGCGCCAGTACGACCCCGGCGGCGAGGGTGGCGATGAGCGTAATAATTGTTCGCTTGGGCATAGGCTTAGCATAGCAGTGCTACTTTCATTTTGACCAGCGACCGGGCGATAAAGTGCCGCCCGGGTCACAGTTTTTGCCCCGGTTTGTGGGCCCGGGACCCGCACACCGGCGATTTCCGGTCTGGCCCCACCACCTGGGCTCAGAGGCTGTAGTACATGTCGAATTCGACCGGATGCGTGGCCATGCGCAGCCGGACCACATTTTCGTTCTTCAGTTCAAGGTAGGCATCGATCAGGTCGTCGCTGAATACATCGCCGGCTTTCAGGAAATCACGGTCTCCATCAAGGGCCTCCAGCGCCTCGTCCAGCGAGAACGCAACCACCTTCAGATTCATTTCCTCTTCCGGCGGCAGGTCGTACAGATCCTTGTCCATCGGGTCGCCCGGATGAATCTTGTTAGTGATGCCGTCGAGGCCCGCGAGCATCATGGCCGAGAACGCCAGGTAGGGGTTGCCCATTGAATCCGGGAAGCGGACTTCGATGCGACGCCCCTTTGGATTTGACTCATAAGGGATGCGAATCGATGCAGAGCGATTGCGCGCCGAATATGCAAGGATGGTTGGCGCTTCGAAGCCAGGCACAAGACGTTTGTAACTGTTGGTTGCGGCGTTGGTGAACGCGTTCAGAGCCTTGGCATGCTTGATGGTGCCTCCTATGTAATAGAGCGCCGTTTCCGATAAACCGCCATAACCGTCACCTGTAAACAAATTGACGCCATCTTTGAACAATGACTGGTGAACGTGCATGCCGTTGCCGTTATCGTTGACCAGCGGTTTCGGCATGAAAGTCGCGGTCTTTCCGTAGCTGTGTGCGACGTTGTGTACCACGTACTTGAAAATCTGCACCTCGTCGGCCTTGCGCGTTAAGGTATTGAATTTAACGCCAATTTCGCACTGGCCGGCAGTGGCAACCTCATGGTGATGCACCTCTGTTTCAAGGCCCATTTCCTCCAGCGCGAGGCACATTGCAGAACGTATATCGTGCAGCGAGTCGACCGGCGGCACCGGGAAGTAACCCCCCTTGACGGTCGGCCGGTGACCGGTGTTGCTGTCGTCATAACTGCGGCCCGTGTTCCAGGCGCCCTCGCTTGAGTCAACCGAATAAAATGCGCCCTGCATCGTGTCGTCCCAACGGACGTCGTCAAACACGAAGAACTCGTTTTCCGGCCCGAAATATGCGGCGTCGGCAATGCCCGTCGATTTCAAATAAGCCTCGGCACGATCGGCCAGCGATCGTGGGCAGCGATCGTAGCCCTGCATCGTCGTCGGTTCGATGACATTGCAACGCAGGTTCAGCGTCGTGTCTTCGGAAAAAATATCGAGTACCGCGGACGCCGCATCTGGCAGCAGAATCATGTCTGACTCGTTGATGCCCTTCCATCCGGCAATCGAGGAACCGTCGAACATTTTGCCCTCTTCGAAAAGATCCTCATTCAGGGCGTGCCCCGGGATGGTGACATGCTGTTCCTTGCCCTTCGTATCGGTAAAGCGCAGGTCGATGAACTTCACGTCGTTGTCTTTGATCAGGCCGAGAATCTCAGCGGGGGTCATGGGGCATTCCTCCAGTTAGGGTTAAATATGAATGGACGAGTCACGCGCCGCGCCATGCCTGAGCGGTCCGCGGTTGGTGCCGAATGTCCTTCTGAAATGCATGAACTGTGCCAGCTGGCGCATGCACTTAAATAACTGATTTCTAACGACTCTTTATCCGGCGGCCACCTCAGGTATGCACCAGCCTGGTGCACAGCCAGACCCGGGTGCACCAGTGTAGTGCAGCAGCCATTCCATTGCACCGGTTTGGCGCGATTATCTCATGGAGCCCGCGCCAGCCATGATTTTGGGGCCATCACAAGGGCCAATATGCGGTTATACTGCGCGCCTCGAAGCCGCTCGAATGGGGCGGCCAGAGCGCCCAAATTCATTGATCGACAAGGAAAACCCGTCCTCCATGCAGACCTTTCAGGAGCTGATTCTCGCGCTGCAACAGTTCTGGGCGGACCGCGGCTGCGTGATTGCACAGCCCTATGACATGGAAATGGGCGCCGGGACCTTTCATCCGGCGACCTTCCTGCGCAGCATCGGTCCGGAGCCATGGAGTTGCGCCTATGTGCAGCCGTGCAGGCGACCCACCGATGGTCGCTACGGAGATAACCCCTTCCGCTTGCAGCACTACTACCAGTACCAGGTCGTCTTGAAGCCGTCGCCGGAGGATTTTCAGGAGCTGTACCTTGATTCACTACGTGCGATTGGCATCGATTTAAGCGTACATGACGTTCGCTTCGTCGAAGACGACTGGGAGTCGCCAACGCTGGGCGCGTGGGGCCTCGGTTGGGAGGTCTGGCTGAACGGCATGGAAATTACGCAGTTCACTTATTTTCAGCAAGTCGGCGGTCTCGAGTGCAAGCCGGTGACCGGCGAGCTCAGCTATGGTCTCGAGCGACTTGCGATGTACCTGCAGGACGTGGCAAGCATCTTCGATATTACTTGGACAAATGGCCCGCTGGGACGCATAAGCTATGGCGAGGTTTATCACCAGAATGAAGTCGAGCAATCACGTTACAATTTTGAAGAGGCGGACGTCGAGGCGTTGTTCTCGGCTTTCGATCAAGCCGAAAGAGAGAGCCAGCGGCTGATTGAGTGTGGGCTGCCATTACCAGCGTATGAGCAAATGCTGAGGGCTTCTCACACGTTTAATCTGCTCGATGCGCGCCGGGCCATTTCGGTCAGCGAGCGACAACGATTCATCCTGCGCGTGCGCACGATCGCGCGCAGCATTGCCGAGGCCTATTACGCGAGCCGGGAAGCGCTGGCTTTTCCAATGCTGAGCGCATCCGGCAGGCCGGCAGACAGCTAATGGCCAAAGCGGATGCCGCTGATTTCCTGGTCGAAATCGGAACCGAGGAGCTGCCGCCCAAGGCCTTGCGGAGCCTGATGAATGGGTTTGCCGCCACCCTGGCCGAAGGGCTGACCCGGAACCGGCTGAGCCACGAAAGTGTTGCTGGTTACGCCAGCCCACGCCGCCTTGCGGCGCTGGTTTCCGGCCTGGCGTTCACCCAGGAAGGACGTGAAACACTTAAGAAAGGTCCGTCGGTATCGATCGCAATTGACGACGAGGGCAATCCTACGCAAGCGGGGCTCGCGTTCGCCAGCAAGTGCGGCGTCGATTTCGAGGTGCTAGCTCGCGAGCAAACCAACAAAGGTGAGTGGCTGAGCTACAGCGCAGTTGAACAGGGACAAGCGGCCGCTGCGCTGTTGCCCGACATTGTGGCGCACGCGCTCAATGCGTTGCCGATTCCACGCCGCATGCGCTGGGGAGACCGTGACACCGAGTTTGTACGGCCGGTGCACTGGCTCCTGATGTTGCATGACAGGAAGACGGTACCCGGGTCTGTGCTTGGCGTGCCATCCGGCAACGTGACGCGCGGTCATCGTATTCACGGGCCCGGGGAAATCAAAATTTCCGAGCCCGGCAAATATCTTTCGGTGCTGGAGCACAAGGGCTTTGTGATCGCCGACTTCGACGCCCGCCGTAAGAAAATTGTTGACGGGGTCACGGTGGAAGCAAACAAGGCGAACGGAATCGCCGTTACCGACGCAGCGCTGTTTGATGAGGTCACCGCATTGACGGAATGGCCGGTACCGATGACCGGCAAATTCGACGAGTCGTTCCTGGCGTTACCTGAAGAAGTCATTGTTGCCACACTGACTGGTCACCAGCGTTATTTTCCCGTCGTCGATTCGAAGAGTGATCTGTTGCCGGTGTTCATCACGGTTGCAAACCTGGAAAGCAAGAATCCTGACAGGGTTCGCAAAGGCAATGAACGAGTTATTCAGTCGCGACTCGCGGATGCGGCTTTCTTTTGGGAGTCAGACCTTCAGACAACGCTGGGTAGCAGGGTCGATGCCTTGGAAAACGTCGTCTACCAGAAAGGGCTCGGCAGCTTGCACGACAAGAGCATTCGTATCGCCGCGCTCTCGAGCCTGATAGCGAAGCAACTCGGGATCGATGCCGAACCGGTCACCCGCGCAGCAGTCCTTGCGAAATGCGACCTGCTGACCGGCATGGTTGGGGAGTTTCCCGAATTGCAGGGCGTCATGGGCCGCTACTATGCCGAGTCCGGTGGCGAGGAAGCGGCCGTCGCCACGGCGATTGGCGAGCAGTACCTGCCCCGTTTCGGCGGGGATTTCCTGCCGACGTCCGCGGCCGGGCAGGTGCTCGCGGTTGCCGACAAGCTCGACACCCTCGCCGGTATCTTTGTGCTGGGCAAGAAGCCTTCAGGAAACCGCGATCCTTTCGGCTTACGGAGAGCCGCCCTCGGCGTCATTCGCATACTCATTGAAAAATCGCTGGACATCGATTTCGCGGAAGCCCTTAAGGCCGCAATTGTTCAGCAGCCGGCCTCCGGCGCTGATCACGACGCGCTCAGGACGGAGCTTTACGATTTTTTCGTGGACCGGTTGCGTCGCTATTACCTTGACCAGGACGCGGGCATTACGGCAGAAGTGTTTGCAGCCGTCCGCGCCAAACGGCCCGCCTCGCTCAATGATTTCGATCAGCGGCTCAAGGCCGTCGCTGCGTTTTCCCGGCTTGGCGCCGCTGCGAGCCTCGCCGCCGCCAACAAGCGGACAGCAAATATTCTGCACCAGGCCGAATACCATGATAGCGGCAAGCCGGACCCGGCTCTGCTCGACGATGCTGCAGAGAAAGCGTTGTACGAAGCACTGAACACCGCGAAGCGGGAAATCCGCCCGTTATTGAAGAAGCGCGCTTACACAGAGGCGTTGATGGAGCTCTCGAGCTTGCGGCAACCCGTGGACACGTTTTTTGACGAGGTGATGGTGATGACTGACGATGAAGCTCTCCGGCGGAACCGCCTTGCGTTGTTGTCGGAGCTACGCGCATTGTTTCTGAATATTGCCGACGTATCCCGGTTGACGCCAGGACCGGAGTGAATTTTGGCGCCGCGGCTCGTAATTCTTGATCGCGATGGTGTGATCAATCATGACTCGGACGAATTCATAAAGACGCCCGCTGAATGGCTGCCGATTGATGGCAGCATCGAGGCCATTGCGAGGCTGTCCAGCGCCGGCTTCACAGTCGCTGTTGCCACGAATCAATCCGGCATTGGCCGCAAACTCCTCGACAAACCCGCACTCAATGCGATGCATGACAGGCTGCGCGCACTGGTGAAGGACGCTGGCGGCGATCTGGATCGTATTGTTTATTGTCCACACCATCCGGACGCTGGCTGCGAGTGCAGAAAACCGGCACCGGGACTTTACAAACAACTGTCCCGCCAGTACGGGGTACCGCTCAACGGTGTTCCGATTATTGGTGATTCCGAACGTGATCTCGAGGCTGCGCGGGCGGTTAATGCGCGACCGATTCTCGTGTTAACGGGCAAAGGCAGCAAAACCGCAGCCGACCTGCAGCAACGCGGAGACAGCGTAGAGACTTTTGCGGATCTGGATGCTGCAGCAACACAATTGATTGCGGAAATCAGGAAGCAGGCCTCCTGACATGTTGTTGTTGCGGTCGCTCCTGTTCCAGTTCTATTTTTTTGCGTCGGTCGTCATCGCTTCGATGTCGATTTTCCTGATGTGGCCGTTTCCTTTTGCGGTGCGCTCTGCGATAGCGAAGAACTGGGGCAAAAGCATGCTATGGGTTGGGCGTATCGTTTGTGGTCTGGACTATGTGATCGAAGGACGGGAAAATATCCCGGCGGAACCCAGCGTCATCATGATCAAACACACCACGGTGTTTGAAACCTACGCCCAGCTCGCGATCTTCCCGCCGCAAACCTGGGTAGTGAAACGGGAGCTCCAGTGGCTACCATTGTTCGGCTGGGGTCTTGCCGCCATGCGGCCGATAGCCATCGATCGGGGTGCCGGCCACACTGCGATGACACGGGTGATTGAGCAAGGGCGCGAGCGCCTTGCCAGGGGAATCTGGATAACGATTTTTCCCGAGGGCACCCGCGTGCCAGCCGGGCAAACCAAAAAATTCGGGGTCAGCGGTGCGGCATTGGCCAAGGAGGTTGGTTGCCTCATAGTCCCGGTGGCACACAACGCCGGCGATTTATGGCCGCGGCGAGGGCTTATCAAAAAGCCCGGCCTGATCCGTTTTTGCATCGGGCCGCCAGTCGACCCGGCCGGCCGGCCACCCAAAGAGACCAACCGGATCGTGCAGGACTGGATCGAGACCAAAATGCACGAAATCAGCGCCAGCTATCAAGATCGGGCGTCAACCTCGTGACAACAACGCTGGCTTTTGATGTTTATGGCACGCTGATCGATCCGTTTGGCATCTCGCAACGACTGCAAAGCATCGCGGGCGACAAGACGCCGGCCTTCGCACAACTGTGGCGGGATAAACAGATTGAGTACCTGTTTCGGCGCGGACTCGGCCGCGACTATCGGCCGTTTTCCGTTTGCACGAGTCAGGCGCTCGACTACACTGCTATGCAATTACAGGTTGAATTGTCTGTCGTTGTCAAACAGGAGCTCCTCGCACAGTATCGGGAGTTACCGGCCTATGAAGAGGTGGCGGAATCTTTGCACGGATTGAAGGACGCCGGATACCGTAACTTCGCGTTTTCAAACGGTGAGCCGGATGAGCTGGCATACCTGCTCGCGCACGCCGGGCTCGATGCAGCGTTAGACGGGATCGTCAGCGTTCACGATGTGCAGAGCTTCAAACCGGACCCTGCTGTTTACAAACACTTCCTGAAGGAAACCGGTGCTGCACAGGAAGATACCTGGCTCGTGTCGGGCAATCCGTTTGATGTCATCGGTGCCCACACGGCCGGCTGGAGAACTGCATGGGTAAAGCGCAGTCCGGCCGCCGTTTTTGACCCATGGGACATAGAGCCTGACGCAATCGTCGCGGACACAAGTGAACTTGTAAGCGTTGTTGTCTAAATATCGAGATTGGTGACCATCATGGCGTGCTTCTCGATGAATTCTCTGCGCGGTTCCACATGGTCACCCATGAGCATCGTAAAGATTTCGTCTGCCTTAACGGCGTCGTCTATTCTTACCTGCATCAGGCGGCGGGTTTCCGGATTTACCGTGGTGTCCCACAACTGCTCCGGATTCATTTCGCCGAGGCCCTTATAACGCTGGATTGACTGGCCCTTGCGCGCTTCGCTCATCATCCAGTCGACGACTTCTGCAAACGACTTGACGGTCAGGCGTTTTTCACCACGCTCTACATAGGCACCGTCACCAAGCAACTCTCTCAGCTTGCCGGCCAGGGACATGATGTGTCGATATTCGCTGGTGTCGAAGAACTCCCTCGGGATGTAGCGGGTAGTACTTATGCCGTGCTGCATTTTGCGAACCGCGACGCGCACGCCCTCGCCCTCTCCGTCACCGCGATCGAGCTCTGCAATATAGGCACCGCCGTTACTTACCACAGCGCGATCCCCGGTTTCGTTCGGCAGGGCTGCAGAAAGTTTCCTGGTCCAGGCAGACAGCGCATCCAGGTCTTCCAAAGTCTTGTCTGTGATTTCCGGTAATTTACTCAGCGTGCGCAATACGGTTTCGTCGTAACGATTCGACAAGCGGCCTATGATGCCCTCGACTGTCATGTGTTCCTTCGCCAGCTCCTCCAGGGCGGCGCCAGTCAAGGCCGGGGCATCGGCAGTCACATGCAACGCCGCGCCATCAATCGCGGCGCTCAACAGGTGCGCATTCAGTTCTGCGTCATCTTTTACGTAAACCTCCTGCTTGCCCTTCTTGATCTTGTAGAGCGGCGGTTGCGCAATATAAATATGGCCGCGCTCGATAAGCGCCGGCATTTGCCGATAGAAAAACGTCAATAGCAGGGTACGAATGTGCGAGCCATCGACATCGGCGTCAGTCATGATGATGATGCGGTGGTAACGCAGCTTCTCAACATCAAAATCTTCCCGGCCGATTCCCGTGCCCAGTGCAGTGATCAATGTGCCAACTTCAGCGGAGGACAGCATCTTGTCGAAGCGGGCTTTTTCAACATTCAGGATTTTGCCCTTCAGCGGCAGGATGGCCTGTGTGCGGCGATCACGACCCTGTTTCGCGGAACCCCCTGCAGAGTCACCCTCCACCAGGAATATTTCAGACAGTGCCGGATCTTTTTCCTGGCAGTCCGCCAGCTTGCCCGGCAGTCCTGCGATGTCGAGTGCGCCCTTGCGGCGTGTGATTTCACGCGCTTTTCGAGCGGCCTCCCTGGCACGGGCGGCGTCGATAATCTTCGAGACGATTAACCTGGCTTCCTGAGGATGCTCGAGCAAAAAGTCCTCTAGGCAACCGGCCATCACTGATTCTACAATGCCTTTAATTTCAGATGAAACTAATTTGTCCTTGGTTTGTGACGAAAACTTGGGGTCCGGGGCCTTGACCGACAATACTGCCGTCAGGCCTTCGCGCGCATCATCGCCACTCGACGTAAATTTGTCCTTGCGCCCGGACAGCTCTTTTTCGATGTAGCTGTTCAGGGTCCGCGTCAACGCACTACGAAAGCCGGCAAGGTGGGTGCCGCCATCCCGCTGCGGGATGGTATTCGTGTAGCAGAACATGTTCTCCTGGTAGCCGTCGTTCCATTGCAGCGCCGCCTCAACCGTCACTCCGTCCTTTTCCTTCTGAAAATGGAAAACCGTGGGATGGATCGGCGTCTTGTTGCGGTTCAGGTGC
>SMVB01165425.1_pt1 | contig 14388 bp, 15 predicted proteins | sample 2456461 | NCBI WGS metagenome assembly SMVB01 (sample SAMN11095934, study PRJNA526329) | marine sediment metagenome | biome: Marine sediment; feature: Surficial sediment; material: Deep marine sediment; isolation source: Hadal surficial sediment | place: Pacific Ocean | collected 2014-05 | depth... | reverse complement strand
GGGCCCGGATCGTCCAGCCATTTTCTAACGGTTGTCACGGCAATCTTGGAGGCTTTCCCGATGGGATATCCATAAACCCCCGTGCTGATGGACGGAAACGCAATTGATTTCACTCCGTGCTCCGACGCGAGCGTCAGTGAATTGCGATAGCAGTTTGCGAGTCGCTCGGCTTCGTCGCGCGTGCCGCCATTCCACACGGGCCCTACGGTGTGAATCACATATTTCGCCCGTAACTCGTATCCGGCGGTAATGCGCGCTTCGCCGGTGGGACACCCTCCGAGGGTGCGGCACTCTTCCACCAGCGCCGGGCCGGCCGCACGGTGGATTGAGCCGTCAACGCCTCCGCCGCCCAGCAGCGTGTTGTTGGCGGCGTTCACGATGGCGTCGACGTCTTGCTGGGTGATGTCGCCCTGTATGATTTCGATCATGTCCTGGAACGTCCTACTTCGCGTATCCGTCCGGTACCGTCTTCGTCCCGTAATCTCTCCGCGTGATGGCACCAGGGGTGAACTTTCCATCGGTGACGTTGTTCAAGACTTTCCGTAGCAACTTCTTTATCATGCGGTCCCAGCCGTGGTTCATCGAGAATCGCCACCATCTGTTGAGGGCTTCGATTCCGGCCTGGTGCAACGTGAGTCGTGTTCCCCCCTCGTGCGGTTCCAAGGTCCACGTGAGCGTCATGGGCGGATGTTTGCCCTTGGTCTTGTGCATCGATACCCAGGTGTAGACCAGCTTCTTGGGCCGATCCACCTCGAGCACCTCGCACTCGGTGACTCCGGTGAAACCGGTGAGCGGCATCTTATCCACGTGGAAGTTGAATTTCTTGCCCTCGATGGGTTCGAAGTTGTTGGGCATGAGCCATTCCGCTACGGCGTACTTGTCGGTGAGGGCTATCCAGACGTCGTCGGGCGGATGCGGGAAGAAGGCTTCCTTGGTCAGATCCATCATGACGGTCTCTTCTTCAGGTAGTCGCTGAGCGCTGCGAATTTCTTGTCCCAGAATCGGTCAAAAAAGGCCACCCAATCCGCCACCTCCCGCAGGGGCTGGGGACGGACCCGATAGTACCTCCTCCGGCCTTCGCGACGGTATTGCACCAACCCAGCCCGACAGAGGATCGCGAGGTGCTGGGAGATCGCCGACTGGGTCGTGTCAAAGGGCCGAGCGAGGTCTGTTGCCCCTATCTCACCATCCCGCAACATCAGGAGGAGGCCGCGGCGGGTCGGGTCGGCGATGGCGTGAAAGACGGTGGTGTTGGCGGCTATTCTAGACACGGACTTAATATATTAGCAATTGCTAAACAATAAAAGGCCACGATGGGCAACGAAGATAGATCCGATGGTGGCGATGTGTGGTGGAGTAGAGGGCGGAACCGCTTAGCCGATGCTCACCATGCGGTCGATGGCGGCCTTGGCCCTGGTGCGGATATCTTCAGGCACCGTGATGACGTGACGGTCGTACAGCAGGGAATCCCGCAAGCCTTCCAGCGTGATGGCCTTCATGTACTGGCACACCGCCGTGGGATCGGCCGGGACGAACTCCTTGTCAGGTAGCTGCTTCTTCAAACGGTGCAGGATGCCGACCTCAGTGGCCACGATGAACGTGCTGGCGGGGCTCGACTCCGCGAACCGGATCATACCCTCCGTTGACGTGATGTGAACCAGCTCGGCGTCCATGTCACCGAGTCCGGCCTCGTAGATGAGCTGCCCTGCGCAACCGCACTCGGGATGCACGAGAACCTCAGCTCCCGGATGCTCGTAGCGCTGCGCGTTCACAGTGCGAGCGTTGATCTCCTTGTGTACGTGGCATTCACCCATCCACACCTCCACCTGCCGGTGGGGCCGCAGGCGCTTGATGTGGGCACCGAGGAAGAAGTCCGGCAGAAAGAGGATGCCGCGATCCTCGGGAATGGCGTCGATGATTGCCACCACATTCCCGCTGGTGCAACAATAGTCCAATTCGGCCTTGACCTCGGCCGTCGTATTGACGTATCCCACCGCCACATGGTCTGGGAACTCGGCCCTCCAACGCCTCACGTCCTCGGCGGTGATGCTTGCCGCCAAGGAGCAGCCCGCCCGCAGATCTGGGAGGAGCACGCGCTGCTCAGGGGAGAGGATGGAGGCCGTCTCGGCCATGAAGTGGACGCCGCAGAACGCGATGACGTCAGCCTCAGTCGCCACCGCCTGGCGCGAGAGACCCAGGGAGTCACCCACGTAGTCGGCGATGTCCTGGACCTCGGGGCGCTGGTAGTTGTGGGCGAGTATGACCGCATTCCGGGTACGGGCCAACTCTCGGATCTCGGCGTGCAGGTCGCTGATCCGGTCGGTGCTGAGTTCGCCCTCCTCGAGGACGGGCAGAGCTACGGTCATGAACAGGAATCTAGCCGAACTGTCGTCTCAGTACAGGGCTTCTGGACTCCAAGCCACTGGTGTGGCGGAACGGAGAGCGTTGGTCTGGCCCGCCGGAGGGGCGGACGATGAGCCCCTCCGCCGGCTCCGGTCGTGATCCCCCTCACGCCTTTCATGATGCGACAATGATAGCTTGCCACGCAGGTTCCGAATCACAGGGCGGGTGTGAGAGGTCAGGCGGATCTCTAATCGCTCTCGCCGGAGGTGTCGCATGACCGGTCCCGAGCGGCCGAGCCAGTCACAATCGATTCGCTGTCCGGAACATGGGTACTTCTACAGACCGGATAGGGTCAGGGGCTGCCCAAAATGCCTCGAGGGGCCGGTTGCCGGGGAGCCGATCCGCGCCGAGAGTGATATAGTGCAGCCCAGCCGGCGTTTCTCGCCGGTCACAGCCCTTATCGGGCTTGTGGTGGTCTCCGGGATCGGCTGGGGGGGATACAAGGCGCTCCGGGCGATGGGCGACAAGGGCGAGGAGTTGTTCGCCGAGGCGCAGGAGATCGAGGGCCGGATCAATCCCGACTTGGTGCGGGCCGAGCTCGTGGCCGTGGAAGGACTGGTGTACGCCAGCGAGGTGGAACCCCATTCACAGGGCACCCGCATTCAACGGGCGACTATGGTGTTGTACAGCGCCGTGATGCGGAGATCGGCGCGGCTGTTGTCGACCCGCTACGGCAACAGGATAGTGGGGTTCGGAAACTTTGCTTCTCAGTCGGAGGAGGCGGGTTATTCCACGATCGATATGGAATCGGTCCGCCGGGAATGGGAATCGGTTCGATCCGAGGTGTTCCACGACGCCGACTGGTTCCGATCGGCCAGGCGTTAGGCCTCATTCTTCATCCAGGCGCCCTCTTGGATCAGCTCACTGCATACGTCCTGGGCTGAGCGGCCCGCGGCTTCCGCGGCGAAGTTCACCATCACCCGGTGGCGCAGGACGGCAAGGGCGACGCTGTTGAGGTCGTCGAAATCGGCCATCGGGCGGCCGTCCAGTGCCGCCCGGGCCTTTGCGCCGAGGACCATGTATTGGGAGGCTCGGGGCCCGGCTCCCCAGTCCACGTATTCCTTCACCAGCGACGGCGCATCGCCTGAATGCGGCCGTGTCATGCGGGCCAAGCGGACCGCAGCTCGGACAACTGCCTTGGGGGCGGGAATGCGACGCACCAAATTCTGCATTGCGATGAGGTCCGGCCCGTTGAGTACCGGTGTCACGTCTGGCATGTCCCGGCCGGTCGTCTCTTCGACGATCTCCTCTTCTTCGTCCCTGCTCGGGTAATCGACTCTGAGTTCGAACATGAACCGGTCGAGCTGGGCTTCCGGGAGTGGATACGTTCCCTCCTGCTCGATGGGATTCTGCGTGGAGAGCACAAAGAACGGCTCTGGCAGGTGGTAGGTGGTGCCGGCCGCGGTTACCTCGTGTTCCTGCATGGCCTGGAGCAGGGCCGCCTGGGTCTTGGGAGGCGTGCGGTTGATTTCGTCCGCCAGCACGACGTTGGCGAAGACGGGCCCGTGCACGAAGCGGAAGGCTCGCTTGCCAGTCGTGAGGTCCTCCTCGATGATCTCAGTGCCCGTGATGTCTCCCGGCATGAGGTCGGGCGTGAACTGGATCCGGGAGAATTTGAGATCGAGGGCGTCGGCCAGGGTCGAGACCATGAGGGTCTTGGCGAGGCCCGGCACCCCAACCAAGAGCGTGTGCCCCCGGGAGAGAATGGCGGTGAGGATCCCTTCGAGCACTTCATGTTGGCCGACGATGCGCCGGGCCATTTGCTGGAGGAGTTTGGTTTTGGCGTCGGTGAGGCGATTGAGCAGTTCGACGTCGGTGCCGTGAAGTGCCGGTTCTGCTGTCAAGATCTTTCCTCTGAAGTGGGCTCAGAACAACAATTGTCCTACGTCGAATCTCGTTGCAATGTTGCTGCTTGGGAAGATTTGAAAGAGGCGTCAATTGCGCCGGGCCGGCCGGCATTTGGCCAGCCCGTTTGCTTGCGAAATTTTTCACAAGCGGTAGATTTCCGGCCGGCTTATGGAGTACAAGCGCTCTCAGCGTGGTCGCATTGGTGAAGGATACAAGCTCGTCGGCCTGGGTGGGACGTTGGCAGCGGCGATCATCGTGTTTATGCTTGGCGGGTTCGCGCTCGATCGGTGGCTGGGGCTGACACCGTTATTCACGTTGGTGGGAACGGCTGTGGGAGCGACTCTGGGTTTCGTCAACGTGTATTGGAAGGTTCAGGCCGAGATCGACAGGGACAAGAAGAGCGCCGAGAAGAAGAGTTCCAACTGAAACTCGCGTTGTTTGGCGCCGCTCTGACGGCCGGTGTGACGGCGATTCTCTCGGCGTTCTGGGGTCCGTCGGCGATCGTTCCAGGCGTGGTGTTTGGGACCCTGGCCGCGATGATACAATATGGGGCGGTAGCGGCTGTGAGGCCTGCGCGGGACGCCCCGTTTAACGAATTCGTGAGTCGGTGGGGCTGGGGCATGGCCATGCGCTCGGGTGGCATAGTGGTGTTCCTGGTGGCTGTGCTGATCGACCGGGATCTGTTTCCGCCTGTGCCGACGGCGTTTGCGTACCTAGGAGTGTTGATCCCCTTGCTTTTCATGGAGATGCGTTTCCTCAAGTGATGCAACAGCGGGTAGACATCGGCGAGGTCGTCCTTCATCATGCGGCCGATGCGTATTCCTTCGGCATCGAGGGGACTCGTTTCATGCTGGAGTGGCACAAGCTGGAGGCGCTGCAGTTCGGGCCGTTCAACATCACGCCTTCCCGACACGTCATTTTCATGGTCCTCGCAGCGCTTTTGGTTTTCCTGACCATGCGCGTCGCCGGACAGAAACTTCAGCGGCAGCGCGCGAACGAGAACGCCCCCAAGGGCTTTGCCAACGCCGTAGAAGCAATGGTGTTGTTCGTACGGAATGACGTCGCGATTGCGAACATCGGTCAAGACGGTGCTAAGTTCGCCCCGTTTATCATGACGCTGTTCTTTTTCGTTCTCTATATGAACCTGATGGGGCTGATTCCCCACGGTGCGACGGCCACCGGCAACCTGGGCGTGACGGCCGGCCTTGCGATCATGGTGTTCGTGGTCATCGAGATCAGCGGTGTCGTCAAACTGGGCCCCGTGGGATACCTGCGGACGATCTTCCCCAGAATCCCGGGACTCTCTGGACCGGGTGCGGTGGCCATGTCGCTGTTCATGGCCCCTATAGAGCTGCTCGGCAAAATGGTCAAGCCATTTGCGCTGTGCGTCCGTCTATTCGGCAACATGACAGCCGGGCACTTTGTGATCCTGTCAATGATGGGGATCATCTTTCTGTTTGGACATCTGACATTCTGGAATTGGGCGATCGGCATTAGCGTGGCGGCGCTGATCTTGGGTATCATGATGCTCGAGATTTTCGTTGCTACTTTGCAGGCATATGTGTTCGCATTGCTGACGGCGGTGTTTATCGGGCTGATGCAGCATGAGCACTAGGGAGTAGGGAGTAGGGAGTAGGGAGTCGGCCCCGCTCCTCCCCGCCCCAGGTTGGGTGGGATGGGCCCGCTTCCCGCTCCCCAGGCGGTGTCGCGTCTCACCCCGCTTGGTCAGTACCCGGCTGAATGGCCGGTGAAGCCCGCTGGTCGAAGACCGTTGGCGGGTCGCCACGGAGACGCCGTTTTCGGGAGAGACGGCGCTCGATGTGGGGGCGCAGACAACATGACATCTCCCAGAGACGATTGAGGAGGATGCTGATATGATCGACATCATGATGCTGCTTCAAGCCATGACAGAGCAGGAAGCGATGGTGGAGGTGGCCAGGAATACCAATGCACTCCTGGGTGCAGGGATCGGCTTGGGTCTCGCGATCATCGGCGCAGGTATCGGCTTGGGTCGAATCGGTGGACAGACGGCGGAGGCTATCGCCCGTCAGCCTGAAGCGGGTGCAGAGATTCGCGGTGCGGCGCTTCTGATAGCGATCCTCCTCGAGGGAGCCACCATCATTGCCCTCGTGTTCGCGTTGCTGTTCAAGCTGGTATAGTCGCTGATCATGCAACCAATGCTGCTGGCACTGCTCCAGGAAGCCGAAACACACGGGCCCAGTTCGCCATTTGAACCTGAGTTCGGGCTCATCTTCTGGACCTGGCTGGTCTTTATTGCGTTGTTCTTGATGCTCAAGAAGTACGCCTGGCCGGCGATCGTCGGGGCCACGGAAGAACGGGAGCGCAAGATCGCACGTCAGCTGGAAGAGGCGGAGAGAATGAACGCCGAGTCCCAAGCTGCCCTGGATGAGCACAAACGGTTGTTGGCCGGCGCAAGGGAGGATGCCCACGCCCTCATCGGTGAAGCCAAGACGGTGGCCGAGAAGGAACGCGAGGGGTTGCTCGCCAAGACGCGACAGGAACAAGAGCAGATCCTGGAGCGGGCCAAGCGCGAGATCGAGGCCGAGCTCGGGAAAGCCATTGCCGAATTGCGGCGCGGAGCGGTGGATCTCTCCCTCGCCGCGGCTTCGCGCCTGATCGATGCCAACCTCGATGACGCGGCGAACCGCAAACTCGTGGTGGAATATCTCGATTCTCTGGAGCACAGTCGGTGAGAGATTCCACGATCGCGCGGAATTATGCCGAAGCCCTTTTTCAACTCGGCGAGCGGACAGGCGAGTCGGAACTGTTTGGAGACTTGATCGAGGGCGTGGGCGGTGCTATCGAAGCTGACGAAACGATTCGGGTGGTGCTGGAGTCGCCTCGTGTCACCAAAGACACAAAGCGACAGCTGCTGGCTCGGGCGCTGAAGGACATGGCGCCCGATTCGTTCGTTCGTTTCCTGTTCGCGGTGATCAAGCGCGACAGGCAGGGCCTGCTTCCGGTCATCGCGCGTGAATACCTGGGACTGCTGGATATCAAGTTCGATCGCGTGCACGCGAGCGTCGCCATGGCGAGAACACCGGACGAAGCGCTGCAAGACGTGATCAGGAAGAGCCTCTCGGAGGTTCTTGGCAAGGAAGTCATCACTCATTTCCGTGAAGACGCCGGCATCCTCGGCGGCGTCATAGTTCGAATCGGGGACCGGGTGATGGACGGGTCGTTGCGTAGACGACTCAAAATCTTACGAAAGCAAATGCTGTCGGCCTGACACCTTTGACCTGGCGGGTATGAAGCGGCGATCTGCGGTTAGCCGGATCGCCGCTTTTTCCGTAGGTTGTTGCAAGATGCTCGCTGCGCATTCCTGAAAGGACTCGATAGAGACGCCATGACAAAGCGCGTTGGATTCATTGGACTGGGAGCGATCGGACGGCCAATGGCCAAGCATATTGCGGATGCGTTCCCCACGGTTGTGTGGAATCGTACTCGGGAGCGGGCGGAGTCGTTTGCAGCGGAGAAGGGCGCCCGGGAAGTCGGTTCGCCGAGGGCCGTGGTGGAAGAGACCGACGTCGTCGTGATGTCTCTTCCTACGTCGGCGATTGTGCTGGAGGTCATCGAGAGCATAGGCAAGGCATGGCGAGAGGGGCAATTGCTCATCGATGCGACTTCGGGAGATCCATCTGGGGCGCGGGAGGCGGCCGCGCAGTTGTCGAAGTTTGGAGTGGGTTTCGTGGACGCCCCGGTGAGTGGCGGCACGTCGGGTGCAGAAGCCGGCAATCTCACGGTCATGCTTGGTGGTGAAGAGCCCTGGGTGGGTCAGGCGAGAGAGATCGTGGCTGCATACTCGAGCAAGGTGGTGCACGTCGGGCCCATTGGGGCCGCACATGCACTCAAGGCGGTCAACAATGCCCTGCTGGCGGTGAACATCCAGGCAGCCGGTGAGGGGCTGGCGGCCCTGGTGAAGTTGGGTGTGAGGGCCGAAGTGGCCCTGGACGTGATCAACTCCTCCAGCGGCCGCTCCAACGTCACCGAGAATCTCTTTCCCGAGCGGGTGGTGAGCCGGGCCTGGCCGCGAACGTTCCGCCTGGCGCTGTTGGATAAAGATCTGGGTGTGGCGTTGAAGGTGCTGGAAGACAACGGCGTGCCGAGTGGGGCGATTCGAACGGCGAAGGAAGCGTTTGCGGCGGGTCGCAAGGCGCTGGGCGAAGAAGCCGATCACGTGGAACTTGTGAAGGAGATAGAGAGGGCTGCGGGGGTGGAGATTAGGTAGTGGGCCTCCCCCCTTGAGTCCCTTCGCCATGCAGGTCCCGACGCCTGACCATACCTGCGCTAAGACAGCAAAGCGGACTACGGCTCGCCCATCCGATACGCCTCTCGCGTAGGCTTCATCGGCCGCGGCAACCACTCGGGCCGCCGCAGCCCCCCCGGCCCCGGCGCGGGACGCGTGCGCGCCATCCACTCCTTGTAAACCTCGTGGGACTTCGCGGTATCGACCGAGATATCGCCTTCCCGATCGCCGTCGAGGGCCCGCTCCAACCGCACGCGTTGGTGCCATGCGTGGGCGCCACTGATGGGATCCGGTTGTACCGGGAAGGTGAGGTTTTGGTGTACACCGCTGTCGTGCCACCATACGAGTTGCGAATCGCGGTCCGACGATTCGAACGGCTCCACACCCTGTTCCCTCCTCATGAGGTACTGCGTTCCGTCCTGTTGAATCGTGACCTTGGCGGATGACCAGCGGGTGTTGTCCTCGGTGTCATGGGTGCGCCAGCGCCCCATGTGGTGGGAGCAGGCGACGACGCCGGGTCGAATACCCTCGGTGACCCACGCGCGCAGCACGTAATAGCCGATCCGCGTATTCACCCGCACGAGATCGTTGGTTCCCACTCCTAGTCGCTCGGAGTCGTCGGGGTTGAGCCATAGCGGGTTCGAGTGGGCAATCTCATTCAACCACTTCGCGTTTGCGCTTCTCGTGTGGATCAGCACAGGCAGACGGAACGTTGGAATGAGGCAAAACTCGTTGTTTGCGGCGTCGAGCTGACTTTGTGCCACGTGGCTGGCGGCGTATGTCGGGATGGCATACTCTGACCATCCCCATTCGTCCAGCGTATCCGAGTAAAGCTCCAACTTCCCACTCGGCGTGGGAAACCCCTGCCGTATGACGCCGTCGATCTCCACTCCGATCTGCGTACGGCTCTCGTCGGCCACTACACGTGTCTCGGGATCCACGTTCGCGCCGTCCGGTCGGGCCACTTCAGTCTCGTGGGTCTTGTACACATTGGTGGCAATCTCGAAGGCCCCAACCCGCCGCATGTACTCCAGCGGTGTCAGCTTCTCTCTTGCAGCTGCCTCTGGGAGCCCGGGCACTGAGTTCTCGAAAATCCACCGATAGTAGTCGTCGACAGTGATCTTCTTGCCCGCTTCATAGGGCGACTCGAAGTGCTTGCGAATGCCGAGCGCTCCATCGGGATCGATCCGCCAGGAGAGTTCGATCCAGAATTCGTTTTCCTCCCACACCTCACCCGGATTGGCGTCACGCGTGTCGTTAACGGGCCGTCCCATCCGCTCGCGGAATGCTCGCAGCACCGGCTGCCGGAACCCGATCCACTTGGCTGCGTGGGTCTCGTAGGAGTGGAGGTCGTGCCGCTCGCTTCCCAGCCCTACCGGCAAAACGTAGTCGGCGAACCACGCGGTTTCACTCCAGACCGGCGTGAGAGCCGCATGGCACTCGATGAGCGACTCGTCCTTGAGTACTTCCATCCACGTGAAACCATCCGGATTGGTCCACACCGGGTTGTAAACCCGCGTGAAATAGACGGCCAACTTTCCGCGTCCCTCTTTGAGGAAATGGGGAAGCAAGAAGGACATCTCGTAGAAGGCCAGCGGGAACTCCTTCGGCCAACTCAGCTCATTCCACTGGTCCGTCGGGGAAGGTGACGTGTGCGCCTTCGGGACGAACTTGTTGAACGTGTTGGGGATCGTGCCGCCCTTTGTCGCGACGCTACCGGTCAAGACGTTGAGGAAAAACAACGCCCGTGCGGTCATCCAGCCGTGAAGGTTGCCGGCCGCAGCCGCGCGCCAATTGTGGGCCGAGAAGGCTTCGCCCGCGTTGGCGATAAGGTGAGCCACTTCGATGATTTCCCTCGCCGGCACACCGGATTCCGACTCGGCGAACTCGGGTGTGTATTGAGCGTACGTCTCTTTGAGCCGGACCAGGAAGTTCTCGAACGTGGGTGAGTCACCGGCGTGACGAGCCTTCATGAACGCCTCCCAGTTCACCCACCGCCGCACAAAATCTCGGTTGATCAAGTCTTCCCGAAGCAGCACGTTGGCCATTGCCAACAACACCGCCGTCTCGCTTCCCGGGTAAGTGGGCCACCAGTAATCGGCGTGAGTAGCGGTGTTGGACAGTCGCGGATCCATCACGATGACCTTCGCTCCACCGCGTTTGCCCTCCATGATGCGCTGCGCGTGCGGGTTGAAATAGTGACCGCTTTCCAAGTGAGCGCTGATGAGAAGAATGACCTTGGCGTTGGCGTAGTCGGGACTGGGCCTGTCGATGCCCATCCAAAACGCGTAACCACAGCGTGCGCCTGCGGAGCAGATGTTGGTATGAGAGTTGTGACCGTCGATTCCCCAGGCAGCCAGCACGCGATTGGTGTAGCCGTCTTCACCAGCCCGGCCCACGTGATACATGATCTCGTTCTTGCGATCCTCCACCAGCGCCTTGCGGATGCGACCGGCGAGATCGTCCAGCACGTCGTCCCACGACACCCGCTCCCACTTTCCTGCCCCACGCGCTCCCACGCGCTTCAGTGGATAGAGAATCCGGTCGGGATCCTGTATCTGGTTCAGCGTCGCGGGGCCCTTGGCACAATTTCGCCCTCGGCTTCCCGGGTGCAGCGGATTGCCCTCGAACTTGCGGATCACACCGGTCTCCAGGTCGACGTAGGCCAGCAAGCCGCAAGCCGACTCGCAGTTGAAGCAGCTGGTGGGAATGAGCGCGTACGATCGCTCCTTGCGATTCGGCCAATCCCGCGACTCGTATTCCGTCCAGTTGTCCCAGCTCTCCCGCGGCGGGTACGCCGCGAGCCCGGGCTGCATGGGGTCGAGGTCCGCGGGATGTTGGGACTGGGGCATTTTGTCTTGGTTCACGTTATCAGTTCACTCCCCTCTCCCCGTCATGACACCGGCACCGCTTGCCCGGCCATCACGAACGCGTGCTCGTATGCCAGCAGGCCCACTAGGGCAAGGCCGGATGCCACCGTCGGGGCTATGCCTGCCGTAGTCAGGAGCAGAAGGCCTGGAATGACCACGCCGGCGGCGAGCGATCCCCAGAACAACGGCGCGTACCGGCCTTTGGTCATGACGTGCGCGGCGGCCGCGGCGTTGCTCGAGCCATGGCGTGCCGCCACCTCGCCAACCAGCACGCTCACCAAGTGTGCCGTGAGTCCCGCCAGCAAGATATTCGACAGGAAATCAATCACCTCCGGCGTGGTCGGAAAGAATAGTCCCAGGAACAGCAGCGAGGCCGAGCCGGCGATGATCATCTGTATGGTCAAGCTGGGCCCCACGTGCGCACTTTGCCACAAATCCCGGGCCTCGCATTGGGCGAACAAGAACGCGGTGTACACGGCCGTTGAGAAACCCAGCGCCAACGATATCCAGAGAACCGCGGTCGGAGGTTGGCGGCCCGTTAGCTCGAACAAGAGCCAGATACTGACCACGGCGCCGAAGGCACTAATAATGTACGCCCCTTTGGTGAGCCAGGAGCGCCACTGGGGTTTGAACAGAATGAACCAGAAGCGTTCGGGTCTCTTGAGGTCCGCCACGAGCAGCGCTCCTGTGGCGGCGAGCGCCACGAGTGCCACCACCGGTGCCACGTTCGACAATAGGACGTCTGCCGCGTCGAAGCCCAACAGCAAAGCCACCGCCCCGACGAAGGCCGATCCTGCGGATATCGACTTGGTCCACAGGTAGCTCGAAACTTTCCCCTTCCAAGCGATGAGGTGGTGCACGTCGTAGGCCACTCGCGCCTGTGGCATGCGGGAGCGTGGGACTCTACCGTTGCCGCTGCTCGGCTTGCTCCTTTTCGTGCGGTTGTTGCTCGTCGGACTCCTGAGCAACGACCACACGCTGAAGTTGGCGGAATAATCCTTGGCCGTACCGGTACGCCGCTCGCTCCACATGTACGCGTCTTCGTGCGCGGCGGCGAGGGGGTCCAGTGTCGCGGCGTGTGCCCCGACGTAGAACGCCTTCGGGCGCGTGTTCTGTTCGGGGCGGCGTACAGTCATGGCGGTCGATCCGATGTATCTACTGACACGTGACTGGGGATCGTCCATGTCGCCAAACACCAGTGCCTCGACCGGACAGACGACCACGCACGCAGGTAGCAAGCCCTTGTCGATGCGGTGAGCGCAGAAGTGACATTTGGCAACCGTGTTCTCGACTGGGTCGATGTGAATTGCATCGTACGGGCAGGCCTGTATGCACGCCTTGCATCCGATACAGCGGTCGTGCGCGATGTCCACGATCCCGTCGTCCCGCTGAAACATCGCGTTCACCGGGCAGATGTGGACGCACGGAGGGTCGGCGCAGTGGTTGCAGCGAAGCACCGCAAAGTGGCGTCGCACATTGGGGAATTGACCCACTTCGACGGCTTTCACCCACGTGCGGTGCACACCGAGGGGGACGTCGTTCTCAGCTTTGCAGGCGGTGCTGCATGCGTGGCAGCCGATGCACTTCGTCTGGTCGATGACCCAGGCGTAATTCATGGGCGGGATAGTGCCTTCTTTTGGAGGGATTGTCTAGTACTCCGGGCGAGAATTGCGGTGACGTATTCACCGCAGAGATCGCGGAGAACGCAGAGATGAAGCGGGTGACTCGAGACAGACCTCCCGCGCCTAGTCAATGAGCTTCCAGAATGATCTCTGCGCGCTCTGCGTGCTCCGCGGTGACATGGTCAGTATGTCACCGTACTTGTGGATCCGCAGTACTAGGCGTGGGCGGAGGCAGGGGGGCAGATCTGTCGATGCCGCTTCCTCTGCCGTCTCTTGCCTCCTCTGCATCTTCTGCGTTTGCGTTCAGAACTCGACCTTGGGCACGTCCTGTGCAGACTCGTCGGCCTCGAAATAGGGGTGTACCTTCGAGCCTATAGCTTTTGCCGTCAGCACCGCCGGGAACCGGCGGATATACCCGTTATGGGCCCGTACCGCGCTGTTGTAGTCCCCCCTGGCCGTAGCAATCCGGTTCTCCGTCCCTTCGAGTTGGTCCTGTAGGCTACGAAAGTTTTCGTTGGATCTCAGTTCGGGATAATTCTCGGTGATCACCAGCAACCTTCCCAACGCCGACTGCATTCCCTGGTTCGCCTGAGCCATCTCCTGGATGTCGCCGCCCTGAATGGCTCCGCCCAGCTTCGATCGGGCGTCTGCGATGGCGGTGAACACTTCCTGTTCCTGCGTGGCGAACGCCTTGACCGTTTCCACCAGATTCGGGATTAGATCGAGCCGACGCTGAAGTTGCACCTCGATCTGGCTCTTGAACGCCTCGACTTGCTCGTCGAGTGTCTGAATTCGATTGTAGGCGCAACCTGTCAAGGACAGCAGCGCGATTCCCATTACCAATCTATTCATCTTCAGACTCCTATTTCTCATCGGTCGTGTCCTCAGCGGCGACAGCGGCCTGTGCCGGGCTGGCGGCCGTCCACTCGTCGTATCCATCGACGAAGTGGGCCAGCTTCTCGAGTTCGTCCACGTAACGTGCACCGATGTCGTCATACGGCTTGAGAGCTCGAACCGTGCGGCCGGCGATCTTGTCGACGACCCAGTCGAACGCCGACGCATCGAGCCCCGCGGCCTCGGAGGCCAGCCTCACGAGCGCCAAAGGATTCTCCGCCGGTGTTCCTCCAGTAAGCCTCACCGTGCCCCGCATCAGAACGAAAAACGTCCCCGCCGAATCGATGAGAAGCCTGGTGAGGGCTTTCCCGTCCGTCGCCACCGCGGCGTACTCGGCCCGCAATTGCAGCAGCTTGCCTCTGATTTCGCGTTCCAACTCGTGCCGCAGCTGCTCTCTGGTCGTGTCGAGCCCGTCGAACGGGTCGGCGCCGTACAATAGCTCGTGTGCATCCCGCATGTCTTCGATCTCCATCGGGAACACGTC
>SMVB01019589.1_pt1 | contig 14393 bp, 17 predicted proteins | sample 2456461 | NCBI WGS metagenome assembly SMVB01 (sample SAMN11095934, study PRJNA526329) | marine sediment metagenome | biome: Marine sediment; feature: Surficial sediment; material: Deep marine sediment; isolation source: Hadal surficial sediment | place: Pacific Ocean | collected 2014-05 | depth... | reverse complement strand
CGGCTCGTCACATCCTGGGGCTGGAGAAGGTCCCAAGGGTTGGGCTGTTCGCCCATTAAAGTGGCACGCGAGCTGGGTTCAGAACGTCGTGAGACAGTTCGGTCCCTATCTGTTGTGGGCGTAGGAAGCTTGCGAGGACCTAACCTTAGTACGAGAGGACCGGGTTGGACGAACCTCTGGTGTATCGGTTGTGCCGCCAGGCGCACTGCCGAGTAGCTATGTTCGGAAGAGATAAGCGCTGAAAGCATCTAAGCGCGAAACTCACCTCAAGATGAGGCTTTCTTTAAGGGACGTTATAGACGATGACGTTGATAGGCTGCAGGTGTAAAGACAGAAATGTCAAAGCTGAGCAGTACTAATTACCCGAAAACTTCAACATAAAGTATACTTATTACCTTGTTTAATGCGCTGTTTTTTCTTCTTACTATCTATGTCATAGAAAGCTGTGAGCCTCGAGTTACGAGAAGAGCCATGGCAAAAGAAATCTTGCTCAATGGTCAAATGGACCATTTAAGAAATTGATGGTAGTCTATAGTCTAAGATCTAAGAATCTAAAGTCTATCTACCAAAGAGTTTATGGTGATTATAGCATGGGTGTTCACCTCTTCCCATTCCGAACAGAGAAGTTAAGCCCCATAGCGCCGATGGTACTGCAATAACATGTGGGAGAGTAGGTCGTCGCCTCTTTTTACTGCGTCCAACCAAGCCGATAGCTATCGGCTTTAGCGGAGTTGGATCATCAAATTAGCCTGTCTCATGACAGGCTTTTTTTTATTCTGAACGCTGCGAAGGATCCCCCAACCTCACCAAAAACCAAGATCCCGGATCCCAATGGAACAAGTCGTATCGGAGACAAGCCCGTCCGGAGACCGGTGCATGGGATGGAGGAGAATTTGCTGACAAAGTACACCTCAGAATAGGACTCCGACCCAGACCCTGGAACCGGTTCGGGGAGCGGTGTGAGAACAGGCTTTTTTTTAATAACTACTGTTTGATCTTAATAATGGTTGGCAGTTTGATCACAAAGTTGGCGCCTTTTCCTATTTCCGATTCACACCACACACTACCCTGCATTTTTTCAGTAAACTTCTTCACAATTGACAATCCAAGTCCGGTGGATGTTTCACCATCCGTAGGTTTTGCACTTAACTGCGTAAATTTTCCAAATAATTTTTCTTTATCATCATCCGTTAATCCCGGGCCTTCGTCTTTTACTGAGAAATGGAAATGATCATCATACTGAGTTAACGTTATGGTTATAGACGTTGATTTAGGTGAGAACTTAATCGCATTTGTCAAGATATTTTCTGTAACCTGCCGGAATAATCCCTGGTCTAGAATTGTATCAAACTCATCCATAGAATGCTTGATATCAATACCTTTCTTTTTAGCCCTCTCTTTATGCTGGCTTAAGATGTCTATGATCTCTTCTCTTGCACTAAATTTCACCGGTCTTAAATTGGTTTTTTTGGCATCAATGGCTTTAACATCCAGAATTCGGGTAACCATATCGGTTATCCTGTTTAGGGAACGTACCAAATGGGTGACATACTCATTCTGTTCCTCATCCAATGTGTCAGCATCAGATTTTAGGAGATTTGCAAATGTCGAAGCTGATGACAAGGGATTTCGAATATCGTGGGCAACAATTGAAATTAAATGATTTTTTTCTTCATTGAGGCTTACGAGTTCTTCATTCTTGCCCTCAATTTCCTCGTTTTGTTCATTTATCAAACGACTTTTTGTAGCAATCTCTTCCTGAATGATGTCCAGGTTTCTCAATCGAGCTACCATGAGCTGTAAAATTCCCCGAAGAACCTCCTGATCATTGCTAATCATTTTATAAAATGCCTCTTTATTCAAACTGAGAAGCAATGAATCTTCTGCACCGGTAATCGTAGCTGATCTTGTCTCCGTATCTATCAGGGAATACTCTCCAAATACGTGGCCTTCTTTAAGCGTATCAAATACATAGTCTCCATCATGAACTTTTACGCTTCCTGAAGATATTATATACATTGCGTGTCCTCGGTCGCCTTTATAAAAAAGTGTTTCATCTTTCTTTAAAGGAACTTCTTTTAAATTTTCAGCGATTTGACCCAATACTTTGTCACTGGCATTACTAAAAATTTGTGTGCCTTTTAAAATGGCTATTCTATCTTCCAAATTTGTCAATTTTGATATTCTAAAAGATTCTTCAATTGATTAAGTGATTTTTGGGTTTCATTTTCGAGATAACCTATCACAAACACAAATATAGGCTTCATTCGTATTCCTTTCACTTTTAATTTTTATAAGCTGAAATATTCAATTTGAATTACATATAAAGATAGAAATCTTTTGTTAAGCTGATATAGGGATTGGAATAGCTTCGATTACCAACCTCATGCAACGAAAGTCTTTCTATTTGATATTCCTTTTTGGTTCTTGTTAAAGTTAACAATACCCGATGTTCAGGTTTTTTATCATGTGGACGCACATTTAATTGCCTGTTTATATGGAAATCTTGAAATAAAGCTTGCTCCATGAATTGAGTAAATTCCTGGGTTGGCAGTATTACGTGCAACGAGCCGGAAGGTGTTAATAAATGAGATGCAGAATTCATCAAATCTTTAAATGACAGCGAACCGGTATGTCTGGCTTCTGATCGCTCCTTTCCGAAAGGTTTTATTCCGTTATTGAAGAATGGCGGATTGGTAATAATCGAATCGAATTTTCTATCAGGTAAATAATTTTTGATGTCGGAAAGTTTAATATGTACTCTATCGCTCCATTTTGAAGATTTAATGTTATACAAGGCCTCTTCATATGCCAATGGTTCTTTTTCAACTCCTACTATCATAGAACTGTGACTCCTTTGCGCCATCATCAATGCGAGTAAGCCTGTGCCAGTACCAATATCCAGAATTGTTTGTGCATTTTCTATTTTCGCCCATGATCCAAGTAGCACGGAATCAGTTCCAATTTTCATTGCAGAATTAACCTGACGTATTGAAAATTGCTTAAATCGGAATAAATCAGGCATGTTTTGAAATGAAAAGTTGTAATTGGATGATTATTTTTTTTAAAATACATATTTTAGAGCAGTTCCAAACAATTAATAGAACAATGAGTAACCAGGGATTTGTGCCACGAACTGACTTGGAAATTGCCCAGTCGGTATCGATTAATCACATTAAAGAAATTGCAGCCAGGCTGCAAATAGATGAAGATGACCTGGAATATTATGGTAAGTACAAAGCCAAATTACCTTTGAAATTAATTAAGCATGAGGTAGTAAATGACAACAACCTGATACTTGTAAGTGCCATTACCCCAACACCTCCCGGTGAAGGAAAAACGACAACATCGATTGGTCTCACCGAAGGATTAAATAAAATTGGGAAAAAAGCAATGGTTGTGCTGCGTGAACCGTCGCTAGGCCCGGTGTTTGGAATGAAAGGAGGAGCGGCAGGGGGTGGTTATGCCCAGGTTGTACCAATGGAAGATATTAACCTTCATTTCACAGGAGATTTTTCTGCAATAGAAAAAGCCAACAACCTTCTTTCAGCATTGATTGACAATAACATCCAAAGTACCCAACATGGTTTAGGTATTGATCCAAGAACTGTTTTATGGAAACGTGCAATGGATATGAATGATCGGTCTTTACGACAAATTGTTTCGGGGCTTGGCGGGAAAACCGGGGGTTTTTTGAGAGAAGCAGGATTTAACATAACAGCTGCTTCAGAGGTGATGGCTATACTTTGCCTTGCAGAAAATTTTAAAGAGTTAAAAGAGAAACTAGGCAACATATATGTTGGAGATACCTTCGAAAAAAAGGCAGTTTATGCCAGAGACCTCAAAGCAAATGGTGCGATGGCTGCTTTATTAAAAGACGCCATTAAACCTAATCTTGTTCAGACGCTGGAAGGCAATCCTGCTATAATACACGGAGGACCATTTGCCAATATTGCACAAGGGACTAACTCGGTGATTGCAACAAAAATGGGATTGTCGATGAGCGAATACGTAATTACTGAAGCAGGATTTGGAGCTGATTTGGGGGCTGAAAAGTTCCTCGATATCAAATGCGGCTATTCAGGATTGTCTCCGAAGGTAATTGTGTTAGTCAGTACGGTCAGAGCGTTAAAATACCATGGGGGAAAACCACTTACAGACTTAATAATACCAGACACAGAGGCCCTGGAAAAAGGCCTTGGAAACCTTGAAAAACACCTTGAAAACATTGGATTATTTGGGATTCCTGCGGTTGTAGCGATAAATAAGTTTATTACCGATACTGACGAAGAAATTGAAGTTATTACCTCAAAATGGGTTGAATTGGGTGTAAGGTGTGCAGTTTGTGAAGCCTGGGAAAAAGGAGGTGATGGTGCGATTGAGTTAGCTGATGAAGTGGTAAAAGCTGTTGCTGAGTGCACAGGCAAATACAAACCCGTTTACGATTGGAATGATTCAGTAACAGAAAAGATAAATAAAGTTGCATTGAGAATATATGGTGCTGGTTCTGTAACCTATACGCCAAGGGCAAAAAGCGACTTGAAAAAGTTGAATCGGTTAGAGATTGAAAATCTTCCTATTTGTATTGCAAAAACACAAAACTCATTATCTGACAACACAAAACTGCTGGGAAGGCCAGAGGGATTTAAACTGACGGTGAGAGAGATCGAAATTGCAACTGGTGCTGGTTTTATTATTCCAGTTACGGGCAATATTTTAAGGATGCCCGGATTGCCGTCCATACCTGCAGCTGAAGGTATAGATATTGATGAAGATGGAAAAATCACTGGATTATCCTAAATAAATGTCACAACACGGTATCAGTGGAGTTACAGTTTCCAGGATTGATGGAGAAACTCAATCCAGTCAACAGGACATTGTGGCTGTTGAAGAGCCATTGGAAATACGTATTGGGTATGGATCAGATACACGTGATCAGAAAAGCATTGCTGTTACCATGCGAACCCCGGGCCATGATTTTGAACTGGCATTGGGATTTTTGTTCTCAGAAGGCATTATCGACCATTTGTCTGACGTTGAAAATGTCCATTATTGCGAAGATGTTGGGAAACAGGATGAAAAAGAAAATGTTGTTAGGGTAGAACTTGCGCGGCATATTATTCCCGATTTCGAAAAACTCGAGCGGAATTTTTATATGACATCTTCATGCGGGGTGTGTGGCAAATCTTCTATCGAAGCTATTGAAGTATCTTGTGAGAAGATCAATGAAAGCTCTATTACAGATCGGCAGGTCATATTTGGATTAATTGATGAAATGGAGAAAAAGCAGCATCTCTTCGGAGCTACCGGTGGAATCCATGCCTCAGGATTATTCAATCTAAAAGGTAATCTGATGCTAGTCAGGGAAGACATAGGCCGACATAATGCTCTTGATAAAATTATAGGTGCTCGTTTTTTAAAGAAAGATATTCCAATTATCTCTTCATTACTGGTTCTTAGTGGAAGAGCGGGATTTGAGCTGGTTCAAAAATCTATCAGGGCACAAATTCCTATTCTCGTATCAGTTGGTGCCCCATCCAGCCTGTCTGTGGAATTAGCACAGGAATTTAACTTAACACTGATTGGTTTTTTAAAAGGTAAAAAATTAAATATTTATTCCGGGAAAGAGCGAATCAAATGAAATTAAGAATCACGAATGATGCCGTTCGAATACGGATTTCCAAAACTGAAGTAGAGCTACTCAAAGAAAATGAATCTGTAACTCTGGAGATAATTTTCCCTGGTTCCGAAACCTTTTCATGCGAAGTAATTCCTGACAATTCCGACTCAGTGAGAGTTAGTATGGAAGCAAATACTCTTTTTATTTACTTACCAAATCAGGAAGTCAAGTCCTGGAATCCATCCGAAATGATCCAGTTGGAGTCCGTATTATATTTAGAAAATGGAAAGGAATTGCTTATTTTAGTAGAGAAAGACTTTAAAAGATTGAGCAATCGGGCTCGAGAAGACGAATCTAATTTGTTTTCAAACCCAAAAAAGAATTAAATAAAAGCTATGTCCGAAAACCTAAGTCTACTGTCAGGAAGGAAAGGATTAAAAGATAACCTGTTTCGCCAACTTGTAAAAGATGGAGAAAAAACGGGTACCCTTGAAAACGAGCATCTGTTTTTTGTGAGGATTGTCATCGGGAAAAACCCCTAAAAGCCATTGTCCGCCAATGATCCATTCTTTATCCGGATGTGCTTCTGCATACGTTTTTAGTTCAGATAAAATTCCTTCCTCAGAAGCTGAATTTTTCAATGACAGGTTCATACTTCCATACCAGGGTGTTATAAATGGGTGTGCATGCAAATCGAACACACCGGGCATCATAAATTGCCCTTCCAGGTCAATCACTTCGGTTTTGTCGCCTATATAAGCCTCAACGTCGGCTGTTGAGCCAACATTTATAAATTTCCCACCTTTTATTGCCACCGCCTCAGCCCAGGGCTTGGCTTTATCCACAGTATAAATTTTACCATTTATGTAAATTGTATCTGCAGGTTCCTTTGATTGGTTATTGCAGGAAGATAATACCAGATAACTGATTAAAAAGAATATGGTTTTTTTCACTGATGTTTGATTTATGAGCGCTTTAAGTGCGATTTTGAATTATATTCTTCAAATAAAACAGAATCAATATCTTTTATTAAATATCGGTTTTAAAATCCACTTTCTCCTTAATTATCGTAATCAAGGCAAATATTCTCCAACGATGATGAGATTTGACAGTCCCCAATAAAAAAGGGCCCGATGGCCCTCTTAATTAATGATTGAATTTATTTCTTAATTAAAAATCCTCCCCTTTTTCCAATTGGGAAACAAATCCGGTCAGGAATCCCTTGCTTCCTGTTTTAATTTACTTTCGTGATTTAAGAGGTAAAGCCTCAGGTATCCCACACAACCCTTCATCGGGATTGAGTTACCTTGGGATAACCAGAGGCTTTTATTTATTAGTCAGTTTCGTATTCATTAGTCAGTTTCGTATTCAGATGTATCTACTCCCATATCTTTTAATAATTGGATACTGTTTGCTTTTACATTGGCAGGAGGGTCGAGTGATAAAGATTTTTTGAACGACTTGATTGCTTCCTTGTTATTACCCAATGTCTTATAGCATTCACCAAGGCTATCATAGACATTTGGATCTTTAGGGTTACGCTTTACATTCAATTGAAAATATTCAAGGGCTTTCTCATTTTTACCCTGACCCATCATTTGATATCCCAATGCATTCAATTGTGGATTTGTTGCCAATTCAATGGCTTCAGCATAAGTGGCAGAAGCATCTTGTCCTGCTTTTTCAGTTAAGCCTGCCTTTACAAATAATGTTTGGAAGTTTTTGTTTCCTGCTATTGCCTGATCGGCCCATTTCATTCCTTCTTCAAGGTGCACGTTGTTTTGTAAGCAATATCGCGCTGCGGAAGCAGGACCTTGCCAACCGAAGCCGGCTGTATTTCTCAACTGATTCTTTGCATTTGCTATCACAATTTCATGTACATCATAAGATACCTTAAAAGGATATCGTTTCTTTTCCCAATCCAGAACAGCTACTGCAGACGAATTGTCAATGTCAACAAAATCAAATGTTAATCGTTCTGTGTGAGGGATTTCCTGAGAAGTAACCGTTACGCGGAGTTGATCTTCATCCTGGCTGTAAAAGAAACTACCCCAGGAAGTAGAATTTTTAGAAAATATGATATCAGCTTTACCGTCTTCATGCAGTCCAACAAATAGACCATAAGTTCCAGCAGGAATTGATTTTCCTTCTATCGTAGCATCATCAGAGAATGTAATGGTTGTATTTTCATTAGCACCGGCTCTCCATGGCGCTGCAGTTGCAGATCCAAACCCCAGGTTGTTATATCCATAGTGAGCAAGATTGGTTCCCCATATCGTTCGTTCTCTTACTGAAGGTCTCGAGTAGTTAATTGTAACCGTAGAAATACCAATCGTTTGAGTGATCTCTGATGCGGGGCTTGCCGCACGTGGTGTTGTAATTGTTTGAGTATAGCCCGATGTTGCAATTGCAATCATCAATACCAACCCAATGGATTTTGATAAAAATTTCGTTTTCATGTTTTTGATTTTTTGGTTTAGGAATAAATAACAGTAGGCGGTTGTTATGCTCCTTATTCAACGGCCTTCATGATTAAACGGTTCCCAAATGTGAAGCCTAAAATCCAATTTTGGGGATGGACGGTGATTAATTGTGATAAGAAGGGAAATTTAATAAATTATTCCTAATTACCATCCCGAAGATTGGGGGAGGAAATGTAATCTTCTTTATCTTGATCGTTTTTTCAAAATTACAGGGGCTTGAATTGCTCAAATGCTTGCTTGCAATTATGGCAATAGTGCATCGATCTGCATAGCGTTGGGCCAAAGGGAGTTTTTAGTTCTGTATTGGAACTATCACAATAAGGGCACGGGGTATTTTCCAGGATATCAATATCGATCACCATATTATGTTTGGCAGGAGGAGCCAGCCCAAACGCTTTCAGAGCAGCACGTCCTTTATCTGTAATTAGATTGGATGTCCATGCTTTTTTAAATGACACACTGGTTTCTACCTCTGTTATTCCTTTAGATTTAAGAACATCGACAACATCATTTCGCATGTAATCCATTGCCGGGCATCCTGAAAAAGTTGGCGTCATGGAAACTGTCACTTTCTCATCTGTAATTTCTATGCCGGTAATTACTCCAAGATCCACGAGCGAGATAACAGGAATTTCCGGATCTTTTACTTCTTCCAACCAATCAAAAATTTGAGCTTCAGTTACCATTCAGCCGATGGATCAATATTGATTACTTCTGACATTTCATCAAGGAGCGGTTGAAGGTGAACACTATGATCCCCAGTGCGACCACCATAAGCTGGTGCAATATCTTTATCAGGCAGATGTAATTTAGTACCAGCCAGAATTTCCAATACTGTAGATTTCCATTTGTTGAATATTTCATCCTCCCCGACAAAAATCCCATCATCAATTAGTTGATCTTCAAATGGTGATTTCTCGAAGATACCCAAAGCAAATGTGAAGGACTCGTCAAGTACTTTCTGCATTCTGTCGATGGATTCTTCAGTAGCGTTGCCTAATACATTAATTAGGCTTTTTGCATGCATTGTATGATACCGGACCTCCCCACGAAATTTATTTGCCGCTTCTGCAAGAGGAGTATAGGAGGAGTGTCTCAACTGATCCCACCGATGCCAGTCGGCATTGTCAAATAGAAATTGTCTGATGAGAGAGAAGTCATACTCGCCTATTGGTAATTCCACGTAGGTGCAATTATGAAATTGATTTGAATTTCGACTAAATGCCACAATATCAGGCTCTGATTCCCCTAAATCCTGAAGCAATTTGAACAAAACCTGGCTCTGCCCAATTTTATCCTGTGCCATGGATGAAAATGCAATGTCTTCTTCCAGAATCGGTCCCAAACCTGTCCATTCGGAATTACGGTGTCCCAGAATTAATAAATCATCTGCCATTTTATACAGCAATTCTTTTAAAGCATCATTGTTCATTTGGTGGCTTTGTATTTTTTAATTCTATCTGCTCCTTTGTAATCCAATGCTTCTCTGAACGTTTTTTCGGGGGTTGTGAACCATAGCATCTTATCCTCTTCCTCAGAGGTAAAAAAGTCGTTTGTCTTTACCATCCGGATATTCAACACTGGTTTTGCCGGGTTACCGGGATCAAGGTTTTGTTTGGCCATGTAAAATGCTGCATCATCTGATCCTGCTTTCACCGACCCGGCATATGTGTGCTGTTTTCCTCTCTTGAAAAGATGAAATACCTTATAGTTTTTTAGCTCAGAAGGAGAGGAGGTTTCACTTTCTATAATGGTGTCATATACGTTTCGACCACCATCAGACATATCACTCACGATTACCTTGTCACTTCTCACTATTCCCATTCCAATACATGTTCCACGTCTTCCAAACTGTTCTTTGGCAAATACAAAAGCCATTTCTTCATCAAAAGCATGTATAATACCTTCATGAATCATCGGTCTTCCTTCGCGAGGTTGCACAAACACTTCATATGTTTCCAACTGATCCATCGATTCTTTTGAAAGGTCACTGTCCCATTCTTTTATATCCAATCGATTTACCCTTGGATCAAGCGATTTTCCCTCAGTTTCCATCAGGCCAAAGGGGTTGCGTAACTGGAAGTTGGTCGCTGGAGTGCTTGTCGTACCCATCGCCCCCGCTCTTCAGCGGTACGACGAACGGCGAGACGTTCTTTGTTACAGGGGCCATCACCATTGATTACACGCTTGAATTCTTCCCAGTCGGGTTCGGTATAGCCCCATTTACCATCCTCGTTCTTTCTGACTTTTTCATCTGGGACCGTCAAATCCAACTCCCATATTTTTGGTACATACATACCCAGCCATTGCTGTCTGGTATCATCATTTGACATCATTTTTACCTTCCATTTCATTAATATCTCAGTATGTGCTGAAATTTTATCAGGTGGACCGAAGAACATCAACATAGGTTTCCACCAGCGATTAATGGCTTCCTGCATCATTTTTCGCTGAATGTCAGTACCGGTTGCCATATGAATGACACAATGATGACCGTATTTCAAATGGAAGGCTTCTTCCACACAAATTCGTTCAAGCGCCCTGCAATAAGGGCCATAGCTACCCCTTGAATTGGCAACCTGGTTCACGATCGCTCCGGCATCCACTAACCATGAAATAAAACAGGAGTCGGCCCAGGTAAAGGCCGGATAATTAAATACGTTGCTGTATTTGGATTTTCCATTGATTAAATCCAGAATCATCTGCTCCCGGGATTTTCCCAAAGTTTCGGCTGCACTATAAAGTAGCTGTGCATGGCCAACTTCATCCTGGACTTTTGCCATGAGGGCCAGCTTGCGCTTAAACCCGGGAGCTCTGGTAATCCACGTTCCTTCAGGCAACGCCCCGATAATTTCACTATGTGCGTGTTGCTCTATCATGCGGATGAGTTGTTTTCGATACAAGCTGGGCATCCAATCTACTGGTTCAATTTTTTCTCCCCTTCCAATCCGATCTTCAAATTCCTGCAGTTTTACAGGGTCTTCATCCATAAGGACATCTTTGCTCATGGGTTCAAACAAATTGCCTCCTCCGTACATAGTTTAGTTTTTAATAATTCCGTTAAACAATAACTGATTGATATTATCAATGATCTTTGATCGGTGGCCACCGTGATACCAGAAGGATAATCCATTTAGTGCTGAGAAAATGAAGTTTGATAAAATAGTGGGATCACCTTCATGGAATTCTCCGGATTTCATCCCGTTCCGTAAAATGTCCTGAAATCGACTTTCATAACTCTTTTTCAATTCTTTGAATTCTTCCATTCCAGAACCTTTCAAATGCTTCCATTCATTCCACATCACAGCTGAAGCATCCAGGTTCTTGGATATTACCTTAATATGTGATGCTATGGCTGCTTGAAGCATCTGCTTATTTGAATTATGATGTTCAGCTTTTGAAAGCCCTTTCATGAATTTTCCGGCCATTTCAAGACAAATCTTCTTTAGGATGTCTTCTTTTGATTTAAAATGTGAATAGATACTGGGAGCTTCAATACCAGAATGTTGAGCTAAATCGCGTACTGAAGCACCTGAATAGCCTTTATTCTTAAACATGATAGTTGCCTGCCGTTTAATTTCATCTTTACGTGAAAAACCGCTTTTTTTGAGCTTAATACTGTCCAGTTCAACCATTACCCAAATTTAATTAAACTAACGGTCGTTAGCAAATACGGAACAATACTGATGTCAAACTTTTTCCAGACGTTTAATAATTATTTTCATGGAATTATTGCTGTTCCGTTGTTGGCATTCTCTTTTTTATATCTTGAATTTGATCAGGGAAACCTGGAGCCTTTAGTTGGTGGCAGAAGTTATTACTGGGAATCCGGAGTAATGTTCTTGATTAGTGCTGCATATATATATTATATGTTTAAAAAGGTTAAAATTTCAATAAGTGGAATAGGAACAGGGAAGCTGGAAGAAAGACTGGCTACTTATTCAAAAACACTCATCCGGTTTTACATGATGGTGACTTTACCTGGTGCGATTGCGGTAATATTGATGTATATAACGGGTGAAATGAGTTTTAGCCTGATTTATATACTTGAATTGTTTCTTTTATCTATTCGGCGACCCTCAATAACTTCTATTGTCAGAGATCTCAAACTTACCGGAGAAGAAAAAGAAATAGTACTAAAAAGAAAAAGCTTCAGTACAGGGTCTAGGGTCGAATGATTTCAACAGAATAAGTAAGTTTAGCATTTAACGTATCGGCAACAGTGCAATACTTCTCGATGGATAATTTGGCTACTTTCATGAACTCTTCTTCATTCACATCAGAAGAAGTAAGGAAATATTTAAGATGTATATCCGTATAGCCTCTGGGAAAGGTTTGCTTTCGAACTCCATCCGTTTCTATCTGGATATTCCGTACATCTTTTCTTTTCTTTTTTAAGATGGTCACAATGTCAACAACAACACAACCTGAAAGAGCACTCAGTAATAATTCCGGAGCATTTAACCCCTTTTTCTCATCTCCATCGCGCATATCGACAGTAACTTTGTGCCCATCTTCATTGCTGGATTCGTAAACATAATCTTCAATGTATGTTGTCTTTATCATTTCCTCTACGTTTTGCTGGCAAAAGTAATGAATCGTAACTGCAATTAATGACGTTGAATGTTTGGATATGCTCTGCTACTTTGTAATAAATTGGTAAGTTTGGTGTTATTGATTTGTACAGTAAAGTGAAGTTGAAATTATAAAAGTGATGAAGTACGCCATATTTCCATTGAATCTTTTTATTCTCCCCGGAGAAAAAACCTATTTGCACATTTTTGAGCCAAGGTACAGGCAAATGCTTAAAGATGTGGAGAAGACAAATATGCCTTTCGGTTTATATTATGAAAATGATGACAATGAGGCTAAGTATGGAACAATGGTAAGTCTTGTTGAGGTTGTAAAGAGGTATCCTGAAGGAAAAATGGATATACAGATTCAAGGTGAATACATATTTCGTCTTGATACTTTTTATGACACTTATGAAGATAAACTTTATTCCGCAGCAGATATTTCACGGCTTGATGCAAAGGGCAATGAAGAGCTTGACTATCAAAGTTTCAAAGAAATTTCGAAACTAATCAGATTAAGAGATGAGGATAAGTTAGTTGAAATACCAAGATTTATCTGGGATGCTGCAGTGGATTTAAATCTAACTTCCCAGGATAAATATGAAATTGCCAGGATGGGAACAGTGGAAAATCAGCAAGCTTTACTCCGCAGTCATATCCAACTTCGAAAGGCCATTCTGGATCAGGAATTGCAACAAAATTTTGATATCAATCAGAACTAATAGCAAAAAGTATAGGACCTGGCCAGGCTGAAATTTTAAAGTGCAGCCAGTGCTGCTTTATAGTTTGGTTCTTGTCCTATTTCTGGCACTTGTTCAGTGTATTTGATATAGCCCTCTTCATCAATAACAATTACAACTCTTGACAAAAGGCCAGCAAATTTGCCATCTGAAATCCGATTTTGATAAGCAGCAGCAAAGTTTCCATCACGGAAATCTGACAGGGGAACTACATTTTCAATTCCTTCTGTTGTACAGAATTTATAATGTGATGTTGGCAAATCCTTAGAAATACATAACACCGTAGTATTTTCCAGATTGGCTGCCTCTTTGTTAAATGTTCTTATTGAAGTTGCACAAATTCCGGTATCAAGACTTGGAAAAATATTCAAAATCACCTTTTGACCTTTGTAATCGCTTAGTGCCCCCTTGCTAAAATCGCTTTTGGTCAGGCTAAATCCCGGAGCTATACTTCCAACAGCCGGTAAATCCCCCTGGGTGTGTATTTCAATACCACCCAATGTAATGGTTGCCATAGTTTATGGGTTTGGTTGTCTTAAAAATACAAATAAATTCAACGAGCATAAACGATGTGACCATCATACCATGGGTGAAGTAACTAACTGAAACCCAATCAAAATTGAATGTCGATTGGGAGAAAAACTATTTTATCTTTTCTCTCTTCTTTTCCTTGACCCTGCTCCCCAGCAGCGCCTATGCGAAGGCGCAGTGAAAAGAAGCAGCGCCATAGACATCCTTTGGGAAAATCAAGACAATGAAATCCAAATTTCGATTGCTTAAAAAGATTTAGGAATTTAGAATTAATCAGGAACCTGTGAATTATTACATATTCCGTCGATATTGTCCACCAACTTCAAACAACGCATGCGTAATTTGTCCCAATGAACAAACTTTGGTGGTTTCCATCAGTTTTTCAAATATGTTGTGATTCTGGATAGCAGCTACTTTCAGCTCATTTAGTTGAATTTCAGAATCT
>SMVB01434635.1_pt1 | contig 14394 bp, 11 predicted proteins | sample 2456461 | NCBI WGS metagenome assembly SMVB01 (sample SAMN11095934, study PRJNA526329) | marine sediment metagenome | biome: Marine sediment; feature: Surficial sediment; material: Deep marine sediment; isolation source: Hadal surficial sediment | place: Pacific Ocean | collected 2014-05 | depth... | reverse complement strand
TGCCCGAAGGGCTCCCCTTCGAGCCGGCTGGCGATCTCGAGAATGAGGGAATTCCAACCTACCGGTTGTCGGGAGAGCTCGAGTAACGCCTCGCGGTGAGATCCAGGTCCGCGAAGCAGATGTCCGGTTCAACCTCGCAGACACCTCGACTTGTGCCGGTGGCGGAGCCACATCAGCCCGGGCGGATAGGAACGCGAAGCGGTCGCTGGAGCGCCGAGAAGTTCGAGAAATGGCAAGTATCGGGCAATGATCTGGAGCGGCCGGGTTAGCCAACCGTTGCGATTGTTCTTTCTCCGAGAGGAGCGCGAGTTCGTCCCCTAGTTCTGGGGCATCGACTGACGAGATTTTGTGGGCCGCGGCAGAAACGAGATCGAAAATTCAAGCCCGCCGCGGGCTCCCTGCGGCGGGTTGGTTTCAAGCTGCGCAGGTGGCTGCGAGTCGGCATGACCGGTCGTCCGCGGGGATCGCCCGGGGCCCCCGCTCGAAAATGAGCGGATTGAACCGTACTCGGTGGCGCGCCCTGCGCTAGCTCCACGGGCCGGACAGGCCCGCCGCCGGGTCGCACAGTGACTGGAACCGTGCCAGTCGAACGACGTTGCGGTCGCGGTAGCTCAGCATCGGCATCAAGCCCCGGTCCAGGATCGCGGCGGCCGCGCGCTCGGCGAGGCAGATCTCGGCGCAGGGGGTCAGGCGGCTGACGCCGCCCTCCTGGTACGCGTGGGCCGGCAGGTCTTCGAGCGCCAGCTGGTCGCCGGGCTGCATCAACCAGCCGCGGGCCTCGAACGACTGGGCGAGCAGCTTGGCGCAGGCGAACGCGGGATTGCCCCACAGAAACGTCTCGTGGTCGGGGGTCGGGGGGAGTTCCTCGAACTCGAAGCGTTCGACGGCGTCCGTCTCCGCGCCGTAGGGCAGCCGCAGCAGCAGGCGCGGCAGGGCCAGCCCAAGAAAGCTCGCCGCCGGGCTCTTGCGCAGTGCCTGCCAGCGCCGGGCGTCGTCGGCGCCGGCGGGTTCCCACTGCTGCAGGTCCGGCAATTCGACGGCAGAGCCACAGCCCAGCAGTCGGGGATCGGCCGCGGCCAGCAGCGGGCCGCCGGCCTGTGAGGCCAGCGCCCCCAGCCGTTCGAGCAGCACTACATCGTCCGCGGTCGGCCCGAAGCGGTAGTTGCCCACGATCACCGACCAAGGCTCGCCCCCGGGTGTGCGAACGCGGCGTTCGACGAGCGAGGTGTGGAGACCGGAGCCGGAGGCATCAGCACCCGCAGCCAGCAGGTCCGCGGCGAGTTCGTCCTTGCTGAGGTCGAGCAGGAAGAACTTCAGCCGCTCGCCGGTCTCGAGGCTGCTGACGAGATCGTGAAGCGAGCGCCAAGCGGACTCGAGCGCCTGAAAGGCCGGGTCGTGCAGGAGCGCGCGCATGCGCTCGGTGATGCCCGCGTCGAGTGCCGCTACTAGCTGGGGCTGCTGCGGGTCGCGCCCCGGAACCAGGTAGGGCTCGACGATCGCGCGGATGATCTGCGCGAAGTCGGGCCGGGTCGCGGGGCGCGGGCCGGCTTCTGTGCGCCCCGTCGCCGGCCTGCCGAGCAGTCGCTCCAGAGTGGTGGAGTCGTCCTCCGGCGGGGCGGCGGATGGGGACGGTGCCGGCGGCTCCGTGGGCGCCGGGACCTCGGCGGCCCAGCGCTTCAGCTCGGCGGCGGCCTCTGGATAGCTGGCGGGATCGAGCAGCCGCGCGCGCTGCTGCTTGAGCGCCCGAAACAGCTGGTGCCCGTCGAAAAGCGAATCGGGATGGAAGTCGTCGATGCGCTTGAGCTCGACGACCATTTCGGCGCCGGACGGATCACCAAAGGGCAGATGCAGCCGGGGTGCCAGGCGGAACATCACGTCGTCGAGATTGTCGACGTCCACCGGCACCACGGGCCGCTCGGCGAGCCCGGCGCCGTGCTCGAGCAGGCCGCGATTGGCGCGCCCCGAGAAGTCTCCCAGGATCAGGATGTGCATCGGGGAAGCGTCCGTGGCCAAATAGCGTGTGCGCTGTGTCTCGAGCTCCAACTCGACGCGTCCCGCCATGGCTGACCCCTATCTCGTCACCCATCCTACCCACCCATCCTGACCCGATGTCAACTACACTGTACGTCGCGGTTTGCCGGTCCCGGCGCGCCTGATTGTCTTCGCGCCGGCCCGGGCGCTTGAGGCCAATTGGGAGTCGACTTGGCGACGATCGATGAGCTCTACTTCCACACGCTGGGGCGAGATGTCGAGCGAATCGACATGGAGCTGGCACGGCTCGAAGAGGCCACGGAACGGCCCGGGGGCGGGCGTGACCGAGCCGTCGTGACGAGACGGATCGAAGCCGCCGCGCGGACGCTACAGGGCAAGCTTGACCAGGAGAGTGCCATGCTGTGGATGCTCTTCCAGGAGCCCGCGCGACACTCGCAGACAAAGATGATGCACCAGCGCATCGGGCGCATGTTTGATCGGATTCTCGCGCTGCTGCGGCCGCAGCAGCTGAGTCACGCCAACGACTCGCTCGCGGATAAGGTCCAGAAGATTCAGCAGCTCCACCGGGAGATCGGAGGCCACAAGACGATTCAGCAGACCTCGATGCCCGATCCGGCCTACTGGCAGCACTCGCCCGTCCGGGGGCTGGAGGCCGACCCGTGGTCCAGCCTGGTGCTGCTCTCGGCGGTTTTGTTCGACTTCGTCCATGTCATGATGAAGCGCTCGAAGCACTGACGGTCCCATGGGTGGAACCCGGATGAGCCTCCCCGAGCTTCTCGAACGTCTGCCAGTCCGGACCGGCGCCAGGAGGCGCAGGGGTCACGGTCGGCGGAGCGACCCTACGCGGATCCCTGGCGGAGCCTCTCGAGGCCCGTCCGCGCGAAGTCTTCGCGGGGATACGTCGTACCTGCCGAACCGGAACGTGGCGGAGTCGTGGGTGTATGATACGCGGCGCGGGTGTGCGCTGCCGCGCGACATCCGGCCGAAGCTTTGCAGCACGGGGTATTGCGGCGGGCTGTGGAAGTTTCGTAAGAAGGAATGGCCGAGGCGAAGGCGTTGCGGGGCTTTGCGGTCGCGACGGCGGGGGAAGAGATGATCCGACAGGTCGTGATCGACGAGAACGGAGTCCACGAGCCGCCGCCGCAGTCCTCTCGGCGCGCCGAATCCGAGGAGTGATTCCCATGAGAACGTTTGACGTTGAGGCACTGCTGCTGGAGTGTTCGCCCGAGGCGCCCTCCGGCGAGAACCTCGAGTACGAAGACCCGCTGTTTCTGGAGATGCATCAGGCGGCGGAGGGTAAGCCCGCGCAGCAGATGGGCGACCATACGATCCCCGCCGAGGAGCCGAGCTGGACGGAGGTGAAGAAGAAGGCCCTCGAACTCGCGAGCCGCACCAAGGACTTTCGCGTCGTCGTGCCCCTGATCCAGGCAATGGCACGCACAGACGGTTTGGAGGGCCTGCGCGATGCCCTCCTGCTGCTGCGCGGATACGTTCAGCAGTACTGGGACACGGTCCACCCCCAGCTCGACCCCGAGGAAGACAACGATCCCACCGAGCGGATCAATGTGCTGGAGGGACTCAAGGATCGGACGGGAGAGTTCGCGGTCGAGTCGCCGGTGCTCGCCGCGGTTCGCGACACGCCGCTCGTCACCTCGAAACAGCTAAGGTGCAGCTTCGGATTCCGGGACGTGCTGATCGCGCGCGGCGAGTCTCCATTCGCGGGAGACGGGGAGCCCCCCACCGAGAGTCAGATCAGCGGCGCCGCCACCGAGACCGACCTCGACGAGATGCGGACGACGGCTGAGGCCTGTGCCGAGGCGCGAGACACGGTGATTGCGCTCGAAGCCGACCTGACGGAGCGGGTCGGGCAGATGCAGGCGCCCGACCTGAGCGGGCTGCCGGCGCTGCTGGGGCAGGTGCACGCCTTCCTCGCCGAGCAGCTGGCAGCGCGCGGCGTGGGAACCGCAGGGCTCGGCGGCGAGGAAGCCGTGGAGGTGGCCGGCGGCGGCGGCGGCGAGATCCGCTCGCGCGAGGAGGTGATCCGGGCGCTGGAGCGGATCTCCCGATATTACGAGGCGCGCGAGCCCTCGAGCCCAATCCCGCTGCTGATGGAGCGTGCCCGGCGGCTGGTGCACGCAAACTTCATCGAGCTGGTGACCGACCTCGCCCCCGATGGATTGTCGCAGATCGAGAATCTCCGCGGCCGCCGAGCGGGCCAAGACGACGCCTCGGAATAAGCGTCCCAGCCGAGGCGATCAAAAGACGAAAGTCGTCGTCCCCACCAATAGTCTTGACAAGACGAGTTTGTCGAGTCCTTAATTGCGTTCGCCGTCAGGCGCAAGCTAGGAGGAATAAGCGCGATGGCCCAAGAAAGCAGTCAAAAATTCATCGGCCGCAACCGGGCCCCCCGGGTGCAGATCGAGTACGAGCTGGAGGTCTACGGCTCGCGGAAGAAGATCCAGCTGCCCTTCGTGATGGGGGTGATGGCGGATCTCTCGGGCAAGCCCGAGGAGCCGCTGCCCGAGGTCGCCGACCGCAAGTTCCTCGAGATCGACGTCGACAACTTCGACGACCGCATGAAGGCCATGAAGCCCCGCGCCGCCTTCCGGGTCAAGAACACGCTGACCGGAGAAGGCGAGCTCCCCGTCGACCTCACCTTCGAGAACATGGACGACTTCTCGCCCGCGGCGGTCGCTCGCAAGATCGAGCCACTGGCCAAGCTGCTGGAAGCGCGTACCCAGCTGCAGAACCTGCTCACCTACATGGATGGCAAGACCGACGCCGAAAAGCTGATCGGACGCCTACTCAACGACCCGGCTCTGATGCAATCGCTGACGGCTGCTCCGAAGCCCGATTCCGGGGAGTCGGAGGCCGGCGGCGAAGCAGGAGCCAACGCGGAGGAGTCTTCCGATGGCTGATCCCACCCCCGAAGTCGAGGAACAGGCAGCGCCGCAGGCGGAAGCCGAGCACGAGGGCGATTTCTCTGCCCTGCTCAAGAAGAAATTCCGGCCCAAGACCGACCGGGCGCGCGAGGCGGTCGAAGCGGCGGTGCAGACGCTGGCGGAGCAGGTGCTGCGCGACACCGGCGTCGTCAGCGCCGACGTGGTCAAGACCGTCGAGTCGCTGATCGGCGAGATCGATCGCACGCTCAGCGCCCAGATGAACCAGGTGCTCCACTCCGAGGATTTCCAGAAGGTCGAGTCCGCCTGGCGCGGCCTCCACTATTTGGTCCACAACACCGAGACGGACGAGATGCTCAAGATTCGCGTGCTGAACATCTCGAAGAAGGAACTCGCGAAGACGCTGAAGCGGTACAAGGGCATCACCTGGGACCAGAGCCCGTTCTTCAAGAAGATCTATGAGGAGGAGTACGGACAGTTCGGCGGGGAGCCCTTCGGCTGCCTGGTGGGGGATTATACCTTCGACCACAGCCCGCCCGACGTCGAATTGCTCACGGCGATGGGCAAGATTGCCTCGGCGGCCCACGCGCCATTCATCGCCGGCGTCGCCCCGAGCCTGATGAACATGGATTCGTGGCAGGAGCTGAGCAATCCCCGCGATCTGACCAAGATCTTCCAGACGGCGGAATACGCCCCGTGGCGATCCCTGCGCAACTCGGAAGACTCACGTTATATCGGGCTGGCGATGCCGCGCTTCCTGGCGCGCCTACCGTACGGGGCCAAGACGGATCCCGTCGATGAATTCGATTTCGAGGAGGAGACCGAGCGAGGCAATCACTCGGCCTACACGTGGTGCAACTCCGCCTACGCCATGGCGCGCAACATCAACGTGGCGTTCAAGCTCTACGGCTGGTGCACGCAGATCAGAGGCGTGAAATCCGGCGGAGCCGTCGAGGACCTTCCGTGTCACACCTTCCCGACTGACGATGGCGGTGTGGACATGAAGTGTCCCACTGAGATCGCAATCACGGATCGGCGCGAGGCGGAGCTGGCCAAGAATGGCATGATGCCGCTGCTCCACAGGAAGAATGACAATTTTGCTGCGTTCATCGGCGCCGAATCGCTGCAGAAGGCAGCCGAGTACGAGGACCCCGACGCCACGAAGAACGCCATGCTGTCAGCACGTCTCCCGTACATGTTCGCCAGCTGCCGCTTCGCGCACTACCTCAAGTGCATGGTCCGCGACGAGATCGGGACGTTCAAGGAGCGGGAAGACGTGGAACGGTGGCTCCACGACTGGATTCAGCAATACGTCGACGGCGACCCCACTCATTCGAGTCAGGCCACGAAGGCGAAGAGACCTCTCGCGGCCGCTGAGGTGACGGTGACGGACTCGGAAGACAATCCTGGCTACTACAACGCCGTCTTCCACCTGAGGCCGCATTACCAACTCGAGGGGATGAGCGTCTCGCTGCGCCTGGTGTCGAAGCTCCCGTCCCTGAAGGAAGGTGCGAAATGACACGCTCTAGCGTTGAAGAACTGTGAAGCACTTCACAGCGCCGGATACGGGACCCCGGTAGGCTCGGTTCGACGGCAACAGAGGCACTGAACGCCTCGAAACAAAGGGAATACGATGGCCATAGACATGTTCCTCAAAATCAACGGAATCGATGGCGAGTCCAAGGACAAGGCGCACAAGGCCGAGATCGACGTCTTGGCTTGGAGCTGGGGAATGTCCCAGTCCGGCACGTCCCATTTGGGTGGCGGCGGTGGAGCGGGCAAGGTCAGTGTGCAGGACCTGTCCTTTACGAAGTACGTGGACAAGGCCTCGACCGCTCTGATGAAATTCTGCTGCGACGGTGGGCACATCGATCAGTGCCTGCTGACCGTCCGCAAGGCGGGACAAACGCCGCTCGAGTACATCAAAATCACCATGGACAATGTCATGGTGACCTCGGTGTCCACCGGGGGCAGTGGCGGAGAGGACCGCATCACGGAGAACGTGACGCTCAACTTCGCCCAGGTGACCGTGGACTACATGGAGCAGAAGCCGGACGGCGGCGGCATGGCGGGCGGCACGCTGACCTGGGACATCGAAGCGAACGTCGAATAGCTAGGCGGGACGATCTCCGAGGAGGCGACATGGGGCGGCGTCAACGTCGCCGCATGACATTGACCCTCGGCGTTAGGCCGTGGTGGCGAGACTTTGAGAGCAGCAGAAGAGAACATTCGCGCAGGGCGGCTGGGCGATGCGCTGGAGCAACTTCAGCAGCAGGTCCGCACGGATCCCGGTAAGGCCGAGCTTCGGGTCTTCCTGTTCCAGCTGCTGTGCGTCTCCGCACAGTGGCAGCGGGCGCTGACCCAGCTGCAGGTCTTGCACGAACTCGATGCCTCCGCACTTCCCATGGTTACGGCCTATGCGGAAGCGGTGCGTTGTGAGACCGTGCGCGAAGAGGTCTTCGCCGGCAAGCGCTCTCCACTGATCTTTGGCGACCCGAAGCCCTGGATTGCGCAGCTGGTGGAGGCGCTCCGCCAGGACGCGGAGGGACAACACGCCGAGGCGTCGCGCCTGCGCGGGCAGGCTCTGGAGGAGGCCGGGACCTCGAGCGGATCGATCGACGGCCACGAGTTCGAGTGGATCGCCGACGCCGACCCGCGCCTGGGACCGGTGCTCGAGGCGATCGTCAACGGGCATTACTACTGGATCCCGTTTCAGCGGATCCGCCGCATCCGACTGGAGGCGCCTGACGATCTGCGGGACCTGGTGTGGATGCCGGCGCAATTCACCTGGGCCAACGAGGGTGAGGCGGTGGCACTGATTCCGTCGCGTTACCCGGGTGTGACGTCCGGAGACGACCCGCAGCTGCTGCTCTCGCGCCGCACCGAGTGGACGTCGCCGTTCCCGGATTTCTACGTGGGACACGGCCAGCGCCTGCTGGTCACCGACCAGGACGAGTATCCGTTGCTCGAAGCCCGAACGGTCGAGCTGGCCAACCAGCAGCCAGGCACGGAGACCGACGTTGGCTGAGCTCTTCCAGAAGGAGCGGCTCCAGCCCTCACTGCTCGACCGTCTCACCGACGATGAACCGGAACGCCGGCAGGAGGGGCCCAATAAGCGCTTCTTTTCGGTGGCGCGGCTGCGGACCGTGATCCAGCGCGACGTATCCTGGCTGCTCAACACCTGCAACCTGGAGACGGTTCAGGATCTGAGCGAATACCCCGAGGTCGCGCGTTCCGTCGTCAACTACGGCATCTCGGACCTCACGGGCGCCAACGTGAGTGGCTTCGACGCGCGGGCGCTCGAGCGCATGGTCAAGCAGGCGATCATCGACTTCGAGCCGAGGATCCTGCGCAATACCGTGACGGTGCGTGCCTTCGTGGACGAAGGTCAAATGAGTCCCAGCGCGCTCAAGTTCCAGATCGAGGGCGAGCTGTGGGCCCACCCGGCACCGGTCGACATCGTGCTCCAGTCTGAGATCGATCTCGAGAACGGGCTGGTTTCCGTGCAGGAGTAGGGCTGACGCGATGGACCCCCGCCTGCTGCGTCTGTACGAACGCGAGCTCGAGCTGCTTCGAGCAATGGGGGCCGAGTTCGCGGAGGAGTTTCCGAAGATCGCGTCGCGCTTGAGCCTTGAGCCCTTCGAGTGCGCCGATCCCTATGTGGAGCGCCTGCTCGAGGGCTTCGGCTTCCTGGCCGCGCGTGTGCAGCTGAAGATCGAGGCCGAGTTTCCGCGCTTCTGTCAGCACCTGTTCGAGAACATCTACCCGCACTACCTGGCCCCGACGCCTTCGATGGCGGTGGTCCGCTTCGACCCGGACCTGACCGAGGGAGAGCTCAGCAAGGGCTTCGAGATCGAGCGCGGCACGCGCATCCGCAGCTCGCGGGGCCGCGGCGAGAGCACCGCCTGCGACTACCGCACGGCGCACCCGGTCACGCTCTGGCCGCTCGAGATCGCCTCGGCGCGCTACGTCACGCAGTCGCGCGAGCTCGCCAAGCTCGAGGGGGAGGGATTCCAGCGCACGCGCGCGGCGCTTCTGCTGAGCCTCCGCTGCACCGCCGGTCTCAAGTTCAACGAGCTCGCGCTCGGCCAGCTCCCGATCTTCATCCGGGGCGAGGGCGAGCTGCCCCACCATCTCTACGAGCAGATCCTCGGCCAGTCGCTCGGCATGGTGGCGAGCCCCGCCGGTCCGAACCCGCCCTGGCGCGAAGCGATCCGGCGCAGCGCGATCCGCCCGCTCGGGTTCGAGGATGATCACGGACTTCTGCCCTATGGGCCGCGCTCGTTCGAGGGCTACCGGCTGCTCCAGGAGTACTTCGCCCTGCCGCAGCGGTTCTCGTTCGTCGAGCTCGGCGGGCTCGAGCGATCGGTCCGCAACTGCTCCGAGTCCGGGCTGGATCTCATGATTCTCTTCGACCGCTCGGATCCGGTGCTCGAGAACGCCGTCGACAGCTCGCACTTCGCCCTCTTCTGCTCGCCGGTCATCAACCTGTTCGAGAAGCGCACCGACCGCATCAACATCACCGATCGCAGCCACGAGCTACACGTCGTCGCCGACCGCACACGTCCGATGGACTTCGAGATCCACACCGTGCAGTCCGTGACGGGCTTCGGCAGCGGCCAGCGCGAGCAGGAGTTCCTGTCCTTCTACAGCTCGCGCGATCGCACCGCGGGCCGCGAGGACACTGTCTACTACACGGTCCGCCGTGAGCCGCGCGTGCTCTCGTCGAAGCGCAAGCGGCACGGACCCCGCTCGAGCTACATCGGAAGCGAGGTCTTCCTGACACTGGTTGATCCCCGGGAGGCGCCCTACGCGGGCGACCTGCGCGAGATCGGGGTCACAGCCCTTTGCACGAACCGCGACCTGCCGCTGCAAATGGCCTTGGGCCGCGACTCTTCGGACTTCCGCCTCGACACGGGTGCGCCGGTCGAGGCGATCCACTGCCTTGCGGGCCCCACCAAGCCGGTCCCGCCCCATGCAGAGGGCGAGGCCGCCTGGCGGCTGATGAGCCACCTCAGCCTCAATTACCTTTCGCTCGTCGACAGCGACGAGGAGACGGGCGCCGAAGCCCTGCGCAGCCTGCTCATGCTCTACGGTGACCTCTCGGGCGCGGAGGTGACTCGGCGGGTCGAGGCCGTGGTGTCCGTGAAGTCGCGGCCGATCACCAAGCGTCTCTCGACGCGGGGACCGGCGGTCTTCCAGCGCGGCCTCGAGGTGACCGTGACCCTCGACGAATCCGGATTCGAGGGCTTCGGCGTATTTCTGGCGGGCGCGCTGCTGGCGCAGTTCTTCGCACGCTACGTTTCGATCAACTCGTTCACTGAGACGGTCGTGGTGACCACGACCCGCGGTGAGGTAATGCGATGGCCGGCAACGATTGGACGACGGCTGACGCTCTGAAGCTCGACGAGCTGCTGAGCGAGGATCCGTATCGCTTTGGCTTCTTCCAGGTCCTGCGCCGGATCGAGTGCCTGCATCGCGATCGGCCGCGAATCGGCGAGGCCAGGCGACTCGCGGAGGAGTATCTGCGACTGGGCCAGGACCCCTCGCTGGAGTTCGCGCCGGCGACGCTGTCCTCCTACCAGCGGCAAGGCCGTCGGCATCCCCGCATCGGCGTCGCCTTCATGGGGCTCTTCGGGCCGAACGGGCCACTTCCGCTGCACCTCACCGAGTACGCCCACGACCGCATCCAGCACGCCCACGACCGCACGTTCGCCAGCTTTGCGGACATCTTCCACCACCGCATGCTGTCACTCTTCTACCGCGCCTGGGCCCAGGCCCAGCCAGCGGTCAGTTTCGACCGGCCCGAGGAAGATCGCTTTGGCGAATACGTGGCCAGCCTGATGGGCCTGGGCATGCCCGCCTTCAAGCAGCGCGACGCGGCGCCGGATCTGGCCAAGCTCTACTACTGTGGCCACTATTCGCTCCAGACCAAGAACGAGAGCGGACTGCGCTCGCTGCTCGCCGACTACTTCGAGGTGCCGGTTCGGATCAATGAGTTCCAGGGCTCCTGGATCGAGATTCCCGAGACCGAGTGGACGCGTCTCGGCGAGTCCGAGGAGACGGCCACGCTTGGCATCTCGACGATCGTGGGCTCGCGGCTGTGGGACCGCCAGCTCAAGTTCCGGGTGGTGTGCGGGCGCATGGGCTTGGAGGACTACGCACGGCTGCTGCCGGGCAGCCCGAGCCTGCCGCGGATGAAGGCGCTGGTGCGCAACTACATCGGCGATGAATTCGTCTGGGATTTGCAGCTGATCCTCAAACACGAGGAGATCCCCGAGCTCGAGCTGGGCGGCAGCGCTCGCCTGGGCTTGACGTCCTGGCTGATCAGCAAGCCCCCCACCCGGGACGCGGACGAGCTCGTCCTCGACCCAGAACGGCTGCCGGTGTCGACGCCGACGCAATTGGCGAAGGCGGCGTGACGCAAGCCAGCGGCCGTCGGGAGAGAGAACCATGTCAGAAATCAGTCGCTCCGCGCTCTTTGGCAAGCTGAATCGCGTCGCCTACCAGGCGATCGAGAGCGCCACCGTCTTCTGCAAGATGCGGGGCAACCCGTACGTGGAGCTGGTGCACTGGTTCCAGCAGATCCTCCAGCTCCAGGACTCCGACCTCCACAAGATCCTGCGACACTTCCAGCTCGACGCCACGCGCCTGGCGCAGGACATCACCCAGGCGCTGGACGAGCTGCCGCGGGGATCGACGTCGATCTCCGATCTCTCGTCCCACGTCGAGGACGCCGTCGAGCGCGGCTGGGTGTTCGGAACGCTGATGTTCGGCGAGTCCCAGGTTCGCTCCGGCCACCTGATCGTCGGAATCCTCAAGACCAAGGATCTGCGCCACGCGCTGATCGCGATCTCGCGGGAGTTCGAGAAGATCAAGCTCGACGACCTGACCGACAACTTCGCCGAAATCACCGGCGGCTCTAGCGAAGAGAAGCTCAGCGCCCGCGATGGCTTCCAGGTCGGCGGCGCCGCCGAGGCGGCGGAGGGCATGACGCCGGCGCAGATGGGAGGGGCGGAGGCGCTGGCGAAGTTCTCGACCGATCTCACGGAAAAGGCACTCAAGGGCGAGATCGATCCGATCGTGGGACGCGACGAAGAGATCCGCCAGATCATCGACATCCTGATGCGCCGCCGCCAGAACAACCCGATCCTCACCGGCGAGGCCGGTGTCGGAAAGACCGCCGTGGTCGAGGGTTTCGCTCTGCGGATCGCGGCCGGGGACGTGCCGCCGCCGCTCAAGGGCGTGTCCCTGCGCACGCTCGACGTGGGGCTGTTGCAGGCCGGCGCCAGCATGAAGGGCGAGTTCGAGAACCGGCTGCGCCAGGTGATCGAGGAGGTGCAGTCCTCCGAGAAGCCCATCATCCTGTTCATCGACGAGGCGCACATGCTGATCGGGGCCGGTGGCCCCGCCGGAACCGGTGACGCTGCCAACCTGCTCAAGCCCGCCCTCGCGCGCGGCACCCTGCGTACCGTGGCCGCCACCACCTGGGCCGAGTACAAGAAGTACATCGAGAAGGACCCCGCCCTCACGCGCCGCTTCCAGGTCGTCCAGATCGGCGAGCCGAGCGAGGAGAAGGCCATCCTGATGATGCGGGGGCTCGCCTCGACGCTCGAGGAGCACCACCGCGTGCAGGTGCTCGACGAAGCGCTCGAGGCCAGCGTGCGGCTTTCGAGCCGCTACATCCCGGCGCGCCAGCTGCCCGACAAGTCGGTGAGCCTGCTCGACACCACCTGCGCGCGCGTCGCCATCAGCCAGCAGTCGATTCCCGCGGAGGTCGAGGACAGCCGGCGCCGCATCGAGGCGCTTCAGATCGAGCTCGAAATCATCGGGCGCGAGGAGAATATCGGCATTGACGTCGGGGAGCGTCGCGGCGATGCGGAGGCGGCCCGGGCCGCCGAGGAGGAGCGGCAGGCCGGCTTGCAGGAGCGTTGGGACAGAGAGAAGGACCTCGTCGACCGGATCCTCGCGCTCCGCCAGCAGCTGCGCGGCGCGACCCGAAAAGTCGAAGGCACGGACAGTGACATCGAAAAGTCCGCGGACGTCGAGGCCGAGACGGTTTCGGTCGAGACCGGGCCCCAGCCGGATGCCGCGCCCGTCGACCGCGACGCTGCGCTCGCGGAGCTGCGTGACCTGCAGAAGAAGCTCGAGGAGGTCCAGGGCGAGTCGCCGCTGATCCTCCCGAGCGTCGACGAGCAGGCGGTGGCGAAGGTGGTGTCGGACTGGACGGGCATTCCCGCGGGCCGCATGGTCCGTGACGAGATCGCGGCAGTGCTCGCCCTCGCCGACACGATGGGCCAGCGCGTCGTCGGCCAACCGCACGCGCTCGAGATGATCGCGCGCCGGGTCCAGACTTCGCGTGCCAGCCTCGACAACCCGGGCAAGCCGATCGGGGTCTTCCTGCTGGCGGGCCCCTCCGGCGTGGGCAAGACGGAGACGGCGCTCGCCCTCGCCGAGACGCTCTACGGCGGCGAGCAGAACCTGATTACGATCAACATGAGCGAGTTCCAGGAGGCGCACACGGTGTCGACGCTCAAGGGCGCACCGCCCGGCTACGTCGGCTACGGGGAAGGCGGCGTCCTCACCGAGGCCGTGCGCCGCAAGCCCTACAGCGTGGTGTTGCTCGACGAGGTCGAGAAGGCGCACCCCGATGTGCACGAGATCTTCTTCCAGGTGTTCGACAAGGGCATGATGGAGGACGGTGAAGGCCGCGAGATCGACTTCAAGAACACCCTGATCATCCTCACATGCAACGTGGGGACCGACCTGATTGTGAGCATGTGCAAGGACCCCGAGCTGATGCCGGCGCCAGACGCCGTTGCGCGAGCGCTGCGCGAGCCGCTGCTCAAGCAGTTCCCGGCGGCGCTGCTCGGGCGCCTCGTCGTGATCCCCTTCTACCCGCTCAGCGACGAGATGATCGGACGCATCGCTCGGCTCCAGCTCGGTCGGATCGAGCGGCGGCTGGACGAGAACCACGGCCTGCCGTTCAGCTACGACGACGCGGTCGTCGAGCTGATCTCGAGTCGCTGCAGCGAGCTGGAGAGCGGTGGGCGCATGATCGACGCCATCCTCACCAACACGGTGCTGCCGCGTATCAGCCAGGAGCTGCTGACGCGCATGCTGGACGAGCGAAGCGTCGAGCGCGTGCAGCTCTCCGTCGCCGACGGGGAGTTCGAGTACACGTTCGACTGAGCCCTGCGCGCCCGCAGGCTGAAGGGAAACGATGGCGAGTGACCGACACGTCGAGCTGACGACCCCGCTCGGAAAGGACGTCCTGCTCTTCCACCGCATGACCGTGACGGAAGAGCTCGGGCGGATGTTCCACTTCAGCCTCGATCTCCTGAGCACAGACGACGACATTCCTCTCAACAGCGTGCTCGGAGGGGAGTTCTCGCTGCGCCTCGAGACGCGCGAAGGCCACGTGCGTCACTTCCACGGCAAGGCGGTTCAGTTCAGCCACGTGGGGCGCTATCGCCACTACGCGCGCTACGTGGCCACCGTC